>ERZ857629.4054-NODE-4054-length-11743-cov-9.863193_pt1 | contig 11743 bp, 9 predicted proteins | sample MGYA00519700_ERZ857629 | MGnify/ENA primary metagenome ERZ857629 (study PRJEB31778, sample SAMEA3449351) | human gut metagenome | biome: human gut; feature: human-associated habitat; material: faeces | place: United Kingdom | collected 2010/2012 ... | reverse complement strand
CGCATCGGCGCGCGTGCGCTACCACCAGCGCGAGCAGGCGGCGGCGGTCACGGTGCTGCCCGACGGGCGCGTACACCTCGTCTTCGACGAGCCGCAGCGCGCCGTCACGCCGGGTCAGGCCGTCGTGCTCTACGATGGCGGCACGGTGCTCGGCGGCGGCACGATCGAATGAGCGCAAAAAACCGGAGAGACGCAGCGCGTCTCTCCGGTCTTCTTTTTTGCTTTTCACTGATAGTCGCACACGAGGAACAGCGGCTTGATGACCACGACCTCGTCGTACTCCTCCTGCTCGACCTGCACGTCGGCATTGAGCGCCTTCAGATCGTTTTTCAGCACGTCCAGCGCCTCGCTCACGCTCTGCGCACGGCCCTCGCGCAGAATGCGGATCATGCGCGTGAGCACGATCGGGTGCGCGTAGCGCCCGGGCAGCGGGAAATTCTCGGGCAGGACGTTCTCCATGCCCTCGCGCGCCTGCGTCCATGCGCGTTCAATGGCGGCGCGGTTGTTTTTCGCCGTCGGCAGCACGTTCGCGCCCGAGAAGAAGAACACCGCCGCAAAGCCGAACAGCGCGAAATACACGCCGAACTCCCCGCCGGCGCGCCACGTGACGATGCCGTACACCAGCGCCGCCGCGCCCGCCAGCACGATCGCCAGCGCCACCCAGCGGTAGGCGGGATTCGTATACTGGTTGACGCGCTTGGCCTTCGCGCTCGCGGCAAGCCGCGCCGTCATCTCCGGATAGCGGGAGAGGTACTCCTGCGCGCGCTCAAGCTCCTCGCGCGCGCTCTGGGCCTGCGGCGTCAGCTCCTTGAGATAGCGCTTTTCCTCGCGCTCGCGGCGCTCGCGCAGCCGGCGCTCGCCCTCTTTGCTCAGGCGCGGGATCTCCGGATGCGTCTTTTCCAGATACGCCAGCAGCAGGTCGACGTCCTCCTCGCGTTTGAAGGTACACTGCTTCTGCTCGCCCCCGTCGTATTCCACAACGAGATAGGGGATCGAGCCGAACACGCCCTTGCCCGTAAAGCCGCCCTTGCTCATCGCCACGCGCTTGAACACGCGCCGCACGGAGCCGAGCGCAACATAATAGCGCCGGTCGATGAAAAGGCTGTTCAGGTACAGCGCCCGCTCCCCCACGCCGCAGGGGCCGAAGCGCTTGCAGGATCGTTTGTCCTCCGCCAGAGTCTCCGGCGCGAGGGTCTCGCCTCCAAGGCGTACCGGTGCAAGGATCATAAAGCGTACCTCCAAAGAAAAAGAGTAGGAAAAGCGGTGGGAGGATGCTCCCACCGCTTTACGGACTGAGTTTACTTGTGCAGCGTCTCGTAGTGGGGCTGGGTGTGGCGCTTCTTGATGGTGTACAGGAAGATGCCGAGGAACAGCGCCGCAGCGATGATGCCGACAGGATAGGCGACGGCGGTGTTGTAGACCACAGCGCCCTCAGCGGTCTTGGTGTTGAGGAACTGGCCGAGGCACTCGTTGCCCAGCAGGAAGTAGGTGATGGAGACCGCGCTCATGAACGTTGCGGGAACGGCGGTGATCCAGTAGTTCTTCTTGTCGTAGAAGAGGTACATGGAGGCGGCCCACAGAACGATCATGGCAAGCGTCTGGTTGGTCCAGCTGAAGTAACGCCAGATAACGGTGTAGTCGATCTTGCCGAGCGCATTGCCGATGCCGAGGAACGCGCCGACGCCGAGCACGGGAACGCAGAGGATCAGACGGTTCTTCCAGCTCTTCTGGTCAAGCTTGAACCAGTCGGCCAGCACCAGACGGGCGGAACGGAACGCGGTATCGCCGGAGGTGATGGGGCAGGCGATGACGCCGAGCATGGCGAGCGCCGTACCGATGCCGCCCATCGTCTTGAGGCAGACGTCATAGATGGCGGCGGACTGGCCGTTGGCAAGCGCCGCGGCAAGGCCGGTGTTCAGGCCGCCGGTGACCTCATACAGCGAGCAGCCGGCAGCGGCCCAGATCAGGGCGATGATGCCCTCGGAGACCATCGCGCCGTAGAAAACGAAGTGGCCCTGCTTCTCGCTCTTCATGCAGCGCGCCATCAGCGGGCTCTGGGTAGCGTGGAAGCCGGAGATCGCACCGCAGGCGACGGTGATGAACATGAAGCTCCAGACCGGCGTGCCGGAAGGATGCATGGAGCCGAAGTTGTTCCAGATCTCGGGGATGGTGTAGTCGGGATTGACGAAGATGCCGACGGCAACGCCGAGCGCCATGATGATCAGGCAGATGCCGAACAGCGGATAGATCTTGCCGATGATCTTATCGATGGAGATAAAGGTCGCGATGAAGTAGTAAGCGAGCACGATGATCAGCCAGAACAGCGTCGTGGTGACGGGGCCGCTGTGGCCGCCCTCCTGGAAGAGCTTGACGATCAGGCCCGCGGGGCCGACGGCGAACACGGTGCCGACCATGACAAGCAGCACCACGCTGAACACGCGCATGACGTTCTTCATCGCGCCGCCGAGGTAGATGCCCGCGATCTCGGAGATGGAAGCGCCGTTGTTGCGCTCGCTCATCATGCCGGAGAAATAGTCATGGACAGCACCGGCGAAGATGGTGCCGAAGGTGATCCACAGGAACACGATGGGGCCCCACAGAGCGCCCTGCAGGGCGCCGAAGATCGGGCCGAGGCCCGCAATGTTCAGAAGCTGGATCATAAACAGCTTCCACTGCGGCAGGACAACATAGTCCACACCGTCGTTGATCTTAACAGCCGGGGTTTCACGGTCGTCCGGGCCGAAGGTTTTTTCCACGACCTTGCCGTAAACAAAGTAGCCGCCGATCAGCAGTGCAAGACAGATCAAGAAGCTAAGCATAGTTTCTCCTCCCAATTATTCACAATGGTTGGTTTTTCTACGCAGAGCGCCCGTTCCGGACCGTGCGCCCTACTTTTCGCCCATTATCATAATTTTTTGGCAGGAAAAATCAATCGGCAAATTGGCCGAAAATGCGGGAAATAATTCACCATTTTCTACAATTCTGCCCATACGTTCCATACGACCCGCACATTTACAGCCCTTTTTGTGCGCGAAAGGCGCGCAGTTTTGCTGCGCGCCCTTCAAAATGACGGAAAATTTTCTCAGCGCGACTGTCCGCGCACCACGCACAAGATGGCCTCCAGCAGCTCGTCATAGCGCTCATAGGCGGGGAGCTGCGGATAGTCTCTTTTGATCTGCTCCGTCGTGCGGAACAGGAAGCCTGCCTTCGACGCCTCGATCATCTCAAGGTCGTTGTAGCTGTCGCCCGCGGCGATGGTCTCAAAGCCGATGGCCTGAAGGCCGCGCACGGTGGTGAGCTTGGAGTGCTCGCAGCGCATTCTGACGCCGCTGATGAAGCCGTCCCCGTCGATCTCAAGCGAGTTGCAGAAGATGGTCGGCCAGCCCAGCTTTTTCATCAGCGGCTTGGCAAACTCCTCAAAGGTATCGCTCAGGATAATGGCCTGCGTCTCGCTGCGGAGCCGGTCAAGGAATTCCTTCGCCCCCGGCAGCGGGTCGATGCGGCTGATGGTCTCCTGGATCTCCCTGAGTCCCAGCCCATGCTCGCGCAGCACGCCCATGCGCCATTTCATCAGCTTGTCGTAGTCCGGCTCGTCGCGCGTGGTGCGCGTCAGCTCGGGGATACCGCTCTCGCGGGCGAATTCGATCCAGATCTCGGGGACGAGCACGCCCTCCATATCAAGGCAGACAATATACATCTTCTTCCTCCTCACCAGTTCTTCCGCGCAGCATGGTCGAGCACATAGGACAGCATCTCCTCCTGGTCGATCACGTCGCGGTGGCGCACCGCGCGCTCGCGCAGCCCCGCCAGATTTTTCGGCACCGGCACGCCGGTGACATCGTGGAGCCGCTCCATCACGGCGAACTCGCCGCCCTCGGCCTTTTCGCCGATGCCGTCAAGCACGGCGGCAGGGAACTTATAGGGAGACGCCGTGGACAGCACGACGACCGCGTTGTGGTCGGGGTTCGCTTTCTTATACTGCTGTGCCACGTCCCATGCGACCGCCGTGTGCGTGTCGCAGAGGTAATGATGCTCGCGCCAGACGCTGCCGATGGCGGCCTTTGCGCCCTCGTCGCCGCAGCAGCCCGCCCAGAACAGCTCGTGCAGCTTTTCAAGCATCTCCGCCGGCACCTCGTAGGCGCCCTCCTCGCCGAGCCGCTTCATCAGGCCCGCAACGAGCGCATCGTCGCCGGAGAGGAGATGCAGCAGCCGCTCCAGATTGCTCGAAACAAGAATGTCCATCGAGGGCGAGACGGTCTTATAGAACGGGCGGCGGCGGTCATAGCGCCCCGTGCGCAGGAAGTCGGTCAGCACGTTGTTGGCGTTGGACGCGCACACGAGCCTGCCGACGGGCAGGCCCATCTCCTTTGCAAAGTAGCCCGCGAGAATATCGCCGAAGTTGCCGGTCGGCACAACGTAGTCGACCTTATCCCCCGCGTGGATGCGCCCCGCACCGACGAGATCGGCGTAAGCCCTGTAATAGTACATCACCTGCGGGGCGAGCCTGCCGATGTTGATGGAATTGGCCGAGGACAGGCGCACGCCCCTGCCCGCAAGCAGCCCTTCCTGCCCGACGGCGGAGAATATCTTCTTCACGCCCGTCTGCGCGTCGTCAAAGTTGCCGCGCACCGCGCACACGCAGACGTTGCCGCCCTCCTGTGTGGTCATCTGCGCCTGCTGCACGGCGCTCACGCCGCCATGGGGATAGAAGACGATGATCTTCGTGCCCGGCACATCCCGAAAGCCCTCCATCGCAGCCTTGCCGGTGTCGCCGGACGTGGCGGTCAGAATGAGGATCTCGTCGTCCACGCCGCACTTCTCCTTTGCCGCCGTCATCAGCCGCGGCAGCATCGAGAGCGCCACGTCCTTAAAAGCGCTCGTCGGCCCGCGGAACAGCTCGAGCACGTTGTCCTCGCCGACGGGGACGGTCGGCGTAAGGTCGACGGTCTCGAACTTGTCGCCGTAGCCCTCGCACACGAGCTTCGCCATCTCCTCCTCGGAAAAGTCCGGCAGGAGCTTCGAGAGAATGATCGTGGACATCGACAGCGTGTCCAGTCCCAGCACGGAGGTATAGTCGAACCTCACCTCGTCGAACGACGGCATCGTGTAAAGCCCGCCGTCGGGCGCAAGCCCATCCAGAATGGCCTGCGCGCTGCCGGCCTTCAGCTCCTTATTGCGGGTGCTCTGATACTGCATAAGACTTCCTCCTCATATCGCATGGGAAAAGTTTTTTCATTTCCCTATTGTTTTTTCACAAACGCTATGTTATATTGTTCCCATCAAAAAGTCAAGTGTTTTTATCACAAGGACATTTCAGTCAAACCGCACAAAATCGTCCACACTTGGCGGAGCATCCCGAACAGGAAGGAATGGTTTTCCATGAACATTGCGCTGCTGGGCTTCGGCACGGTCGGCTCCCACTTTTATCAGCTATGCGCGGATCGGACCGATCTGCACGTTTCCGCGGTGCTCTCGCGCCGCCCGCGCCCCGCGCTCACCTGCGCCGTGACCGCCGACTATGACGAGCTCGTGCGCGATCCCTCTATTGATATCGTAGTAGAGGTCATGGGCGGCGTTGAGCCGGCGTACAGCTACCTCTGCGCGGCCATGCGCGCGGGCAAGCACGTCGTCACCGCGAACAAGCAGCTCATGTGCGCGCATTTCGATGAGCTGACGGCGCTTGCCGGAGAATGCGGCGTCGCGCTGCGCTGCACCGCCGCCGCGGGCGGCGGCATCCCCTGGCTCACCTCTCTCTCTCGCGCGTCTGAGCTTGATGAGATCAAGGCTGTCGAGGGCATTCTGAACGGCACAACGAATTACATGCTTTCCGCCATGACGAATTCCGGCGCGGATTACGCGCCCGCGCTCCGCAAGGCGCAGGAGCTCGGCTACGCCGAGGCCGACCCCACCGCGGATGTCGAGGGTCTGGACGCGCGCCGCAAGATCGTCCTCTCCGCCGACCTTGCCTTCGGCGTGAACATCAGGGAAGAGGACATCCCCTGTGTCGGTATCTCGTCCATCACCGCGGGCGACATCGCCAAGGCGAAGGACGAGGGCCTGACCTACAAGCTCATTGCCCGAGCGGAGAAAAACGGCCGTGCCGTGGCCGCGTTCGTCTGCCCGACGCTTTTCCCCTCCTCCGCGCCCGAGGCGCACACCGACGGCACCGGCAACCTCGTCACGCTGTTCGCATCGCGTTTTGGCAAGCAGAGCTTTTCCGGCGCGGGCGCAGGCGGCTACCCGACCGGCTCGAACGTGCTGCGCGACTGTCTCGACGTCGCCGACGGCTGCCGCAGCTTCTATGCTGACTCCTTCACCCCCTGCTCGGTGAACCTCTCCGGCACGCAGTGCAAGTGGCTGTTCCGCTGCATGGGCGAATACTTTACCCGCGAGTGCAGCGCCCGCGAGGCGTTCGACGCCTATGAATCTTACCGAAAGGACGACCCGCACGCGCTGCTTGCGCGCTACGCGGCCGAAGAGGAATAAACTCCATGCTCAAAGTTTTGAAATTCGGCGGTTCGTCGCTTGCCGACGCCCGCCAGTTCGCCAAGGTCAAGTCCATCGTGGAAGCCGACCCCGCTCGCCGCGTGGTCATCGTCTCCGCGCCGGGCAAGCGCTTCTCCGGCGACCATAAGATCACCGATCTTCTCTATCTCTGCGCCGCGCACATCAAATACGGCGTTTCGTGCGAGGACATCTTCGCCATGATCCGCGACCGCTACAACGAGATCATCGCCGAATGCAGCCTGCACATCAGCCTCGACAAAGAGTTCGACGCGCTGTGGGACAAGATGAAAAATGGCATCAGCCAGGATGAGCTCGCCTCGCGCGGCGAATACTTCTCCGCACGGCTGATGGCCGAATACCTCGGCTATGAGTTCGTCGACGCGGCCCGCTGGATCAAGTTCAAGTTCGACGGCACCGTCGATCAGGACGCATCCTACGCGGCGCTGCGCTCCCTCGCCGAGGACCGCAAGGTCGTCATCCCCGGTTTCTATGGCGTGATGCCCGACGGGCACATCCGCACGTTCTCCCGCGGCGGCAGCGACATCACCGGCGCGCTCGCGGCAGCGGCGCTCGGCGCGGACGTGTATGAGAACTGGACGGACGTCTCCGGCATCCTGATGGCCGACCCGCGCATCGTCGACGATCCCGAGCCCATCCGCCGCGTGACCTACAGCGAGCTGCGCGAGCTGAGCTACATCGGCGCGCAGGTCCTGCACGAGGGCACGATCTTCCCCGTGCGCGAGAAAAACATCCCGCTCAACATCCGCAATACCAACGCGCCCGACCATCCCGGTACGATGATCTTGGAGTCCATCGGCGACGAGATGGAAGAGGGCGGCTTCATCACCGGCATCGCCGGCAAGAAGGGCTTTTCCATCATCACCATCGCCAAGACTGGCATGTCGAGCGAACCGGGCTCTCTCCTGAAAATTCTCAACGTGCTCGCCAAGCACGAGGTCAACGTCGAGTACCTCCCGTCCGGCATCGACAACGTCTCGCTCGTCGTCTCGTCCGACAAGGTGTCCCGCTCGCTCTACGAAATGCTGGGCGAGCTGCAAAAAGAGGTGCAGCCGAATAAGATAACCGTAACGGAGCACATCGCCATTGTCGCCGCCGTCGGCCGCAAGATGGCGTACCGTCCCGGCGTTTCCGGTAAAATTTTCGCCAAGCTCGGCGAAAACGGCGTGAACATCCGCATGATCACGCAGGGCCCCGAAGAGCTCAACATCATCGTGGGCGTGGAAGAAAAAGATTTCGAACAGGCCATCCGTGTCCTGTACAATAGTTTTGTGAAGGAGAATGTAGTATGAAACAGGTCAATGTCGGTATTCTCGGCGCCACCGGCGCCGTCGGTCAGGAAATGATCAAAATTCTCGAAGAGCGCAACTTCCCCGTTGCGTCCCTTCGTCCCATCGCAAGCGCCAGAAGCGCGGGCAGCAAAATCATGTTCCGCGGTCAGGAGTGCACCATCGTCGAGGCGTCTGACGACGCGTTTGAGGGCCTTGATATCGTCCTCGGCGCGGCCGAGAACGACATCGCCGAGCGTTTTGCCCCCTCGATCGTCAAGGCGGGCGCGGTGTTCGTCGACAATTCGAGCGCGTTCCGCCTCGACCCCAACGTCCCCCTTGTCATCCCAGAGATCAACCCCGAGGACGTGAAGTGGCACAAGGGCATCATCTCGAACCCCAACTGCACCACCATCGTCACGCTCGTCGCCATCAACGCGCTGGCCAAGGAAAGCCCCATCGAAACGATCGTCGCCTCGTCCTATCAGGCCGTCAGCGGCGCGGGCAAGGGCGGCATCGACGAGCTTGAGAGCGAGGTCAGGGCGCTGGCCGAGGGCGGCCGCGTCGAGCCAAAGGTCTTCCAGTATCAGATCGCCTACAACATCATCCCCCAGATCGGCGGCGAGGCCTTCGAGGGCTACACCAGCGAGGAGATGAAGATGCAGAACGAGGGCCGCAAGATCCTCCACCTGCCCGAGATGAAGGTCAGCTGCACCTGCGCGCGCGTGCCGGTCGTGCGCAGCCACAGCGTATCCGTCGTGCTGCGCACGAAGGAGAAGATCAGCGTCGCGCGCGCCAAAGAGCTCATTGCAAACGCCCCCGGCTGCAAGCTTGTCGACGACCTCAGAAACAAGCTCTACCCCATGCCGCTCGACACCTCCGATCAGGACATCGTCTATGTCGGCCGCATCCGCGAGGATCTGACCGACGAGCGCGGGCTGAACCTCTGGTGCTGCGGCGATCAGGTCCGCAAGGGCGCGGCGACCAACACCATCCAGATCGCGGAGCTGCTGCTGAAATAAGCTTCCGCGCTTCGCCGCATTTCCCACTGACAAGTCCCTCATTTCGTGCGATACTGCATGGCAGAAAGCCGCGAAATGAGGGATTTTTCTCACGCTCTGCAAGATCCTTCCGATCGACGGGCAAAAGTGCGTCGGCCGACGCGCCGGAGCCGGCCATGGAAAAGGCCCTTCGGCAGAGCGGCACGCTCCCGCTCCGGCAGGTCGTGCCCCTTTCGGCGGACGGAGGGAGCCTTATATAGCGCCGCGCGGCGGTATGAACGGGGCGGGAAGCCGTTCGGCTTCCCGCCCCTTGTCTATTCTGCCAATAAAACACAGCCGCCTGTTGTGCATTTCCCCATTCTTTCCAAAAAGTGCAACTTTCATTTGACAAATCCGCGCGGCATTGCTATCCTGTGTTTATAATTGGAAACGTTACCGGTAAGGTTTCCGATTTTACCGTACAGCAGAGGGAGGCGCGTCCGCTTGACCATCAAGGATATTGCCCGTCTTTCGGGCGTAAGCGTCAGCACCGTCTCCCGCGTGCTCAACGACCGGCCCGACGTCAGCGAGGACTGCCGCGAGCGCGTGCGCACGGTCATCGAAACGCACAAGTACGTCCCCAACAACAGCGCGCGCGATCTGGTCAAGGTCCGCTCCGACGCGATCGGCCTTGTGGTGCGCGGCGTGCAGAACCCCTTTTATACCGACATTATCCACGCCATCGAACGCAAGCTCGACGCGGCGGGCTACACCATGGTCATGCGCCAGATCGCGTCCTGCGACGACGAGCTCAAGTGCGGCGCCGTGATGGAGCGGGAAAAGCGTCTGCGCGGCATCGTGTTTCTCGGCGGCCGCAGCGACTACACCCCCGGCGAGGTCGCGCTTCTGAACGTCCCGTTCGTCTGCTGCACCTACACCAACTCCTACGGTACGCTGCGCCAGACGGAATACTCCTCCGTCTCCATCGCGGACGAGCAGGAGGCCTACCGCGCGGTGATGGAGCTGCACAAAAACGGCCACAGCCGCATCGCGGCGCTCACCGCCGACCCTGACGACAGCTCCATTTCCCAGCTGCGCTACCTCGGCTACCTCCGCGCACTGCACGAGCTGGGCCTCAAGCCCCGCGAGGGCGACCTCATCTGCGCGGCGGACTTCACCATCGCCACCGCCTACGACGCCATGCGCGAGCGGCTGCGCTCCCCCGCCGATTTTACAGCCGTTTTCGCCATTGCGGACGATATGGCCATCGGCGCGATGCGCGCGCTGCGCGAGAGCGGGCGCTCCATTCCCGAGGACTGCTCCGTCATCGCCATCGACGGCATCAACGTCTCCGAGTACATCCACCCCATGCTCACCACGCTCTGCCAGCCGATGGCCGCCATGGGCGATACGAGCGTGGAGATCCTGCTCGACATGATCGAGGGGCGCGGCGGCAACCGCCACGTCACCCTGCCGACCACCCTGCGCGCGGGCCAGTCCGTGCGCGACCTGACAAAATGATTTTCCCGCGGTCAACGCGTGAAAATAAATTTGAAAAGGAGTTAATGACATCATGAAAAAGTATCTTGCACTGATCCTTGCCCTTGTCATGGCGCTCTCCCTCGTTGCCTGCGGCAACAAGACGGACGACACGCAGGGCAGCAATGACGGCGATACCACTACCCCCGCCGCCACCGGCCGCGTTTACTGGCTGAACTTCAAGCCCGAGGCTGACGCGACGCTCCAGAAGGTCGCCACCATGTACACCGAGAAGACCGGCGTGCCCGTCACCGTTCTGACCGCCGCCTCCGGCACCTACAACGAGACCCTGACCGCCGAGATGGACAAGGCCGAGGCCCCGACGATGTTCGTCGTCGGCAACCAGGCCGCCGTCGGCACCTGGGGCGACTACTGCTACGACCTGACCGGCACCGACATCGCCAATGAGCTCAGCACCGACGCCTACAACCTCTATGACGACAACGGCAAGCTCTGCTCCATCGGCTACTGCTACGAGTGCTACGGCATCATCGTCAACGAGGACCTGCTCGAGAAGGCCGGCTACACCCTCGCCGACATCACCAACTTCGACTCTCTCAAGAAGGTCGCTGAGGACATCCACTCCCGCGCGAGCGAGCTCGGCTTCGACGCCTTCACCTCCTCCTCCATGAGCGACGACTCCAGCTGGCGCTTCACCGGCCACCTCGCCAACCTCGAGTACTACTATGAGTCCGTGGACGATCCCGACGCCTGGAAGGTCTGCCCCCCGAGCATCAAGGGCACCTACATGCAGAACTTCAAGAACCTGTGGGATCTGTACATCAACAACAGCGCTGTCGCTCCCTCCGATCTGGCTGCCGACGGCTATGACGCCGAGGCTGAGTTCGGCAAGGAGCAGGCTGTGTTCTATCAGAACGGCTCCTGGGAGTGGGCCGCTCTGACCGGCACCGCCGATGGCCAGTACGGTCTTGACAACCTCTCCATGATCCCGTTCTACTGCGGTGTCGACGGCGAGGAGAACGCGGGCCTGAACTGCGGCACTGAGAACTGCTGGGCCGTCAACGCCAAGGCCTCCGAGGAAGACATCCAGGCTACGCTCGAATTCATGAAGTGGATGGTCACCGACGCTGAGGTCTCCCGTATGCTGGTCGACGAGTTTGCCGCCATGCCGTACAAGAACGCCGCCGAGTCCACCAACGGCTTCCTGGCCGACGCCAACGAGTATGCCATGAACGGCAACTACGTCATGCCTTGGGTCACCAACTTCCAGCCGAACGTTGACGCTTACCGCGCCGCGCTCGTCTCCGCGATGAACCAGTATGACGCCGACCAGACCGACGCCAACTGGGAGCTGGTCAAGACCGCGTTCGTCGACGGCTGGGCCACCCAGTACGCTGCCGCCAACGGCTAAGACCGTTTGACAGCAGGACTGCACAACAAAACGGAGGGGCGGGGGGTTTTGCCCCCCCC
>ERZ857629.4051-NODE-4051-length-11749-cov-2.872584_pt1 | contig 11749 bp, 12 predicted proteins | sample MGYA00519700_ERZ857629 | MGnify/ENA primary metagenome ERZ857629 (study PRJEB31778, sample SAMEA3449351) | human gut metagenome | biome: human gut; feature: human-associated habitat; material: faeces | place: United Kingdom | collected 2010/2012 ... | reverse complement strand
CCGCCGACGTCAGTTACCAACCAGCTGCCTTTGCCCTCAAAATCGGTTACAGCAAATACATCAGCGAAGTAAACGGCGACAACCGCGAAGCCTACCGGCGAATGCTGGTCTCGATCAGTCGGACAATCGAAAAGTTAATCGATCCCTCCCTTTAATTTTCAATTTATAATTTTCAATTAACATGAAGTACCTTGAAACGATCCTCGCCTTCCTCACCCAGCTTGCCCGGATCATCTTTCCCCGCAAGCAAAAACCGGCAGCCGGTGACTGCCCCTGTCCTGATCCTATGCCTGCTCCTCCTGAGCCTTCTCTCCCTTCTGATGCGGGAGACGGAAGTGACCCTGACTTGTATCGGGGCGATACTCTCGCTCTCACCCAGGGAGACTGGGGAGACAAACTCCACGTCGAACCCATAGAGATTGCCGGTTACAGCCTGATGGCTTTCGGAGTGATCGGGAGTTTGTATAAATTGTTGATCGGATGAGCAAAAAAGTCTGTTATTTTCACAAAAGGGTGGAAATAGCAGACTTTCTGTTTATACAAAAATATGGATAACTTATTTTGCTAAACTCTTTATCTCATCCACCACCCTACAAATATCATCATCCGTCAGTGTCGGACCGGAAGGTAGACAAAGCCCTTTATCAAACAATCTCTCCGATGTTCCATCTCCATAAAAAGGCGATTGTTTAAACACCGGTTGCAGATGCATCGGCTTCCACAAAGGGCGTGTTTCTATATTTTCATCTGCCAGATGTAACCGGACATCCTCACGATTAAACCCAGCCTTTTCCGAATCTACCAAAATACAAGTCAACCAGAAATTCGAATTGAAATCTTCCGAAGGATTCTGTTGTACCTCGATACCCGGCATATCCTTCAGCAACTCCGTATACAGCTGATGTATTGCCCTGCGTCGTGCAATATGTTCATCCAGTACAAACATCTGCCCCCTACCGATACCCGCACAAATATTACTCATGCGGTAATTATATCCGATACATTCATGTTGGTAATGCGGAGCATTCTCCCTGGCTTGGGTAGCATAGAACATGGTCCGTTTGGCCTGTTCTTCCGTCCGGCAAACCAAGGCACCGCCACCGGAAGTCGTAATCATCTTATTTCCGTTGAATGATAAGGCGGCAAATTCTCCGAAGGTACCACATTTCTGTCCCTTATACTCTGAACCCAAAGCTTCTGCTGCATCTTCCAAAACGGGTATTCCGTAATGAGAAGCAATAGCCATAATTTCATCCATCTTTGCAGGCATACCGTATAGATGAACCGGGATAATTGCTTTCGGAAGTCTTCCTGTTTTACGCAAACGGTCTTTGATCGCTTCTTCCAAAAATAAGGGACTCATATTCCAAGTATCCTGTTCGCTATCTACATAGACCGGAGTAGCTGACTGATATGCTATCGGATTGGCAGAAGCAGCAAAGGTAAAGGACTGACAGATAACTTCGTCACCTGTTTGCGCACCTAGTTCAATAAGCCCCAGGTGAAGAGCGGCTGTACCGGCAGACAATGCGACCACGTGTCGATCATCTTTTAGATAGTCTGCTAACTCTTTTTCAAATGCATTTACATTGGGGCCTAAAGGGACAACCCAGTTGGTGTCGAAAGCTTCCTGAATATATTCCAATTCTTTTCCTCCCATATGAGCTAATGAGAGCCAAATTTTTGATTTCATATCATCACTATAATTAAATGTTTTTTCGAACAAAGAAAGAGATTCCCATATTACCTCCTTCATATTCATGCAAATCAGTAGTTGAAAAATCTACTTTGATTTATGTTTTCAAATTTTATATCACTATTTCTTTTAATATGAATCAACCTCGATACTTTGGGAAATACCCCGTATTCTCATCAAAAATCTTATCTACAGACTTTCTAATTCTAACAATCTCATTGTAGATATCTTCATCAAAGATATAAGAGCCCACATAAAACGGCACATCCATATCTTGTGTAAAACACCTTTTATACTTATATATTCCATCTTCCTTATGATAACCACCTCCTAAAATAAACTTCTCTCTCCCTGTCCTATTACACCATTTTATAATCTCATTTTTCAAATAATCATTTGGACGATAAGCATAATAATCGGTTAGTGTTCCACCCAAAAATGAATAGGCATACTTTTCTGAGCACAATACTAATTCCGTAGATATTATTTTGTCATCTTTTACGACATGAAAATACATAAAATTTTCAGGAAGTAGATTTGCTATAGATTTAAAATATTGCTCTGTAAAATAGTAGTAATCATCCGCATTATTTCTATCCATCGTATTCGTATAAATAGATAAAAAATCTTCAATATAAGAAAGATCATTTTCTATAATTATCCCTAATCCACTATTAATAGCTTTTTTGACATTCTTACGAACCTTGTATTCATATTTCATCCACATATCAGATTCAAAATCACCTATAGTATTTACTACTACATTGTCTAACAAGTGTAATACATTACCATAATAATGCTCTCTTACATTCATATTATCATAAAGATGAAACCGAATAAATTCACAAATGATATTTCGTTTATTACAATACTCAATAAATGCCTTCTTATACTCTGACAATAATGCAACTATATCAGTCACATCCTCTGCTAACGGACCACCATATCCGTATGGCGTTACAATATCAAAATAAGATATTCCATTTATTTTCCATGGTATTTTTCGTAAAATAAAAGTATAAGTAATTTTGCCATACGAACATTCAAAAACAAATGTATCACTCTCACCATCAATATCCTTATATACTTTCGCATAATCAGGATTAAAATACAAATCTCTCATTAACACTAATTATTTTTCCAAAAAAACTCAATAATAATATCACACATCCTTCTTATTTGTTTCTGATTGTACCTTGCATCACAATGTATTGAAAGCATTTTTTTTGAAAAATCAAGAGCATCAATAAAATATGAATTATCTGGAATTTGCCAAAGGACAGCAGGATATATACAATTATCTATCAAGTATTGTCTTAATTTAATTCTTTCGTCAAAAGATTTACATAACAGAACTAACGAGAATGGATGCAAGTTATTCTTGTCAAAAGTCTCTAACACTGAAATATGTCTACTTATTATACTAATGGCAGTATGCCAATTTTCACATTTTTGATGAGTCCACCATTCTATATCCATTGCTTGTATAACCTCCAAACTTTTCTTATCTATACCAGACATAGGTAAATGCGCCAACATATTTTCCGACTGAATATATTTTTCCCTAAAAAAGTGTTTATCTCCTATTGATTTAAAGAGATAATCTCTTTTCATACACATTGCATCATAACGGATACTTGCCATTTGTTCACACAAACTTGTAGATTCTATCTGTTTAGGAAGTTCCTTCCCGATAGGTGACCACAGAATGCCTCCTGCCGCTATGGGTAACGTTTTACGAAGAGAAGCTATACACCAATCTGCATCACTATGCAATGCCCAGTCTGAAATCAAATCATGCGAATGATCTTCAATAACAGGGACTGGTATACCTTGATTGGAACGTTTATGTCTTAGTCCGAAGTAATTCATCCTCAACAATACATCTCCATTCTCATAAGGCAGATTCTTTACCAAAGCATTGTCATCTTTACTCAATGGATGGTCATCATAAAATTTTATTTTAATACCAATACGCTTAATATGCTCAATAACCTCATAGCAGAAATATGCAGGTATCCACATCCTATTCCATTCCATATGATGAACTATTGTATCAATAGCATGGCGACCGCAAGCATAATAACGAATATTATTGTTAAAAAAATTATGTGATGTATGATGATTAATTTCACATAAATGGAAATCAGAACCAAACTCTTCCATTATTTATGTTTTTCACAATATTCTTGGTATACTTTATCAAAATCTTCTTTTAATAAATCCATATAAACTTGATTATGGAAACGTCCACCTTTATAAACACTGTCCCTAAATACCCCTCCCTTAGCATATCCACATTTTTCATGCAATTTTAGTGACGGAATATTATCTTCCAATACAAGAGCCCATACCCTATGCAAACCTCTTTCATCAAAGGCAAATTTCAAAGCAAGAAAACGAGCCTCTAAAGCATATCCCTTACCCCATTCATTCTTATCACCAATAAGAATAGGAACATGACCAGAACGATTAATCCAATCGATCTCCTGTATATTTACTGTTCCTATTAGTTTATCATTTTTTCTTAAACATATACCCAAAACCATACGATTGTTATCTTGTATAGTATTTATTACCCACTGACGTTCCTTTTCCTTTGCCACAAAATATTTGGGACCACCTATCATATTTTGGATTTCTTCGTCTTTACGCCATTCTGAAGTCACCAAATAATCTTCTGGTTCCAAAGCTCTTAAATAAATTCTAAATTCCATTATATTTCTATTTTAACTTTTATTATATCTTCCTCTAAAATTTAAATCATCGACCTCCTTCATATTACCGGAACCATTACCTACGTCTTTTCGATACAAAACATTTACAATAGTTATATAAATGATCTTCACATCTATCATCAAAGTACAATGATCTACATACCACACATCATACTCAAACTTCTTGCTCAGTTTACATAGATTTCGTCCATTCACCTGTGCCCAGCCTGTGATACCCGGACGAACCTCATGGCGACGCATCTGTTCTTTAGAGTATAATGGCAAATATTTAACCAATAATGGTCTAGGACCTACCAATGCCATATCCCCCTTCAACACATTTATTAGTTGAGGTAATTCATCGATAGAAGTGGAACGTACAAATCTTCCAACTTTCGTCAAACGTTCCTCGTCTGACAGCAAATTGCCTCTACTATCACGCTCATCTGTCATCGTTTTAAATTTGATTACTTTAAATATTTTACCATTTTTACCTGGACGGTCTTGTAAAAAGAAAGCACCAGCTCCCTTATTTGCGAAATGTAGCCAAAGGGTAATCAGAAGTAAAGCAGGCCAAATTATAACCAATACGCAAAACACGAAAATAAAATCAATTATCCTCTTAAAGAAGTTTTTATACATGATATGAAGTTTTTCATTTACTTGACGATATGTTTCATTATCGCTTTATAAGTATGCTCGATCGTATAATTGTTCAAAAAAAATCGGTAACCATTTTCGCCCATTTGTCGTATATCCGAGGCTAGCATCTTGTCTATAACTTTTACGAATGCCTCGACCGAGTTACTTGAGCAATAGAAGCCATATCCATTCTCCTCTGCCAACTCACCCATATCGCAATGAGGATCTGTAACAGCAATAATAGGCTTACGTTCCATCAAATAAGGCAATAGCCGACTGGGATAATTAGGAATAGTAAAACGGTAATCCAAAAAGATCAATCCAACATCACAAGCCTTGGCCAGTCGGTCATAATCCTCTTTGGGTAAATACCTGAAAAGAGAGACAGCACTAGGTTTCCGTTCCCTCATAAAAGTTTCCAATTTTGAATACTCCGTACCATCACCCACTATTACGAAATAGCTGTCTATTCTGTCTTTCACAGTTTCCAGACACCTTATAAGGAAAGAAATACCTTGCGGTTTTCCCATGTTACCGCCATAAATAAAAATAGGCTTGTCTGTAGGCAATCCATATCTCTGACGGATATTATCAGCCGCCTCATTATAGTCAGAGGAAACCAAAGATGGGATATCATAAGAGTTGGGAGCTATCTCCACCACAGCCGGATCAATCTCTGGATTATGTTCTATCACATACTTCACATTCGCCGGACTCATACAACCGATGTAATCCGAGATTCGGTATAATTCCTTCTCCTTTTTCCGGAACGACCGGTAAAGGACCCCTTTCAAACCATCCTTGGTTAATATTCCTAAATCCACCGCATTTTGGGGAAAGATATCCTTCAGCAAAAGATAACTCACAGCCTTCGGATTTCGCTTCTTGGCATACCGGATCACTTTTGTAAAAGTAATCGGCGGAGTGGAGTAGAGAATAATATCAAACTTGACCTTTCCAAAATACTTTTCCAACCCCAACTTGAATTGTCTCTCCAACGTCACCTGTCCCAATCCTTTTTCAATCAGATTCGTTTTAGTAACATTCAGTGTCTTAACACCCAATAAATGTACCCTACCTTCATGCTTTACCTCTGTTGATAGTCTTAATCGCCGCTCCCTAGGATAGATAACATATACCTCATGTCCCTCGTCTCGGAATTTCCGTATCAAGTCCGTGTAAATACCACTTGTCTCTATATTTTTTAGACCTGACGACATCGTCAGAAACAGAACGTTCATAATCACTCCTTCCTCCACACCATCTTGTTTACCACACCCGTATAACTCTGAATAAGCTTCACCACCTTAGTAGATACAATCTCATCAGTATAATTAGGCACAGGCAAACCGTTATCGCCATTCAGGTTCATCTCAACGGCTAGATCCACAGCTTGCAACAGGTCATGGGTGTTAATACCCGCCAAAATGAAACACCCTTTGTCCAACGCTTCCGGACGCTCAGTAGAAGTACGGATGCAAACAGCCGGAAAACTATAACCTACGCTCGTAAAGAAACTGCTCTCTTCCGGTAGTGTACCGCTATCCGAAACGACACAAAAAGCATTCATCTGCAAACAGTTGTAATCATGGAATCCCAAAGGATCCTGACGAATCACCCGTTTATCCAACTGAAAACCATTCTTCTCTAACCGATTCCTACTGCGAGGATGGCAACTGTAAAGGATAGGCATATCATACTTCTCTGCCATGGCATTGATGGCCGTAAAAAGGGAGGTGAAGTTTTTCTCGGTATCGATATTCTCCTCTCGATGGGCACTTAACAGAATATACTTACCCTTCTCCAAGCCCAAACGCTGATGCACATCGCTCGCCTCAATCTCGGCCAAATTTTCATGCAACACCTCTGCCATTGGTGACCCACTGACATAGGTACGTTGCGGAGCTACACCGCTAGCGTTCAAATAGCGACGGGCATGCTCGCTGTAGCAGATATTCACATCACTGATAATATCCACGATACGGCGGTTGGTTTCCTCCGGCAGACACTCATCAAAACAACGGTTTCCCGCCTCCATATGGAAAATAGGAATATGCAAACGTTTCGCACCGATCACGCTCAAGCAAGAGTTGGTATCCCCTAATACCAATACAGCATCCGGCTTGATCTCCACCATTAGCTTGTAACTCTTATCGATGATATTGCCCATCGTAGCCCCCAAGTCATCGCCTACGGCATTCAGATAAACCTCGGGATCGGCCAATTTCAAGTCCTTGAAAAAAACCCCATTCAAGTTGTAATCGTAATTCTGCCCGGTATGAGCCAATACGACATCAAAATAGTTACGACACTTATTTATTACCGCCGCTAACCGGATAATCTCCGGACGGGTTCCCACAATAATCAACAACTTCAGTTTTCCGTTATTCTTAAATGCAGCCATAATCTTTCTTATTTTACAGGTTCAAAATAAGTATCAGGACGGTCTGGATCAAAACTTTCGTTTGCCCACATCACAGTCACCAAATCCTCCGTATCGGAAAGATTTATGATATTGTGCGTATAACCAGGTAACATATGTACCGCCTCGATCTTCTCTCCACTCACCTCAAACTCAATTACCTCATCCGATCCAATCTTACGCTCCTGTATCAAGCCATGACCGGAAACCACAATAAAGAACTCCCATTTGGTATGGTGCCAATGCTGACCTTTTGTGATACCGGGTTTAGAGATATTGACGCTCACCTGTCCACAGTTTTTGGTACGGAGCAGTTCGGTAAAACTACCACGAGCATCCACGTTCATCTTCAACGGAAAGGAGACTTTCTCCTTGGGCAAATAACTCAGGAAAGTACTATATAACTTCTTAGCAAAACTGCCATACGGAATTTCTGGTAAGACCAACGTAGCGGGCTGACTCTTGAACTCCTCCAGCAAACGCACGATCTCACCCAGTTTCACCTTATGCGTGATCGGGACAGCGCAATAACGTCCCCCCTCGGTCAATACAGTCTCTACTCCATCAAACTCGCAACGATGCTCCTTCCCCCTCAAGGCAGCGATCATCTCCTCCACCAAGTCATCGATATAAAGCAGTTCCAATTCTACCATAGGATCGTTCACCATGATAGGCAAGTCGTTCGCTATATTATGACAGAAGGTAGCCACTGCACTGTTATAGTTCGGGCGACACCATTTACCGAAAAGGTTCGGAAAGCGGTACACTAATACCTTAGCACCAGTCTCCTTGCCATACTCGAACATCAATTCCTCACCCGCCTTCTTGCTCTTACCATATTCGGAAGTGCCAAAACGTCCTGCCAACGTAGCCTGGATAGAACTGGAAATCATCACTGGGCAGTTATTATGATGTATCTTCAAGGTATCGAGCAGCGTAGAGGCAAAACCAAAATTGCCTCGCATAAACTCCTCTTGGCTTTGCGGACGATTCACTCCCGCCAAATTGAACACAAAGTCACAATCACGACAATAAACCTCTAACTCCTCCGGAGTAGAATCTATATCATATTCATAGACAGCACTCACTGTCAAGTCGCCATAACATCTCGCCTTCCCCTCCTGAATATTCCTCAATTGGGATACTAGATTCCGCCCCACGAATCCTTGAGAACCGGTAACAAGAATTTTCATTACAATATCTGTTCTTTTGTATTACTTACTCACTACGGATTTCACGACCTTTGGAACCAGACACTAACCCCAGATCCTCTTGGATAAAACGCAAGCGCATCAACTGCTCTTTCATACCCTCCACGTCCAGACGAACGGTATTATGACTATGATAATCCTCGATAGTAGAAACTTCCTCGTTACCCTCGGTAAAGAACTTATCATAATTCAAGTCACGGTTATCACAAGGGATACGATAATAATTCCCCATATCGATCGACTTTGCCATCTCCTCACGAGTCACTAACGTCTCATACAGTTTCTCGCCATGACGGGTTCCGATCACCTTCACCTCGGTCTCCCCATACTTCGGATTTACTTTTGTATAGATATCCTTCAAAGCCATAGCCAAGGTGGAAAGTGTAGCCGCAGGAGCCTTCTGTACAAAAAGATCGCCATTTTCTCCATGGGTAAAAGCATAAACCACCAAATCCACCGCATCATCCAGCGTCATCATAAAGCGCGTCATCTCCGGATCAGTGATGGTTATAGGCTTACCATCCATCATCTGCTCCACCCACAAAGGAATTACGGAACCCCGAGAGGCCATCACATTCCCATAGCGAGTACAGCAAATCGTAGTCTTGGCATCCTTACCCAAGGCACGCCCCTGAGCAATCGCAACCTTTTCCATAAGCGCCTTGGAGATCCCCATGGCGTTTATTGGATAAGCCGCTTTATCCGTGGAGAGCACCACCACATTACTAACCCCATGAGCAATAGCGGAAAGCAGTACATTGTTCGTTCCCTCCACATTTGTACGAACAGCCTCCATTGGGAAAAACTCACAGCTTGGAACCTGTTTCAAGGCTGCAGCAGCGAACACATAGTCCACTCCATCCATCGCAAAATCCACCGCCTCCCGCTGGCGCACATTCCCAATAAAAAACTTCACCTTATGAGCCACCTCCGGGCGTTGTGCCTGCAAGAAATGACGCATATCATCTTGCTTCTTCTCATCACGAGAGAAGATACGAACCTCCTTGATGTCGCTATCCAAGAAACGACGAAGTACGGCGTTTCCGAAGGAACCGGTGCCACCTGTGATTAGCAGGGTTTTGTCCTTAAAAATTGACATGATTATATTGTATATTTAGATAATACAACAATGTTGTATCACAGAGATCACTTAAAATCGTCAGACATTATCATATTAAATCTCCATAATCCTCTTAAAATCATCCTTTCGTCTACAGTTATCATAGTATTGCAGACAATCAATAGCAGATTTTTCTATAGCTTCTGTATCAATATTGATAAGTTGTTGATAAACAGCTTCGGATTGAGCAGTCACATCATCATCGATATTTACTTTTATGTGATTGTCATATATATGATTATTAAGTCCGCCTTTTCCTGAGTGTATTACAATATCTCCTGCAATTAACGCCTCAAGCGCAGCAATCCCAAACCCCTCATAATCTGACAATTGAAAATAGTATTTATTATTTTTTAAATAAGATATCTTTTCCTCTTCCGATACCTCACCTGTTATTATAACACTATCTTTTAATCCCAACTTTTCTATCAACCTTTGTAAAAAGAGGGTTCCACTACCATTTCTACCTAGAATCAGAATTTTTGAGTTGGCAAACTCTTGTTTCTGTTTTAACGAATAAAATAAAATAAGAGCCTTGTCTATACCTTTTCTTTTGACGTTGCCCTCAGTTCCTTGCCATCCAACAGTGACAAAATTCCTCTCTTTCTCACTCAATTTTCTACCTCCAATAAACATAGAAGTATCAATAGTGTGTTCGGAATATGCAATACGAGATTTGTTATTGCCAACAATCTCCTCTACATGTTTCAGATCTTCTCTTGAAACAATTATACATTTCGTTGTAATCCAATAACAAAGTTTAAAGAAAATCTTCTGTATATAGTACGCTTTCTTACCTGCATAATTCAGATCGAGTGCATCAATGCCACCAGTCAGATAGCTTTGCTTACCAAATATCTTTGCGATAAGAATGAAAAAAAAAGAGTATCGAAAGAAATAACCGAATACAATATCATATTTCCAAAATTTAAATGCATCCATTATTTTATTCGACAAGATAACATTATAACCTAAATCCTTTAGTATTAAAATATCAATTTGATAAAATTTTTGTGTATTGAACAATGATTTGTCCTTTATACTTGAATAGAAAATGATTCGCTTTCTCATTCTAGAATTTATTTACTTGTAAAAAACAAACTTTCAGAATCGTTTTTTGTATGGCAAATTGCAATGAACATACACAATTGAATAGCAAAATTTCCTCCAAAAAGTACCGATTCGAAAATTCCAATAAACATTAAAGGTAAACTAAGTAGAGAAAAACGCCCTGAGTTATTAACATTTTTGGGATTTCCTTTAAAAAGAAAGTGGAATAATTTCATTAAACAAAAATATCCACAAAAACCACAACATATAACTATTGTAAAAAACGAACTATGGAAATTCGAACCATTACTCAATTCTCCTTTGGCATAAAAATTTGAGCCAATACCAAATAACAAATTTTGAGTTGACATCAAAAGTTTATCCCATGCCATTTGCCAAATATACTCTCTACCCGTAAAAATACTCTTATTGAAATTTTCAGTACTATATTCCATTACATTATAAATAAAAGCATACTCTGAAAGTGTATATGAATATAGATAGGTTACATAAACAGCAAGTAATATCAATATCCAATAACAGACATTTTTACATCTATATATCTGAAAGATATATTTAGATATCCACCCCATAATAACAAATAATAATATTGACCCTAAGGAAGTTCTTGAAGAGGCTAATAAAGCAATAAATACCGATGACCCCAACAACAATAGTTGTATAATTTTATTTCTATATGGAAATATTGAAAATAGAGCAAAGTTTATCGCAGCTTGTATTCCTATAGAATTCGAATTAATTCCACCAAAAAAGCCATCATATTTTCCTGTAAAAAGAACATATAGTAACAGATAAAAATTTAATATTCTAATCTAAATTAAAAAGAATTCTTTTAGTAAAAAAGTATAATAAGAAAATATACTTATAAAA
>ERZ857629.4050-NODE-4050-length-11749-cov-3.289465_pt1 | contig 11749 bp, 6 predicted proteins | sample MGYA00519700_ERZ857629 | MGnify/ENA primary metagenome ERZ857629 (study PRJEB31778, sample SAMEA3449351) | human gut metagenome | biome: human gut; feature: human-associated habitat; material: faeces | place: United Kingdom | collected 2010/2012 ... | reverse complement strand
TTCTGGTATGCCGCTTTGGCAATCAGCGCCATATCGTGCGCCGTCGTGTAATGGTTCTCATCAAACAGACCGTGCGGATTGGCAAAATGCGTGTTGGTACATCCCAGCTCCGCCGCTTTTTCGTCCATCATGTCCACAAAATGCTCCACCGTACCGCCGACATGCTCCGCCACTGCGTAGGCACATTCATTTGCCGAATTCAGCATAACCGCGTACAGGCACTGCTCCATCGTCATCTGCTCCCCGTAATCGCGGTAGATTCCGGAACCCTCAGTATTGTTGATCGCATCATCAGAAAATGTGACGACCTCATTCAGATCGGAATTCTCCAGCGCGAGAAGCGTCGTCATGATTTTCGTAATACTTGCCGGATAATTCCGCTCATCGCTGTTTTTTTCGTACAGAACCGTCCCCGTCGACATCTCCATCAGTATCACGGACGGTGACTGTACTTCCGGTCCTTCCGGCCAGTAATCTGCCGCCTGCACCACCTGCGGCTTTATCTGTAAAAAGTATAGTAAACTTAAGGCGACACATGCCGCCTTTTTCCACACATTCGCTCTTCGCATTGCTTATAACTCCATTCTATCCAGAAATCCTGTCCATTTCTTCCATATATATCCGGAACATAACTAGTATCAGTATAATCGCAGAAAAAAATACATGCAACAATTTTTCTGGCAAAAGCTCTTTTTTTATCCACAGATTTATTGTAGAATATCTTGTATGTCCACAATTATAGGACTTCCCGACATTTATTAAGATTTTCTTATGAGAGGCAGGAACAATATGAGACTTAGAAATATACCGGGTGCAGACGCCGCCATCACAGAGAGCGTCTACTGCATCAAAAGCCCCGAGACGCACAAAGGCCATTGGCAGGAGATTTTTCCGTCACAGCAGCCGCTTCACATTGAGATCGGTATGGGAAAGGGCCGCTTCATGATGGATCTTGCCGCAGCGCATCCCGACATCAATTATCTGGGAATCGAGCGCTACTCCAGCGTCCTGCTGCGCGCCCTGCAGAAAATGGAAGAGAATCCGCTCCCGAACCTGTTTTTCATCTGCATGGACGCCGCCGATGTCGCTGAGGTATTCGATCACGGAGAGGTAGACCGGATCTACTTAAACTTTTCCGATCCGTGGCCGAAGGACAGACACGCCAAGCGCCGTCTCACCTCCCGTCAGTTCTTCGCGCGCTACGATGAGGTTCTCGCACCGGAGGGACGTCTGGAGTTCAAGACCGACAATCAGGATCTTTTTACCTTTTCCCTGGAGGAGATCCCGGAAGCCGGCTGGCATCTGGACGCCTCCACCAGAGATCTGCATCACGATCCGGTGCTCAATGAAGGCAATATCATGACGGAGTACGAGGAGAAGTTCTCCTCCCTCGGCAATCCGATCTGCAAGCTGATCGCTTCCAGATAAAAAACACCCGCAGTCTGGATTTTTCTCGATCCGCCTGCGGGTGTTTTTTGTGTTCTGTTTTCTTTTATTCTTTGATCCGGAACTGGTTGACATTGTCGCTTAAATTTTCTGCAATATCCACGAGGTTTTTCGTCTGCGCATTGCAGTCCGTGACGATGCCGCTTAACTCCGTCATGGAAGCCGAAGTCTCCTCGGTACTTGCCGCATTCTCCTGTGCAATCGCTGCCAGACTCTCCATGCTGCTCATAACATCATTCTTCGCCGTGTTGACTGTCTCGATCTCACGCCGGATATTGTCAATCGCAACTACCACATTGCCGACCTCCGTATTCAGTCCGTCGAATGCCTCTCTGGTGGTCGAAAGCTTCTCGTTCTGCTCATTGATCTCATCCAGCACACCGTTCATCGTCTCGACGCTCTTGTTAGAGTTCTTAATCAGTTCTTCCACAATATCACCGATCTTCTTCGCGGAGTCACTGGACTGATCCGCAAGCTGACGGATCTCATCCGCCACCACAGCAAATCCTTTTCCATGCTCTCCCGCACGCGCAGCCTCGATGCTCGCATTCAGGGACAACAGATTGGTCTGGCTTGCAATATCTGTGATCATCTGGATCGCGCTGCCGATCTCCATGACAGACTGGTTCGTCCTGTCTGTCTGACGGTTGACCTCATCCACCGATTCTCTGGTGCGGTCGCTGATCTCCACCAGATCTTTGATCGTGCCGTCGAGCTTATGATTCTGCTCTTTCATCTCCTCCGTGCTGCCCGTGAGATTTTCCACGTTCTTTGTCGTCTCGGCAATGGCTTCGTTCATATCGCTGATCTGCTCATTGACCTTCTGCATCTCGCCCGCCTGATTCGTCGCTCCGTTCGCAATGTCCTCCATCGCTGTATTCACATTATGAATGGACTCATTGATCGTCGTAAAGCTGTTCTGGAACTTAGCGCTGAAATCATCCAGCGACTTTGCGGATGTCCGGATGTTTTTTACAATCATGGCCAGTCCGCCAATGAGCGAATGCAGCGCACGCGCAATATTTCCGATCTCGTCCGAGCGGCTCGTCATGCGGTCGCTGATCCTGCTTTCCAGATTTCCCTCCGCAACAGCATCCAGATGATCGATCATCGACATCATTGCCTTCACAATCTTTATCATCACAATTGCCAGAAAGATACATGCAAAGATTGCAAGCACTACCATAAATATTATATTTTTTTTCAATCGGTCATTGTAGATTTCGTGAACGGAAGCAGACGTCATACCGGTAAACACCAGACCTGCCATGGAACCGTCACTGTTGTACAATCCCTCATAATATCCGTAATATTTCTGACCGTCAATCACAGTATCGGACACAAAATAACTACCCTTTTCTTTCACAGCCTGATACACATCTGCTGCTATCTCCGTCCCGATCTCGCGGCTGCCGTCCTGACTCACAAGGCTGGTCGCCATCCGGGTCGTATTCCAGCTGAGCGTAACATCCTGTCCGGTATTTTCCTTAAAAGCATCCAGCACATCCTGATGTTCCGAGATATTGTAATCTCCCTTGTACAGCTGGTCTCCGTCCATATTCCAGTCGCCGCTGCTTATAACGGACAAGGTCTGATTGACTGCATAGACCGATGTCTTCAATTCATGCTGCATCAGTTTATCAGACACCGAAACGCCAACCGCCCGGATTGCCAGCCCTGCAAAAGCCACAAGAATCACCAGCGGTATGATCGCGGTGATCAGAATCTTCATCATCAGATTCAGACCTTTTTTCCTTTGCACCTCAATATTCTTTTGTTCCATCTGCCTCTCTCCCCTTCATATAGTATCTGTTTTTTATATCGTCAGGTTTTTCCTTCTGTTAAATAGGATACACTCTTTTTTTAAATTTTAATGATATGTATTATAAATACAAAAAAAGCACCAACCCCACAGTCAATGCTGTAAAATCGGTACCTTTCAATGCGCCACCAGGGGTTCGAACCCTGGACACCCTGATTAAGAGTCAGGTGCTCTGCCAGCTGAGCTAGTGGCGCTTATTTTGTATCTCGTGTTCTGTATCACCCGAGCACGAAAATTATTATATAACAGAAATTTTAGAAATGCAACATTTTTTTTAAAAAACTTCAATTTTTTTTTCAATTGTGTTATTTTATAGATAGAATGGCATAGATCAAGGAGGTTTCTTATGCAAGTTGAACAGCGATTATTGAAATATGTGTCCTATTGGACGACATCGGATGAGAATAACATGACAGACGGCAAGGTACAGATTCCGTCTACCGGGCGTCAGTTTGATCTCGGAAAGGTACTAGAGCAGGAATTACGGGATCTCGGCCTTAAAAATGTGGTTCTGACCGACCACTGCTATGTGTACGGTCTGCTTCCGGCAACTGCCGGCTGTGAGGGACACAAGGCCGTTGGTTTTATCTCACATATGGATACCGCACCGGACTACTCCGGCAAAGACATCAAACCGCAGATCATTCCGGATTATGACGGCGGGGACGTCCGTTTGAACGGTACCGGAGCCATGTTAAAAGTTTCCGATTTTCCAACGCTGAAGGATTTGAAGGGAAGAACCCTGATTACCACCGACGGCACGACACTGCTCGGCGCGGATGACAAGGCCGGTGTGGCAGAAATCGTCACAGCGCTCGAAGAGATCATTTCTTCCGGAATGCCTCACGGAGATATCTGGGTGGGATTTACCCCGGACGAAGAAATCGGCTGCGGTGCAGATTTATTTGACCTGGATTATTTTAAGGCTGCTTTTGCCTACACGGTAGACGGCGATTACGAGGGCGAAGTCGCCTATGAGAATTTCAACGCCGCGAGCGCAAAATTTTCCATTAAAGGCGTCAATGTGCATCCGGGCGAGGCAAAGGATATTATGGTAAATGCCGCTCTTGTGGCGTGCGATATCCAGTCGCAGCTTCCGCCGGAGGAGACACCAGCGCACACCGAGGGCAGACAGGGCTTCTATCATCTGACCGACATGAAGGGTGATGTCGCTTTTGCAGAACTTTCCTATATCGTGCGTGACCACGACAGGGCTTCTTTTGAATCACGCCTGAACAGACTCCGCACACTGGAAGTGGAGATCAACCAGAAATACGGCACCGGAACCGTCTCTCTTACCATCACGGATTCCTACTCCAATATGCTTGAGATCATCGAACAGCATCCTTATGTCGTGGACATTGCAAAAAAGGCAATCTCGATGACCGGTCTCACACCGCTCTCACGTCCGGTCCGCGGCGGTACAGACGGCGCCAGATTAAGTTTTATGGGTCTTCCGTGCCCGAATCTTGGCACCGGCGGCTACGGCTTCCACGGTCCGTATGAGCATATCAGCGTGGAGGGCATGCAGACAGCGGTCTCCGTCATCAAGAATATCGTGACGATCGTCGCGGAGTCTGATCTGTAAGAGAAGCTTGGGAGCGGAATTTCTAATCACGCCACTTTTGTATCTGCGCTGATCCGTGTTTTCCATGCTTTGAACACACTGGGGTCATGTCCGCAGGCCATAAGACAATTTAAGGACTTTCGTGCAGCACTTAGTGTTGCTCCCGAATAAAACATAACCGCGCGAAGCCGATGTCTGAGTCGGCATCTACCCTGTTTTCAATAGCAGATGCCAACGAGTTTCGGTTCGCGCGGTTTTATATTGTTTATGAGGGAGCACGCTTAGTGCTGCCAGAAAGTCCGCTCATTGTCTTTGGCGTGACGGACATAGTCCTCGGCGTGTCAAAGACTGGAAAGACACGGAATTAGATACAAAAATAGCGTGGAAGAAATTCTCACATTTTACTTCAGAGAATCTTCCACGCTCATTTTTTATTCTGAAACTGCTAATAACTTCATTTCTTATCCCGGAACCTGCTCTTACATTTTTGCAATCAATGCGGCAATTTCTTCCGGAGTCATAAGCTTGTGTGGATCGGAAAAATCCATCGGTGCAGCTTCCTCTGCCTTTGTCTCAGGCTCTTTCTGCGGTTCCGCCACCTTCGGCTCGTCCGGTATTTCGTTCTCCGGCGCGGCTACTGGCTCTGGCTCGTCCGGTGCTTCATTCTCCGGCGCAGCTTCCTCTTTCAGATCTGCTCCAAGATCGAGACTTTCTCCTCCGAGATCGGAGCCATCTGCTCCTAAATCTAAGCTATCCACTCCGAGATCAAGGTTCTCCGTTCCAAGGTCAAGGTTCTCTGCTCCAAGATCGAGACTATCTGCTCCTAAATCTAAGCTATCCACTCCGAGATCAAGGTTCTCTGTTCCAAGGTCAAGGTTCTCTGCTCCAAGATCGAGACTATCTGCTCCTAAATCAAGGCTGTCTCCTCCGAGGTCTAAGCTGTCTGCCCCAAGATCAAGTCCGCCTGCTCCGGCATCTAAGTTATCTGCTCCTAGGTCAAGGTTCTCTGTCCCGAGATCAAGACCGTCCACTCCAAGGTCTAAGCTGTCTCCTCCGAAATCGAGACCATCTGCTCCAAAATCGAAACTGTCTATCGCCGCACTCTCTGCCTCAGCCTCATTCTGATCGTCTGTGGCAGCTGCCGCATCTTCCTCTTCCACAATCGCGTCGGAATCTACGATCGGTTCCTCATACTCTTCCATCACCGGGGTGTCATCCGTCACCGTCTCTGCATCTACAACCGGCAGTTCCTCCTCCGGTGTATCCGGCATGCTAAAATCCTCTTCCGGCTGTGGTTCCATGACCAGCTCCGGCTCCGATTCCATAACCGACTCCGATTCTGTCAGCACTTCCGGCTCCATGTCTGGCTCCGGCTCCATGTCTGGCTCCGGCTCCATGTCTGGCTCCGGTTCCATGACCTCTTCCGGCTGTGGTTCCATGACCAGCTCCGGCTCCATGTCTGGCTCCGGCTCCATGTCTGGCTCCGGCTTCTGCACTGCTGCAGCTGCCGCGCTTTCTGCAATTTTGCTCTCCAGCGCCGCATTCTGTCTCACCAGTTCGTCCATCCGGCTCTCAATAGCGGCAAGCGTCTGCGCCTTTTCCTCTGCAGCCGTCTCCTTCACTGCCTGAAGTTCCTCGGTAATCTCCTTAAGCCCTGCGGTAATCTCCTTTAATTCCTCTGCAAATTCCTGCTGCTTTAAGACGAGTTCCTTAACGGAATCATCCATCATGTTCTGCTGCTTTCCGGCAAACTGCTCGAATCCCGCATCCATGCTCTCCTTTAACTGTAAGAGATTGTCCACTACGCGGTCGTTGGAATTCATAAGTGCGTCTGCATTTTCCTTGCTTCTGGTAATGGTCACCTTGGCAATCGCCTTCTGCGCTGTGATGATCTCCTCACCCGGCTCTCTGGTATTGCGGTCAACCGCCTCCAGCTGCTCCGAGATTTTCTTGAGCATCAGATACGACGCCTTTTCTCCGCGAAGCATCCTCTCATATTCGTCTTTTGCCTGCTCTCCGCTCTTATGTATCTCCTTTAATAAAGCAGCGATGAATACATAGGTACAGGCGAGAATTGCTGCTCCCAGAATGATCTGCACCAGATATAACCGGGGCAGATTGACGATAAAATACATTTCAATCAACAGCAGCACCATTGCTCCCAGCAAAAAGACCGGCGCAAGCGGCATACCTTTTTTCTCGCGTGGCTGATTCTCTTTCTTATCCATAGTGTGTCCTCCGTGGCTTTCCTGTCCATCCCTGACAACAGGCATTGTATAGTGTTATATTATCACAGAACGCAAAAAACATAAACGGAATTTCTTGTTATTTTATGCTGCAGATTTTATAATATATTTCGGACTTATTTTCACATTTTTTATACCTTTACGACAAATATGGAGATTATAGCATGAACGAAACCTCTTCCAAGAACGAAATCACATCCGGTATCATCTGGAAACAGCTTCTTTTATTTTTCTTTCCTATTTTACTGGGTTCTTTTTTTCAACAGCTTTACAACACGATCGACGCCGTCATTGTGGGACGCTTTGTCGGGAAAAATGCACTTGCCGCGGTCGCCGGTTCCTCTGGAATGGTCATCAACCTGCTGGTCAACTTTTTTACCGGGCTGACTGCCGGTGCTTCCGTCATCGTCTCCCAGTTCTTCGGATCCGGGGACCGCAAAAAGGTGGACGACAGTATTCATACGATCTATGCCTTCTCCATCATCGGCAGCGTCATCATGACACTGATCGGCATCACTGCTGCCCCGGCGCTTCTTCGACTGATGAATACGCCGGAAGAACTGATGAGTGACTCCATCCTCTACCTGCGCATCTATTTTGCCGGCATTTTCTTCGTGTTTATTTACAATACCGGAGCCGGACTGCTGCGCGCGCTGGGAGATTCCAGACGTCCGCTGTACTGTCTGATGATCTGCTGCGTCATCAATATTGTTCTCGACCTGCTCCTGATCGTCGGGCTGGGACTCGGTGTTGCCGGTGCGGCGATCGCCACGCTTCTCTCGCAGGGGATCAGCGCCGTGATCGTTACCGTTTTTCTGATGCGCCAGAAAGATCTCTGCGATTTTTCCTTAAAAGAGATCCGTATTCACCCGAGACTTCTCAAATCAGAGCTGCTTTTGGGACTGCCGGGTGGATTTCAGTATGCCATGTACAGCATTTCCAACATGATTATCCAGTCCGCGCTCAACAAATTCGGAACCGACACGGTTGCCGCATGGGCGGCTTACGGAAAACTGGACGCGATCGTCTGGATGGTCAGCGGTGCTTTCGGTATTGCCATCACAACTTTCGTCGGTCAGAACTACGGCGCCGGGAAGTATGACCGCGTCAGAAAAAGTATCCGCGTATGCATCGGCATGGACTTTGCTGCCGCCATCCTTCTGATGCTGGTGCTCGTATGCTTCCGCATTCCGCTCTTCCACATTTTTGTGACCGATGAAAATGTCGTGGAGATCGGACTGAAAATGATGGCGACCATGGCTCCGTTTTACTGGCTGTTCGTCTTTACCGAGGTCTTCTCCGGTGCGCTGCGCGGCATGGGCGATGTCGTCGTTCCAATGCTCATCACAACCGGCGGTATCTGCCTGTTCCGTGTGGTATGGATTTTCGGAGTGGTCGCCCTCTTCCCGACACTCACCGTAACGCTCCTCAATTATCCGGTGTCCTGGGTTTTGACGTCCGTTCTGTTTCTGTTTTACTATCATTTCCGGATGAAGAAGCTGACCGCGCACTGATTGCTCCGGCATCTCTTACTTCTCTCTGCTTTTTGCGAAGCTGACCGGGCGGCATGCCGTAGGCTTCCTTAAAGCTGCGCAGAAACACCTTATAGTTGGTAATTCCATTTTTATTCATTAAATAAGTAATACTCTCATCCGTCTGCAGCAGATCACTGTGAAAATACTGCAGGCGGATTTGGTTTACATAAGTCAAAAATGTCTGGCCGGTGTACTTTTTAAACAGACGGCAAAAATATTCCGGCGTAAGCGACAGTTCATCTGCCGTCTCTTTTAATGTAATCGGGTTCGTGTAATTTCTTTTCACATACTGCATGCTCTGCTCGATCCGCTCAAAATCTCTCCTAGAGCGGTGGCGCAGCACATGATCGACCGTGGCCGCATCCTTTGTATACAGCAGATACAGCAGCTTATAAACCGCTGCAAGAAATAGCAGATGCGTACCGTCCGCCGCCTGCTCCTGCAGGCACTTCATTTCTTCCAACTTCTGTGACATCCGGCAATTCACGGATGCGGTCTCCTCCGAATACGGAACATATTCCCCGAAATGCAGTCCCCGCCAGTCCTCACTGACGCGCTTTAAATGCTCCGGCGGAATCTGCAGCAGATAGTAATGCCCGTCCCCGTGGACATGCGTGTAGTGAATGTCTCTCGGATTGACAACGAGAATATCTCCCTGCTGCAGTTCATACGACGTCTCATTGATGTACGCTGTCATTGCCCCGTGCTGCATACAGATCATTTCCAGATGCTCATGCCAGTGTGCCGGCAGCAATTCATTGGACGCGTCGACCTGCGTAAAATAGAGCTGCATCAGCCCGTCATCGGATATAATCTCATGTTCCCCCTGCTGCACTCCCGCTCCCTCTCTTTCCTGCTCTCTCCGTGTTTTTCACATGCACGGTTTCTCTTTCTACCATCATACCTTCAGACGGAAAAAATATCAATATCGACCCATATTTCTGCCAAAATTCGATCTATAACAAACGGAATTATCTGCTTATAATACGAACATAGACAATGTTCCATGATGGAAAATATCAAAATAATATCAGGCGTAAGCCGGAAAAGAGGTCAAAATGAAGAAATGGACCAGAGTGATGTATCAGCCAAACCGTCCGTTAAAAGAGGGCTGTTACGTGACTGCTTCCAAAGAACACATCGCACTTTCCAGGGAAGCTGCAGCAGAGGGTATGGTTCTCTTAAAGAACGAGCACAATCTGCTGCCGTTAAAAGCAGGCAGCCGGATTGCACTCTTTGGAAAAGGCAGTTTTGATTATGTCAAGGGAGGCGGCGGCAGCGGCGATGTGACCGTATCGTATGTGCACAATCTCTACGATGGCTTTCAGATGCTCCACGATGCCGTCTCCCTCTACGAGCCGCTGTGCGATTTCTACCGCGCCAATGTGAACGAACAGTACGATCAGGGTTCCGTTCCCGGCATGACGACAGAGCCGGCGCTCTCCGCAGAGCTTCTCGCCGGCGCCAGCTCCTACACCGACACGGCTGTGATCGTATTGAGCCGTTTTTCCGGAGAGGGCTGGGATCGCTCCAGCATCGAATACAACGGGGAATACAATCCGTGGGAGACAGAGACCAGCATGCCGAAAATCTCCGGAGAGATCTTCCCGGACGGCGACTTCTATCTCACAAAGGAAGAATCCGCCATGATCGCGCAGGTAAAGCAGCATTTTTCCAGAATTGCAGTCGTCCTAAATATCGGCGGCATCATCGATACCTCCTGGATCAAAAATGACGATCAGATCTCCTCCGCACTCATCGCATGGCAGGGCGGCATGGAGGGCGGACTTGCCATGGCGAAACTGCTGTGTGGAAAGGTATCCCCGTCCGGCAAGCTTCCGGACACCTTCGCCGCTTCCGTGGACGACTATCCTTCCACCGCGAATTTCCACGAATCGGTTGACTACGTGGACTATACTGAGGATATCTATGTGGGCTACCGCTATTTTGAGACTTTTGGGGATGCGGCAAAACGCGTATGCTATCCGTTCGGATTCGGACTTTCCTACACACAGTTTTCCCTTGCGGTGCAGAGTGTGACCGAAACCGAGCAGGCTATCCGCGCTTTTGTCCTTGTCACAAACACTGGAGATTACAGCGGAAAAGAAGTCGTGCAGATGTATTACAGTGCGCCGCAGGGACTTTTGCAGAAACCGGCGCGCGAACTTTCCGCTTTTTGCAAGACAAGAACACTCCTCCCGGGCGAAAGCCAGCTTCTGACGCTCGAGACAGCGAAGGATTCCATGGCTTCCTACGATGATCTGGGAAAAATTTTTAAATCCTCCTACATACTGGAAAAGGGAGACTACCATTTTTACATCGGAACTTCCGTCCGGGATGTCACAGCGCTGGATTATGTCATGACGCTCGACGCCAATCTGCTGGTAGAGCAGCTCTCCTCCAAAGCCGCACCTACAAGCTTGAAGAAGCGCCTGCTCGCAGACGGAAGCTACGAAGAACTTCCGCAGGGAACTGCCAATGATCCGAATGCCTGTGTTTTTGAAAAAATGATACCGGGCACCGAGGAAGCACTCGCCCCGGCAACACGCGGGCGCGCATCCTGCCTTCTGCTGAATTCCTATAAAGAAAACGCACATCCGCTGATCGATGTTTACGAGGGAAAGATTACTCTGGATGAATTTATCGCCCAGCTCGACGACGATGACCTGATTCATCTGCTCGGCGGTCAGCCGAATACTTCCGTAGCAAATACCTACGGCTACGGCAATCTTCCGGAATACGGCGTTCCAAATATCATGACCGCCGACGGTCCTGCCGGTCTCCGCATCAACCCGCAGTGCGAGGTCTGCACAACGGCTTGGCCATGCGCCACACTGCTCGCCTCCACCTGGAACCCTGCCCTGATCGAGCAGGTCGGAACCGCAGGCGCCGCGGAAGTAAAAGAGAACAACATCGCCGTATGGCTGACGCCGGCGGTCAACATTCACCGCAATCCTCTCTGCGGAAGAAATTTTGAATACTATTCGGAAGATCCGCTGCTTGCCGGCAAAATGGGCGCAGCCATGGTGCGCGGCATCCAGTCGCAGCACATCGCCGCAGCCGTGAAGCATTTTGCCTGCAACAACAAGGAGACCAACCGCAAGCACAGCGACTCCCGCGTCTCCGAGCGCGC
>ERZ857629.4044-NODE-4044-length-11759-cov-3.147898_pt1 | contig 11759 bp, 12 predicted proteins | sample MGYA00519700_ERZ857629 | MGnify/ENA primary metagenome ERZ857629 (study PRJEB31778, sample SAMEA3449351) | human gut metagenome | biome: human gut; feature: human-associated habitat; material: faeces | place: United Kingdom | collected 2010/2012 ... | reverse complement strand
TCCGTTTGTCACATGACCGCTTCCTTTGTATAGACGATGATGTATATCACATAGGAGCATCCATAAAGGACTTGGGCAAAAAGTGGTTCGGTTTCTCGAAAATGGATATATTAACGCCTAAAGAGTTGGTGGAAAGAATTAATAGGGGATAACTGTAAATCTCTATAAATTCATTCTATTCTTTGCTAACCACCAGAAAGACTGACACAAATTCTCGTTATATACCAAGCGATATTTCCATCGGTTGTGCCACCAACGCATAGTCTTGGCTATTCCATATTTTATCTTTTTGCCAACAGTGTCTATTCCTACTGTAGACATTGGCAATATCTCTTTCTTTTCAAAAATATCATAGAGGATACGGTTGGCAAGATTGGTGTTTGTTTTGTAAGAATAAAGTTTGTCTTTTGATGCAAAACAGGCAGCATCCATACCAATATATTCTACACAAATTGTGGCTATAGCGTTAAAGAACTGCATCATGCGCTCTTGCTCATAAACATTTAACACAAAAGCCCAATCTATATTTGCGTGATAACGGCAAAAAAAGGTGCCAACATCAAGCAGATGGCGCAATGTTATCTCATTGGAGGCGAAGTGTTCTCCGGTATGGCGCAGTAAGAAAAGGGCGTTAAACGTTGGCGGAGGCAGTAACACATTATTTATGGGACTTTCCAAGCATTCCTCCTTTTTAAGAATTGACATTAAAATGTTCTCAAATCTGATATTACTTTTGTGCGACACATCATCAATAAATTTGGCGTGATTTTCCACCTCCACACCGTTATAGTCGAAGGTTGAATGCTTGTGATATTCCTTGTGGACGTTTATACCAAGTTCTCTCTCCACCAAATCATCTGCCTCATCTTTTTTTCCAAACAGAAAGATGTCAATATCCCCTGTAGGCCTGTGCTCCGGGCATGGATAACAAAGATTGCAGCCATATCCTTTTAATAGTAGCATACTTATGCCATGTTGTTTGTAGAATCCGGCCAAAGATGTTATTTGCTCTTTATATTTTGCGTACACCTGTTCCATCATAGCCATTTGTCCAATCCATTGCAGAAGCAGGGGTTTGGGTGGTCGTTGGTCAGATGGAATTTTTTTTATTGCGTCAATTAATATAGCGCTTACACCCTGTTTCTTTGAGACATTGACAATGTAGTTCCAGTCAATGTCGTTCCGGTTTATACCGTCAAATGAATCACTTCTATCCTCGCTATTTATGGCAACATTAGTTAAAGCCAATAAATGTATAATATTTTTGTTTAGCATCTTTTTATTGTAGTATTTCCTTATATAAATCCCCGACCAATGGCCACATTACCTTATAATCGTACCATTCCAACACTTTCTTGCGTCCGCCTTCGCCAAGTTGCTTACATAAGCCTGCATCAAGCATCATTTCCATGCCCTTGCATATTCCTTCTGACGATAGCTCTATATATTCACCTGTTTCATGCTCAACAATGGCATCTACACAGCCATGCGCCCGGCTGACAAGTATCGGTTTCTCCATTGCAGATGCCTCTAATATACACATTCCAAACCCCTCGCGATGACTTGGAAATACAAATACATCTAGCAATGAGTAATAATATGGTATATCACACCTTTTTATCCATCCTGTTGCCACAATATCTTGACTGGTTTGAATTGCATCTTTTGTAACTTGTGGCAGAATGTCGCGTTCATCCATAACGCCTATCAACAGTAGTTTTGCATTCAAGTTAGCATGCTTTCTTTGGAACATCTTAAATGCATCAACCAATTCCGGTATACCTTTGTCATTGCAAATGCGCCCACAGAATCCAAATACAATGTTGGATTTATTAAGTCCAAGATTGGTTCTATATTCTGCAAGCTTTTCATAATCTATTAGTTCCGGATTAAAAATATTACAAGCATCTAATCCGCCACATGTCCCATGTCCTATCACATTTTGCTTGGATGCATTATTCAATCTGTCGGTAATGGCAAGATCAGACAATGAATGACTGACATTTATAACGTTTGTTGCAAGCGAGGCAACAAATCGTTCCTCCCTCATGAAGACTGTACGTCTCATACCCTGCATTGTTGTGTAAATAACCCCGTGCCTGTAGTATACACGGTTCCTAACTCCACATATCTTTGCTGCTATCATGGCACACAATGCACCAACTGGTGTGTGTCCGAACACGGCATCGGCATTTTCCCTGCGAATCAGTGAGCAGAGATCCTTTACAGCCTTAGTAATCGCTATTGGTGACACACTTCGCGGGATATTTACCGGGACAAAACGAACTCCATTCTGTTTGCAGAAAGCCTTGGTATTATCTGAATCAGTTGATACTACCACAATCTCATAGCCCAGATCTGTCAGGTATTTGAGCTGACCGTCAAAGAAGCTTTCAGCTGTTATGAATAGTGAAAATACATGAATAAGTTTCATTTTTATAAAAATATGTTTTCTGTACAGACAACATCAACCTAAATGATAATATGTAATTTTCAACAAACATTTGTAAAGTGCCTATTGTTCAATTAAATTTTCACCAAAAATATTGCTCTTTATGTGTGTTTTAAAGACATAGCCAAATCTCTTTCAGTCAGCCATAGCTCCTTTGGTAACTGTTTCCGTCTTCTCTTGCTAATCAGATAATCTGTTTTTCCTATAGCGGCAAAAAACAGATATACAGCATCCTTGACATACGTAGCTGCAGCTGATTTTATATACCATGTGAAAGATTTTCCATATCGCTTGTATCTTCTAAATACATATCTCTGTTTTTGGTGCGTCTTTAGGTTCTTTTTTAGCGAAGGTATGCCAAACTCACGATAAAAAAGCAGGGGCTGCTTAATATTGCAAAACTTGCTGCAGCCCGCAGTACGAAGCCATAACTCAAAGTCTTCGCATCTGAGACAATTCTCATTGTACTTATTTTTACGGAACCAATCCGTCCTGCCACATACTGTGGGATGTATAAATCCCGTTGAGACACCGCTCATGTCTGCGGAACGTATAATATTGTTTTTGTCATCAATTATCATGGCAGATGAGCCTACGATATCCACATCGGGATGTTGCTCCAAGTACATTACCTGTGTTTCTATTCTATCTATAGCTATAATGTCATCTGAGTCCATACGGGCATAATAAAAACCTTTGGCTACTTGTACAGACTCATTCAGACGGTATACAAGGCCCCTGTTTTTTCCGTCACTAATGTATTTAATTCTTTCATCCGTCTTAGAGTATTGTTGTGCTATTTCTGGAGAACTGTCGGTACATCCATCGTTTATTAACAGCAATTCCCAGTTCTTATAAGTCTGGTTTATAATTGATTGAATAGCATCAGCGAGAAATAGCTCTGAATTATAAAACGGAATAGCTATGGTTACAAATGTATTCTTATTTGTCATGCAAAAAAACTTTCAATATTGTTCTTTATCTTGAATTTAAGATTTTTGTATCTCAATTTGTAATACTGCGGATACATATATCTGCAATAACTTGTGTGTTTACGCACAAATAATGTGTCTATCTCTTTAGGGGCATCTACATAGGCATTGGGAACTATGCAGAACCTGCAGGGATTAGTCACTTTGTTTTCCATATATCTTTTTTGAAAATGCGCATAGCCCAATTCTGTAGCGGTCAAAAAACCGTCTTTATGGAGTGTCCAGTCTGTTAGTGTCCCCGAGCTCCACTCAAAAATATGTTTTCCTTCTGATGTTCCTTTATATCTGAAGCTATCATCATATTTACTTGTTACAAAATTCTTTTCCAAAGCATTCATGTCTGCATACATTTCATCAAATCGCTTGATCCGCCAACCATGTTCTAAATATATGGTATTTATACTTGTTGGATTCAGCTCGTCAAAAGCACAATTGCGTTCCGACCCAAAAACCTTTTCTAAGTTGTTTTTCCTAAATGACACATCCTCAAATATTCTGCGATTAATTTCATCTGTGTTCCTGTATAAGGTCATGTGACCTAAGAACATAAACTTATCCGCTCCTGACAAGAAGTCGTCAGACAGAAACTTTCTTAAGTTGCCAAATATACAATCTGTCATGTCGCAGTGCCCCCAATAATCATAGCCGTGGGCGTATTCTGCGAATATATAACCGTAGGCCGGCTTATAATCGCATAATTTATAAGGGTGGTCAAGGTATATTGAGAAGTCGAACTTCTTTTGTGCCTGTTGCTTTATCTCCTCTAAAGTGGTGTAAACAACCTTAACGTTTGAGGGGTATTTCAGCTCGTCTGCATGATCATCTGTCAGTATCAGCCAATCAATGGTTGGATTCTTTTCGCATGACAGCAACCACAACTTCATGTGGTTAATCGGTAGTTTGCCGAAATACGGACATATAAAAAGAATTCTTTTCATGGTAGCCTTGTTTATTGATTCTTTTTTGTTGTTAACACTTCACGAATAATACTTTCCAACTTATCCACAGCAGTATGTCTACGACAATTCCCAAACGTATACAGCTTACCCTCTTTGCCAAGCCTGATACGCTCTTTGTCATCATCCAACATTGCGTCTATTGCCGAGTGCATATTGTGTATGTCATCTACCACCATTCCACCCGGTAACTGCTTGGCATTACCTACATTGGTGCTTATAAACGGCAATGACCTTGCCATAGCCTCTATCATGGATATGGAGAATTCTTCATGCGTACTGGATATCAAATAGGCTGAAGCATTATCTAAAATGTATGGAAAATACTTTCTATTAATGTTGGTAAGCATGAAGACTGCATGTTCGCCATACTGTTTATCTAATTCAGCTTTGGCTTTTTGCAATTTATAATAATAAGAAGTTTTTGTTGAACCAATCATTACAAGTGCATATTCCTTATGCTTTGACTTATAAAACTCGCGCATCATCTCAATTTGATTCTTTACAATTGAGTAGTTGGCAATGCTTATGAGATAAGGCTTGCCTTCAGTTAGCAGTTTGTATGATTCTTTAGCTTCCTCAAAGAACATGTCATCTGCAGCATTACAGAGCACATAGTTATTACGAATATTCTTGGTAACATAATCATAACCCGAATCAAATTCGGTAAGACTAATTGAGGCTGCAAAATGCCTGCATTGACACTTGAATGTGAGGCGGTAATACAATTGCATGCGTATCCAATTGTATGTGTTTCCAATAGTATGTTTCAAGTCTGACTTTAAACTGAAAGGCTTGCATAGCAACCCGGACAGACCATGAGCATGAAGTATGCATGGGGCTTTAATCAGAGCCATTACAGGTAATAAAGCATCGGTTGTCATTGCCTGTCCACACTCAATGATGATAATATCAAAAAAATTATCAAGCACAAATCCCTGTATCCCCGGCAAATCACCTTTTACCCTCTTAGCTAAGTTATGCCACAAGACAAAACGACGAATATGCACCCCGTTATGTTCATCAATGGCGGGCAACTTTTCTGTTGGCGAAATTGAGGTGGCTACAGTTATCTCATTATTGATGGCAAGTCCCTCTGCAAGGTATTTTACCACCATTGGCACGCCACTTAGGTATGGATAGTATTTTTCCGAAACAAACAGTATTTTCATACGTAAATAATTCCTTATAAAATGCCTGTTTCCAGGCGTTTAACATCTATTTCTAAGCTAAAGACAAAAAAAAAGAAAGCACTCATTGGTATACAAGTGCGATGGCTGAGTTCGGCGATTATAATTTTACAACAGTTAAGATTTATAAAATTTCATACACGTGCTCGGAGCAAAAGTCTTGACCGCTTAACTATTGAGACCCGTTTCATCCTCGGCTTTGCCATATTTCAGGCCCTGCCAGTAAAAATCGGCTCTCATTGTTCCACGGGCTCATTCCGGCCCATGATGCAAGATTCTTTTCTGTCGGGAACACCTCCATATCCAAGCCTATTTCTGCTATCAAGTCTTCAACGACCTTTGTACTAAGCCCGGGGATCTCTTTCAACCTTGCCACCACATTATCATAAGGTCCAAGAAGATCCTTGATTCTTTCAGACAGTTCGTCTATAAGCTTTTGTGTCTGCTTTATGTCTTTCTGTATCAACTGAAGCTCTTGTAACTGCGGGTCTCAGTCGTGATGCCTTCTCAACCTATCGTGGCCACTGCTATGTCCCTGTGTATGTCTATTCCACAGCCCCGGCTAACTACTTGCGTAAAGTTAACTTTTTCCATCTTCTATCCTTAATCTTTAGTTTGGCAACAAAGTTAAGGATAATCATATTTTCATTCTCTTGGACGTCTGTTAAAAGTCATGGATGTTTCATCTATTTAAAAAGTTTGTTTAATCTTAAAACAATAAGCATAATGAGCGCTGAATTTACAAGACCGCTTACAATCATTGTATAATATATCATATGGCATAATGCTAATGTAATTGATGCAAATATGAATATAAACTTATAATTAATGTCTCTTACCTTACGGCTCATTGAGTCTAGCTTAATGCCAAAATATGTACAGATGCATACTATAACGGGTGCCCCAATTGCACCAAAATAATTATACCCTGCGCATATATTTGGTAATATCTTATCAAACGAGACTCCACCCGAGCGAATGTAATTGAAAATATAAAGGGAGGTCTGCTGCTTGACTGAGAAATTCGAAAGTACAGCAACATTAGAAATACAATCATTAAAGAAAGACATGATAGGATCTAACACAGCTCTCTTTGATGCAATCAGACCCACTGCTACATCACTTGTACCTTGAAAATATACCTGTAATGTTTTAGCCCAATACTGGATACTACTTGAATCCTCAATATTGCCACCTCTAAATTCGCTGAACATCTTCAAAATAGATGTGTATACAACAGAAGCCCCTATTGCCATTAGAGAGAAAACTATAATTCTTTTTCTGTTTTGCGGATAAAGCAGAGTTATAAGATAAATGAAAGTTGCTGCTGGTATTATTATGCCGAATCTGCTGAAATCGTATACTACCAATGAATTTAATGCAACGATTCCAATTGACAGTATAACATCTATTGTTCTATGTATCTTTCTGCGGTTGTAAATATAAGCTAACAGTAGAAGTATAAGGAAATATCGGCCGGTACCTATCAATAGGGCCAATCCTCCTGTACCCTCCATTTCCACAATATTTGCCTCCTCGTTTCCTACTAAGCTTCCCACAAAATGGTATCTTGAAATCATAGAAGGTGTAGTCACGATAATAGCAATGGCCACAATAACAAAGAAAACAAGAAATGGATTGTGACGTTGGGCATAAATACGTTTTTTTATAGATGATTTTTCTGTTACCTCTTTGCTGTAAAATTTATTTGCAGCATATTTTAGAACTATAAAGAAACAGACCTCTTCATAGCATTGCAATATGATAGCTTTTTCCAAATACTCTTTTCCTATCATCATCTCAACAATAGGATAATTGGCAAGGAAATAGACAAAAGGGGTTATTACATATTTGACTAAAGAGGTGACAAATAATATTCCCAAAGCAATATGGGTGAATTTCTTTTGCTTTAAAGTTTTATTAAAATGGTAACATATGCCAAAAAGCAAAGGCTCAAAAAACAACAGGCTATAGTCTGCATTTCTTGTTCCAATGAACATTGTTGCCGATATTATATAACATATAATGGATATTATATTCATCTATTGTGCTTGAAAAATATAAATTTTTTTACACGTTTACATACTTATCTGCCATGTAATAAGCAGACGGTATGAAAATTATATCTTCTTTTGCCATCTTGTGCAGATATGCAAAAGTACTATTTTTCTTTCTTATCTTATTTTAAAGCAGATAAATTTACTTGTAATACGACATTTTATAGGGTGGAAATTATTCTTTGTTTCCCGACAATTATCTCAATTGTTGTATTTTTACGTGGAATATTTGCATGTGTGTTGTAGAGATTCCTTTTTCTGTTTCTATAATTTTTAACAACCACTTGAAGCAATGCGAAGAATAGACTATGCGTTACCTTACATTATTTCTTTATAGAACTTGATTTGACAACTCTGTACGAATTCCTTTTCGAAACGTGAATTAATCATAGGCCGAGCCATCCGCGCCATGTGCATACGTAAGACATCATCTGTCAATATTCGTTCCATTGCTTCATAAAGAGCAGTTGTATTTTTAGATGGCACAATTAATCCGTTTTTCTCATTTGCAATGATTTCACGGCTGCCATAAATGTCCATAACAATAGATGGCAAATTCATGGCACCTGCTTCAAGCACAGTATTAGGGAAACCTTCGCGGTATGACGGCATCACGAAACAATCGGCATCCACATACATCTGCAGCAAGTCATCGCCATACTTCGTTCCACAAGCGTGATATTCAATTTTACAACTCTGCATTTGTCATGCAGTTTAATTTAGTGTTTTTTATACAAATTCCCGGCCAATGGCCACATTACACTAAAGTCGTACCAATTCAACACTTTCTTGTGTCAGTTCCTGCCAAGCTACTTCGCAAACAGGCATCAAGTATTAGTTTCTCTATTGCGGATGCCTCCATTACGTACATTCCAAACACTTCGCGATGACTTTGGAATGCAAATATATCTAACAATAAGTAATAGTGGTATATCAGTCCCTTTATCTTGAATTTTTATTATTCTACAGATTTTACATGAAATTTATTCAATATACTTTTAATGGGAAATATGTTATCCAACATATTAATGTTTTGCTTACTGTAAAACGGCACTGAAAGCACTAAACCAATAACAATTGATAAACAGATTTCCAAAAACAGCATATAGAGGTTATCGGCACGTATCAATAGATCTATTACAGTGGAGACCCCAAAAACCATCATAAAGTAGAGACAGCTCTTTGCTAACTGTATGTATACAAATTTAGTTGATTCGGGATATGCCTTTTTATAGATGGATATATGGAGAATTGCCCCTTGCAAAATGGCGGCAATTACACCCATAATCAAAAATACTGTCATATCAATGCCAAGTTCTAACAAAACTAAAACAACAGACATATACACTACAGCAATGAGCAGACTCCAAATAGCGCACGATTTTACATTGTTCCAAAGACTGTTTACGACACTTATCGTAGCCCCAAAGGAGGTGATTGGAATTATCAGCAATTTTATGATCATCCAGGAGGAATATTGTGCAATCTCATCATTCAGCCATACCCGTAAAAGAGATGTTGAAATGCCCATGACTATACCACAAAGCAGCCCGGAGACAAGCCCAATTATATAGGCTCCATTTACAGTAATTTGTACAAGATCTTCATGCCTTTTGTCTGAATACGCTATGAGCATCAATGGGCGGAAGAGTACTCCTATTACAGCCGTTATACTTATGCAATAAGAGCCAAATTCAGATATACTACCCAATACCCCCGTATAGTAAAGGCCAAAATAGTTATTAGTTAATATTGCATCTATCTTGTAAATAAAGACACTTGAGAAACTAATCAAAGAAACCCATGTGAGCATCTTGACAATTGGTTTCATTGCGCGAAAATCCACGAATCGTCTGCCAAACTTTATCTCACCGCTTTTTGTAGTCTTGTAAAATATTATGCTTACAACCAGTACCAACAATTCGGCGAGCAGCGCAGACAATCCCACATTCGCCACATCTGTAGAGAGAAATGAGAACAAGACAATATTGAAAATAAGCTTGGTGAGATTTCTCAGTATCTTCAGATAGTTTATAAGGTCTAACCGATTGTCTGAATATATTGTAATATTAATGCAGTTGCTGCAAACCGCCACAAACAGACTTGCAACAGTGTATGCAATCAGTTGTCCCACTGAGTGTACAAGGTTGTCCGGTATATGCAGCAACGTCTCTATTTGCGGTAGAAAACAGCAAATGAATGGCACTACAATGATTGCAAGCAGAATTGTAATTGCTATGGCAGAAGTGAAATATACAGACGCTTGCCTATAATTTTTTTGTCTGTACTCTACCGAATAAAACCTTGTAACAGAACTTTGCAGAGAGTCTGTCAATATAATTATGTATTGGTTTATTACTAATGCTATTGGCAACACCCCGTATGTGGCTACCCCCAACTCCCTAACAAGGTATGGAGTATAAAGCAGGCCTACCAATACATTGGTTATAAGGCACATCACATTGGTGACTAAATTTTTCCTGATTTGTGTCATCTGTTATTTAAAATCTTCGTCTCTGTATCCTTCCAAAGCTTTGGTTTCTTTGCGAATACGTAAAAGACCACTGCCTCGTTGTGGCAGCATCTCCACATCAGGCAAAGGGTCCATGTAGTCTAGAATCTTAGTGCTAATGGTTTCGCAGACATGCTGCAAATTATCCAAACCTCTGACAACACCCTCATTGTCGATGCCAAAGAAAAGAGAACATCCCAATTCATTGGCAAAAGCACTTACGCTTTTCAACCAACTTTTGGGCTTCTTTTCTTCAAGCATCAATTTAAAATCGTATGCGGTACATTCTGTTATCAGAGTCTTAAATTCCATTGTCATGATGGCTACTATATTATCGCTCAGTAAAATCTAGGCCTATTCATGAACACAAAATTACAACAATTATCGGAAAACCAGTATGAAAGTCTTTGCTTCCCTACAATTAATCTTTATTGTTGTATTTTTGCAGGCGATACTTATATGCGTGTTGCCGGCGATTCAATTGTCCCATGAGCAATACGCTTAAATGTTTGAAAACAGACATGAAATCTTTGAAAATAATTCGGCCCGGTTGTGATATCAAAGGTTTTCATTGTGAGAGAGAACGATAGTCTAAAATGAAATAAAATTTAGTTAAAATGGAATGTGAAAATTTAGAAGAAATAGGTGAAACGGTTAAAAAGTTGTGCGTGAAGGGGCTGTATATGGGCAGGCCGGCAAGTGATGAAGGATGTAGTGAGGTGGAGATCAACACATATAATTTTTTGGATTCATTAGGCATCTCTTATGAAACCTTATGCCATGATGCAGCTTTCACCATGGAAGAGTGCATGGAGGTAGAGAAAAACTTGGGTGCACCAATTTGCAAGAATCTTTTCTTGTGCAATCGGCAGCAGACACAGTTTTATTTGCTGATGCTGCCGGGGGAGAAGCATTTTAAGACAAAGTTTCTGTCATCTGAATTGGGTTGTGCCAGGTTATCGTTTGCATCCGGAGAGCAGATGACAGAGCTGCTTGGAATCAGCCCCGGTTCTGTTTCTCCTATGGGGTTGATGAATGATAGCGAACAAAAAGTGATGCTGGTGGTGGACAACGAACTTATGGACTCCAAATATATTGGATGCCACCCATGCGTGAACACGGCTACATTGAAGATTAAGATGAGTGATCTTTTGGATAAGATAGTCCCTGCAACCAATCATACCTTTAAGATTGTTACACTCCGCTCCGAGGAATGAAAGTTTATCAGCTTTGGCTTTGGCCAATTTAATTTTGAACGCTAACGCCATATTAGTTAATAGTTTATGGCTTATAGTTCGCTTACGCACAGCTTTTCCTCGCCATGGCAAAGCTCAAACAAGTTTGTCTTTGCTCATCTGGCTTACGGAAAAGGTTTAGAGTCTGTTAATTAGATGGTGGGCTCAAAAATATCTATACACTATAAACTCTCAACTATAAACTTTTTAAGGCCAACGCCAAAGCCAACGCTATAAACTTTAAACTAAAATTTGTATATTTGTGCTGTGTGGCTTATATGCTGTTAGGAAAAAAAAGTTTCTTGTAATAATATCAATACTTCGGTAAAAATTTACCGTACTAAAAAGTTAAATAATGGAAGCCG
>ERZ857629.4042-NODE-4042-length-11761-cov-2.497010_pt1 | contig 11761 bp, 9 predicted proteins | sample MGYA00519700_ERZ857629 | MGnify/ENA primary metagenome ERZ857629 (study PRJEB31778, sample SAMEA3449351) | human gut metagenome | biome: human gut; feature: human-associated habitat; material: faeces | place: United Kingdom | collected 2010/2012 ... | reverse complement strand
CGCCGCGATTTTGCGCAGATCCTCCTCCGGCCAGACGTTGCCCGTGGGGTTGTGGGGATTGCACAGCACCAGCGGGCGGTTCTTCGGGTCGGCCATGGCGATGGTGAGTCGCCCGTTGATGATGGACAGCGGCAGCAGGTTGTTGCGGCGGCACAGGTCATCGGGCACGAGTTTCATCACGCTGTCGTCGATCTGGTATTCGTTGAGGTCCACGAAGGGGAAGCTCAGGCTTTGCGCCAGGGCCAGCGCCTTGGCGCGTTCGGTTTCCTCGTCCATTTCCTCGTCGCCGTCTTCGGGCATTTCCGGCTTGGGCAGCGTCATGTTTTCGGCGGCGTGCCGTGGCACGGCTCCGGTGGGCGTCGGTGCGAACACCTGTGGGATGTCGCCGGTGCTGACGTGCAGCGCGGTATCGTCTTCGTCTTTGTTTTTCCGTCTGAAATTGAACAGAGCTCCTGCGGCGTCACTCATGCTCATGGCTCCTCCTCCCCGCCCCGCACGCCACTGTGGGGCTTGTTCGTCCGCGGTTTCGGAGCTTCCGTGCTTGCCGGAGCCGCGGACTGTAACGTATGCAAAAAAATTGCAGACTTTCGTAGTCATTGTAAAGGATGAATCTGGAAAAACCTAATACAGCACGGTTTGTGAGACGTCTTCTGTCCTGAAAACGTTGGCACGGTATCGTGGTATAGTCAAGCAAAGAGTGATAATGCGTGGTTGTGTTGTCAGGTCTTATGATCGCGTGCCCACTGATGGGCGGGCGTCAGCGTGGAAGGGCTGAATATGGGGCGCAGAAGAGGCGTCGGCTCCCCGCAGGAAGGCGGGGCCGAAGGCGTGATGCTGGCTGGGCGCATGCCGAAACGAGGCATGCCGAAACGAGGCGAACGGGGTTTCACGTTGGTGGAGACCATTGTGGCCGTGCTGGTGCTGAGCCTGGTCGGCTTGGCGGCGGCGCAGTTCGCGGTGACGGCGATTCGCGCATCGTACGCGCAGCAGATGCGTTCCACCGCCGTCTCGCTGGGCGACGATGGTGTGGCGCGCGTGCAGGCGCAGATCGCCTCGGTGAATTCCGACTCGTATTTCGATGAGCTGACCAAAGGCATGAGCGAGTCCAGAGTGGACGACGCCTATACGGCATTGCAGAAGGCCGGTGCCTTCACTGCCAACGGCACCGTCACCACGCAACTGAAGGATCTGGGCTGGGCCGCCACGGCCGACTCCTCCGATACATACATCCATCCGGCTCGTACCACCACCGGCAAGGATTTCAAGCAGTCCGAGTTCACGGTGTATACGGTGGTGGAGAAGGCCTACCGGCTTTCCGGCACCATGCAGGTCAAGACGGCCAGCGCATGGGGGCTTCCCAATCACGGCCTGGACTATGTGAACGGCGGCGACGCCTCGGGTGATGTGTGGACGCCCACCAAGCCGGTCACCAAGGCGTTCAAGTCCGGTTCCACCAGCACCTATGTTCCTGTGATCCGCGTGGTTGTGGGCGTGACCTGGCCGGATAACCTGACCAAGAACAAGACCTGCATCTACACCACGTCCACGGTGCTTGACGTGAATGCCGACTGGAAACTGATTGTGTGATCGGTGCCATGATGCCAGAGCAAAAGCCAAGCCGTCAGGCGTGTGAAGGAAACGGGGGAGCGATGACGATGAATAGGGAATGCGAAGCGGGTATGAGCGGTGTTGTGCGCCGGATGCGGCGTGGACTTCGGGCAGGCTGCGGCGCTGGTCGGCGTACCGTATTCCCCGCGCGGCGGGGCGAGCGTGGCGTGAGCATGGTGGAGCTGATGGTGGCGATGTTCATCTTCATGATGATTTCCGGCATCTTCCTCACGTCCATCATCCAGTTCCTGCACACCACCACCACGGATGCGATCCGCACCAGGTCGGCGTCCGAGATCGCCACGGCCACGCAGCGCATCGACCGGTATGTGCGCTATGCCTCCGCCATGGAATACGATGATGCGGCGCAGCAGGTCACCATGCTTATGCCGGGCGAGACCGCCGGCAAGCAGCGCTGCGTGGTGCTGCAATACGATGAGGCCGCGTGGGCGAACGGCACGGTGAACACCTATGGCAAGCTGGTGCTTAAGACCAAGGATGCCGGGGCGGCTTCGTGGAGTTCGAATGTGGTGCTCGGCTCGCTGATGAACCATTCGTCGAGCAGTGGTGTCACGTCGGACGATTCCTTGTTCGGCGCGCAGATGTTCGGCCTGGCCGGCACGAAGAAGGTGCTGACTTTCTCGCCGGTGGCCGGCTCGTATTCGGGCGGCAAGCCGATCACGTCGAATGTGACTACCACGTTCACCGCACGTAATGTGAAGGCCACGAACCCCACGCCGGATTTTTCGGTGTGCAGCTGAGCGGTGTGGGCCGGGGTGTGGGCCGGGCCGTGTGCACTGTGGGCAAGTTCTCGGCTGTAGTGCCCGGAGCGTTTTCGGGGCCCCGTGTCTGCCGCTGGCTGGTGGCGGGCGCGGGACCTGTTGCTGCTGCACGTGCCGGGTGCGGCTGGTTGAGGAGCTTTATATATAGGTATGCCGCATATGGAGAGGTATGTGGCGGAAGCGGCGATGGCGTGCGACACGCGGGATTCATGATGCGGACACATGATGCAGAGGGGATTTTCGGGGAGCCGGCAGGCTGGTGGAAGCGGCGATGGTCATGGATTTGTTTTTGTGTTTTCATAAACATAAACGGCGTTAACGTTTTGTGACCGTGGCGCAGACCTTGTAACGACGGGGGTTGCGACGGGGGTATGCGTGCGAAAAAGCGGAGTGCATGATCGATAATGCATTAGTTGATGAAATAAAGTAAAGATTCTGTAATACCATCGTTTGCAGGAATTAAACGCGTTAATCAACAGATGTGTTGCAAATATTGGGTTTCTTGGTTTGACAACGGTTGCAGGCCGACGTACTATAGGAGTCATCAGTTCACAAGACTGAGGCGTTGCCCATAAGGGCAGGGCAAGGTGCCGGAAGTCCACAGGTGGGCGTTCGGCAACAGGAGATTGGTTGCGATTCCAATAGGTATTCCGTGGGGGAAGCACTGGTTGGAAATGTCTGTTGTGTGGGACATGAGTTTTGCAGCCACTCTCCGCTGAATTGGAGGGAAGAATCCAATATGAAGAGTGTGCAGAATGCACTGAAGCGTCGCGCCAACGGTGAAAAGGGCTTCACTCTCGTCGAGCTGCTTGTCGTGGTCATCATCATCGGTATCCTCGCCGCCGTGGCCATCCCGATCTACCTGAACCAGCGCAAGGCCGCGTGGAACTCCGCCGCCCAGAGTGACGTGAAGAACGCCAGTGTTGTCGTAGAAACTGCCATGACGAATAATAATGGTTCGCTGGCGTCTCTTGGAAACACCTGCGCAACCCCTACCACTGGTCCTTCCAAGTGCAAGGTCGGCGATAACGAGGTTACTATTTCCGATAAGGTAGAGCTGACGATTACGTTCGATAGCGACAATAAATATACGATTACTGGCCACAACACCAGCGATTCGGACTGCAAGACATACACATACACTTCTGATAGCGGCACTATTTCCGCTAATTAATGCCAAGTAGTTATTGATCATCGAAATGAGGTGTCGAAGGCAAATGATGCCTTCGACACCTTGCTCATATATACGGGAAATTTGTACGCCATTCGGTAGTTGAGGGGAATCCATGGCCAAGGCACAGGCACAAGCGCCACTGCAGCAGAACACCACGCAGAAGTGGAAGTACAAGGGCGTCTCGCTCGACGGCTCCAGGCAGATGAAAGGCACCATCGAAGCCAACTCGCGCGATCAGGCCGTGGCACGCATCACCCAGATGGGTGCCATCCCCACCGAACTGGTGAACCTCTCCGCAGGCACCGGCCTCAACAAGAACATCGAAATCAAGGGCCTGGCCAAACTGCCCTCCAAAAAGGACTTCGCCGTCACCTCGCGTCAGCTCGCCACCATGGTCTCTGCAGGTGTCTCGCTCATCCGCGCGCTGAACATCGTCATCGAACAGACCCGCAACGAGAAGCTGCGCACCGCACTGGCGGAATGCGCCGCCAAGATCGAAGCCGGCTCATCCTTCTCCCAGGCCATGGAGGAGAACGAGAACGGCATCTTCCCGCCCGTCATGGTGTATATGGTGCGTGCCGGCGAAACCGGCGGCTTCCTCGACAAATCGCTTATCACCGTGGCCGACAGCTTCGAAGCGGACGTGCGCCTGCAGGGCCAGATCAAATCCGCCCTCGCCTACCCGGTGGTCGTATTGTGCATCGCCCTGGCGCTGGTGGCCGTGATGCTGCTCACCATCGTCCCCATGTTCGACAACATGTACAAATCCATGAACGCCACCCTGCCGCTCATCACCCAGATCATGGTGGCCATGGGCAAAGTCGCCCCCGTGGCCATTCCGCTGGTCATCGTAGGGCTTATCGCATTCTTCATGTTCTGGCGGCGCAACCGCAACAAGGACTTCATCCGCTCCTGGTGGGAGCCGTTCCTGCTCAAGGCGCCGGTATTTGGCAAGCTCAACACCAACGTGGCCCTGGCGCGCTTCTGCAACAACTTCTCGTCCATGCTCGCCTCTGGCGTGCCGATTCTCAACGCTCTCGACATCGTGGGCTCCACCTCCGGCAACTATGTGCTCGACACCGCCTCCAAACGCGTCTCCAACCTGGTGGAACGCGGCTACCGCCTCTCCGACAGCATGGCCAGCGAAAACGTGTTCCCCACCATGCTCACCCAAATGGTCTCCATCGGCGAGGACTCCGGCGCCATCGACCAGATGCTCGCCAGCGCCGGCAAAGCCTACGACGAGGAAGCGCAATCCATGGCCAAGCAGCTCACCTCGCTGCTCGAACCATTGATGATCCTGGTGCTCGGCGTGGTGGTCGGCTTCATGGTGCTTGGCCTGTACATGCCGATGTTCTCCATGTTCGACGCCATGAACGCCACCGCCTGACGGCTGGGGAGAGGAAGCAACCATGAAGCATTCGCAGCTTTGGGCAACATTGAACAAACGCCACCGCGCACGCCTCAACGCCTGCGTGGGGGAGCAGGGCGCCGCCATGCTCATGGCCATCATGTTCGTGATGGTGGTGCTCGCCACCTCCGCACTGGTATTGAGCATCCTGCTCGCCCAGGCATTGCCCTACAAGAACAACAGGGCCAACGCCCAGGCCGGCTACGCCGCCGAATCCGGGCTCGAAGCCGCATTGAGCTTCCTGCGCGAGACCGAAGCCGGCGGCAGCGCCTCCGCACTACTGCCCACCACCGTCGCCGACAAGGGCGCGGCCGCCAAAGACGAACAGTTCACCAAAACCGCGGGCGGCACCGTACTGCTCAACAACGTCGCCGTGAATGCGGGCACCGCCAACGCCAGCACCATCGCCTACGTGCCGGCGAACATGTCGTACAAAGTGGAGATCGCCTACTTCGACGGCGACCCCGACGCCAGCGGCACCAACCAGATCACCACCACCAGCGGCCTAAGCGGTGTGAAATACGCGGTGGCCAAATCCTACGGCTACATCAACCGCTACCCGAACGGGCGCACCGGCAGCGAATCCAATCCGCTGCGCTCCATGCGAGCCGTCTACAAGTTCGAACAGCAGAGCAGCGTCACCCCGCCGCCCACGCCGCCCACCCCATCCGGTGGCGGCGGCCGCGTCGGCATGGGCTTCTACGCCGCCGCCCCATACAACGGGCGTATGGACAACCAGCCCACATGGAAGATCATCGCCAAGCCCGACTTCGACACCGACAAGAACCCGACCGGCGAAGTCAAATACGCCAACGGTTCGGGAACCTCGGGCGGTTCCGATCCCATTTCGCCCTCCAGCGTGATGAACCCGGTGAACCAGACCTGCATGCTGGCCACCACCAAGGTGGTCGACAAGGCCGAGACCCTGGACCAGATGGTCGACCCCACAGGCATGCCGCAGGTCGGCTCCGCGCTGGTCATCATCCCGCAGGCGCATAAGACCAGCAGCAGCGACAACAAGGTGTACTACACCGAACAGTGCAAGGCCAACGGCACATACTCCAAGCTCAACACATGGGTGTATTGGACGGACAACACCATCCGCCCCAGCTCCGACATGTCGCTGTGCGTCACCGGTGCAGACATCAGCAGCTCCAATATCGGAGGCGGCATCGCGGCTCCGGCCACCCTGCAGAAATGCGGCACCTCCTACGGCGTGAACATCGCCGGCCAGGCCGACTACTACACCAACACCGGTGACGACGGGCCGCAGCAGAAGGAGAAGCGCGACCCCAACAGCACGCTCAACCTGTACCAGAAGTGGGCGTTCTACAACGGCTTCATCAACGCCGGATACTTCAACGAACTCTCCTCCGTGCAGGATCAGGCCGCGGCCTACGACAGCAGCCTGCCCGAATCGCAGGGCTTCTCCGTAGGCGGCGTGCAGAAGCAGAAGAAGACCCGCTTCCAGGTGCTGGAGGTTTCGACCATCGTGAACCCCGGGCAGGATATTCGGTATCTGAGCGGCGGCCACTGGGCATCCAACATCGATGACTTCGCCAACCTGCAAGTCCGCTTCCTTGGCACTTCGAAATGGAGCTATGCCGCCGACGTAACAGCATGGTTCGACGTGGCTGGCGATATGGAGAACGCCACCGCATCCTTCGGCCAGGCCGGCGAAGCCGGAGCCGCCACCCAGCAGCTGGTGAACGAGACCTCCGGGTTCTGCCTGTCCACCTCCGCGGACGGCACCGACACCTACACCGACACCTGCCATGTGAAATCCGGCGATTTCAACCCGTACTGCTACAAGAAAGCACTGACCGGCAACCCCGCACAGCAGGACTCCGACCTGCATGTCACGGACTACTGCAGTGCCGCCGACCACAACGAGGCCGCGCCGGACGACCACGCCGAATACGACGAGAACACCTCCACCGACGGCTCCGGCACGCCGACCAAGATCTGGAAGAGCGTAAACGGCGCGAAGAAGTACTTCGTCATTGACGGCGACACGATCAAACTCACCGACAACGAGGGCGCCGCAACGACCTTCACGCGCTACAACGCCAAGGCCGCCAACAAGAGCGACAAAGGCACCTTCCAGGCCAACGGCCAATGCCTGACCGAGGTCTACCCCGGCGATAAGATCGGCGGCGTCTCCGCCTACGCGCGCACCGACGGCAAACCGGACGTTCGCATGGCCGCCTGCGGCTCGTCCACCGACTACCTCGACCGTTCCATCAAATCGCAGGTGTGGAACGCGGCCGTGCAATGGGATTCCAGCGGCCCAAGCGGTGGCGGCAGCTCCGGCGGCTCCAGCGGCGGCACCGTCGTCACCACGCACGAAGCCTCCCAATACAAGGGATACGTGACCTCCAAGGAAATCGGCGCCACGTATACGGGCTGGTGATCGCATGAACACGCAACCGCATCTGCTGCTCGACACCACCACCGCCGTGGTGGTGCTGGTCGCCGCGCTGGTGATCGGCGCCATCATCGGCTCGTTCCTCAACGTGGTGATCTGGCGCGTACCCAACCACATCAGCATCGTGAACCCCAAACGCAGCTTCTGCCCCAACTGCAAGGCGCGGATCGCATGGTACGACAACATCCCCGTCGTCTCCTGGCTGGTGCTCGGCGCGAAATGCCGCCGTTGCAAGGAGCCCATCGCCGTGCGCTACCCGCTGGTCGAAAGCCTGACCGGCGTGGCATTCGCCGCAGTGATGGCCGGGGCGGTGTTCGGCCTCTACGAGCCGTGGGCGCTGCCCGCGCTGCTGTTCTTCGCCGCGGTGTCGATCGTGGTGGCGTTCATCGACCTTGACCACCATCTCATTCTGAACGTCATCATCTACCCGAGCCTGGGCATCACCGCGGTGCTGCTCGCACTGGCCTCGCTGCTCACCGGCGATTGGATGCGCATGGTGCACGCGCTTATCGGCGCGGTGGTGCTCGGCGCATTCTACCTGCTGCTCGCACTCGTCTGGGCAGGCGGCATGGGCGGCGGCGACATCAAACTCGCCGTGCTCATCGGCTTGACGCTCGGCTGGCTCGGCTGGCCGCAGCTCATCGTCGGCGCATTCGCCGCGTTCTTCGTCGGAGGAATCATCAGCATCGTGCTGCTCGCCCTGCACAAGGTCAAGCTGCGCGGCGGCATACCCTTCGGCCCGTCCATGGTGATCGGCGCATGGATCGGCATCTACGCCGGCACGCTCATCGCCAACTGGTATCTGCAGATTTCGGGCCTCGCCTAGAGCCCACAACAAGAGGAGAGTCCATGAGAGCTATCTCGATACTGGCGTTGTCCAACGACGCCATACGCGCGGCGGTCATTGCCGACCCTTATTCGGCGCACCCCACCATCAAGCATTTCCAGGTCTTCCCGCTGCCCAACGGCACCGTGGTCGACGGCGAAGTGGTGGACGAAACCACCGTCAAAGGCCTGCTGGAAACACTCGTCAAGCGGTTCAAATACCCGCGCGAAGACACTGCGCTGCTGTATTCCAGCCGCCGCATGGTCTTCCGCGAAGCCGACTTCCCGTACATGGCGCTCGACGACCTGCGTGCCACGCTGCCGTTCCAGGCCAAAAGCATGATCCCGCTGCCGGCGGAGGAATCCGTACTGGACTTCGTGCCGCTGTCGCTGGAGGAAGGCGATCAGGGGCAGCAGCTGCACGGGCTGATCGTCGCTACGCTTCGCGCCGGATTGGAGAAAACCGCGCGCGTCATCGAAGACGCCGGATTCGTCGTCACCTCCGTGGACGCGGCGCCGTTCGCATTGTCGCGACTGTTCGGCGACCCAAGCCAGGAAAAGCTCGAAGCCGTGGTGAACGTGGGCAGCAACAGCACCGACGTGATCGTGCTCGACCACGGCAAGCCCGCATACCTGCGCGTCGTGCCATCCGGCACCGACGATCTGACCGACGCCGTGGCCAACGCGCTCAACATCTCGTTCGAAGACGCCGAACAGATCAAGCAGCGTCTCGGCCTGCAGAACGTGGTCGGCGACGAACGCCTCGAAAAAGCCGAGGAGGTCATTCGAGAAACCGCGGCCCAGCTCATCGTCGGCATCCGCAACACCCTGAACTACTACAGCACCGACCATGAGGGCAGCACCATCGAAGGCATCATCCTCACCGGCGTCGGCTCGCAGCTCGAAGGCTTCCCGTCCGTGCTCGCCAGTTCCACCGGCAAAGTGGTGCGCATCGGCGACCCATTCGAGAAATTCAAGCTGACCAAGGAAGTCAGAAAACAAGACATCATGATGCATGCGACCGATATGGCCGCAATGCTCGGGCTCGTAATCGGAAAGAGGGCACGATGAGCAGGGACAGGGGAGAAAAGACCCGGCGCACCAGCAGTTCCACAACCAAGACGAAAGCGCAGAAGCCGGCCAGGAACCAGCGTGGCAAGCGCGGCGGCGACGAAGGCGGCGTGGAGAAGACCTCGATTCTGTCGATGGACTTCTCCGACATCGGCCAGGCGCTGAGCCGGGGCAGCAGCAAGCGCAGCGGCAAGGCGGAGACTCCCGACCAGTGGGTCATGCGCGCCAACCTCATGCCGAAATCGATCATCGCCCTGAACCGCGATCGCGCCATCAAATACCTGCTCGCCTACGTACTGGCCGCAGTGCTGATCGCCGCGATCGTGGTCAGCGGCGTGATGATGGCACAGGTCGGCTTCGCCAACCACCGCACCGACAAGGCGCAGGAGCATTCCATCGCACTGCAGAAGCAGCGCGCCAAATACAAGGACGTGGAAGACACCCTGAACTTGCTGGCCGACAGCCAGGTGGCTCGCGTCTCCATGCTGTACGACGAAATCGACTGGTACAAGGTGGCGGACGGACTCAACGGCGCATTGCCCGCGAACGGCAAATACACCAACCTCAAGCTCAGCGAATACCAGCTGGGCGGCGACAACCAGAGCTCCTCGTCGTCCACTGGCGACAACGCCTCCTCCGTGTGGGCGTCCAAGGGCGTGATCTCGATCGACTTCACCGTGCAGTCGCCCGACTTCGTGTCCGCCGAGGCGTTCATCTCGAACTTCTCGCACATCAACGGGTATATGACCGGCGACGTCAGCTCCATCACCAACGGTTCCGACAGCGACCAGGGGTACACCTACACCGGCAGCGTGTCCATCGATCTGACGGACAACACCACCTCGCGCGGCGACAACTCCGCAGGCGCCGACGACTCCCACCGCGCATTGCTCAAGCAGCTGCGCGAGAACCTGACCAAGACCGCAAGCGGCACCGAGGCGGGCAACGCCAGCGCGTCGAACGGCACGTCCAATTCCAGCACGTCAAGCTCGTCCAACTGACGCGGCAACGGAAACGATTCAACGGAGAGTGAGCGATAATCATGAACCTCAACAAGCATAGAATTGCGTGGATCGGCTTTGCCGTAGGCATCGTGCTGGTCATCCTCATCACATGGATGGCGGCCGTCTCGCCTTGCCTTGACAAGATCCACAACGCCGACGAGCAGACCGCGCAGATCGAAGCGCAGAACGAGAAGACGCAGAAGAAGATCGACCAGCTGATGATCGCCAGCGAAACCATGACCATCCAGCGGGCGCGTCTGAAGCAGCTGCAGGCGCAGCTGCCGGAGAACTTCGACCAGTCGGCCTTCATCACCTCGATCGACCAGGCTGCGGCGGGAACCGGCGTGACCATCAAGTCCGTCACCTTCGACGATGCGGTCGAGGCGGCATTGCCGGCGCAGGCGCAGAAAAGCATCGTGGCCGGTCATCTGGTCGAAGTGCCATTGACCATCACCGCTTCCGGCAGCTACGACTCCATGCGCGCGTTCGTCGACGCGGTGCAGAAGATCGAGCGTATCGCTGTGCCGAACACCGTGACCTACAGCATCGACAAGGATGGCGACGACACCAAGAACAGCGTGGTGCTCGAATGCAACATCTGGTCGATGATGCTCAGCGGCTCCTCCGCCGAGAACAAGGCAAACGGCTGATTCGTAGCTTCTTCCGCCTCTCAACCCATTCCCCAACCCGCCGGCGCTTATCTTCCTTTCACCGCCGGTGGTTTGGGGATTTTTCCGTCGCCGTCACGGCGTGCAGAAGTCAGCGCATAACGGTAGGCTGTGCGCTTGTATAGACCCCAAACCGTTCGAACCAGAAGGTGCATTGTGGCTCAGTCCAAACTCGATGAAGTAGTATCCCTTGCCAAGCGTCGCGGCTTCGTGTTCCCCGCCGGCGAAATCTACGGTGGAACCCGTTCCGCCTGGGATTATGGCCCTCTCGGCGTTGCGCTGAAGGACAACATCAAGCGCGAATGGTGGCGCTCCATGGTCGTCACCCGTGGCGACGTGGTGGGCGTGGATACCTCCATCATCCTGCCGACCCCCGTGTGGGTCGCATCCGGTCACGTGGCCGTCTTCAACGATCCGCTGGTGGAATGCCTCAACTGCCATAAGCGCCAGCGTTCCGACAAGCTTGAGGAAAGCTACGCCGAGAAGCATGGCGACAAGCTGCCCGAAAACGGCATGGCCGACATCGCCTGCCCCGACTGCGGCACCCGTGGCAAGTGGACCGAACCGCGCGACTTCAATATGATGCTGCGCACCCATCTCGGTCCGGTCGAAGACGAGAACTCCCTGCACTACCTGCGCCCCGAAACCGCACAGGGCATCTTCGTGGACTTCAAGAACGTCATGACCTCCTCCCGTAAGAAGCCGCCGTTCGGCATCGCCAACATGGGCAAGTCCTTCCGTAACGAGATCACCCCGGGCAACTTCATCTTCCGCACCCGCGAGTTCGAGC
>ERZ857629.4035-NODE-4035-length-11780-cov-3.045203_pt1 | contig 11780 bp, 9 predicted proteins | sample MGYA00519700_ERZ857629 | MGnify/ENA primary metagenome ERZ857629 (study PRJEB31778, sample SAMEA3449351) | human gut metagenome | biome: human gut; feature: human-associated habitat; material: faeces | place: United Kingdom | collected 2010/2012 ... | reverse complement strand
GAAAAGCCAGTACGGCGAGGCCACGAACCCCATCTTTGCGGTGTTCTATCTCGAGGATGCCCATGGCCTGATCGCCGACTTCTCCGGCAATCCTCCCTACGAATTCTGATTGCCGTTCGCGCGGAAACCTGATATCATCAAGCGGAGGTGATCGCCATGACGCAGGCGGAGCGGCGGCTGTTTTTAATACGGTCGCTGATGAACGAAAAAACGGAATATGCCGATCTTGGCGTCCCGCGGGATGCCGACGGGCAGCGGCAGCTCCTGCGCGGGCTGATAAACGTCAGGCTGCCTGCGCCTGCGGATGAGGAGTTTCTGGCGGTGCAGGACGCGTATCTGCAGAGGATGAGCGGTTCGAGCGGTATTTTTCGGATTTTGCGGAGAAATACGGCATTGGCGACATGTATTCCGGCGGGTTCTACCCGTTCCCGACGCGGGAGGGGTTCTGGGCGTATTGGAGCCGCTATATCTTCATCAACCGCTATCAGGACGCGCCGAAGCCGGCGTATGACGAGCTGCTGGAGCTGGTGCGGGACAAGGACTATTTCGTCATCACGACGAACGTTGACCACTGCTTTCAGGAGGCCGGATTTGACAAAAAGCGTCTGTTCTACACGCAGGGTGACTACGGCCTGTTCCAGTGCAGCAAGCCCTGCTGTCAGGAGACCTTTGATAACGAGGCCGTGATCCGAGAGATGCTCGAGCGGCAAGAGAATATGCGGGTTCCTGCGGAGCTTATCCCTACCTGCCCGCACTGCGGCCGGCTGTTGACGCTGAATCTGCGCTGTGACGACAGCTTTGTCGAGGACGAGGGCTGGCATCGTGCGGCGGAGCGGTATGAGAATTTCCTGCGCACACGCGGCGGACAGCGTGTCCTCTTCATGGAACTAGGCGTGGGTTACAACACGCCGGTCATTATAAAATACCCGTTCTGGCACATGACGGCGAAGAACCCCAACGCGGTCTATGCCTGCGTCAATCTTGACGGCGCCGACTCCATGCGGGGAATAGAGGAGCGGTCGATACTGATAGAAGCGGACATCGGCGACGTGGTGCGCCGTCTGCGGGAAGCGTAATGCAGCAGACAAATTGAGAACCCCACCGGAAAGTGAGCCGAACTTTCGGCCGCCTTTCCGGTGGGGGTTATTTGTTATGTTCTGCTGAGGAGCACTACGCGTCTTTTTATCGGAATTTTGCCGAGCTCATAGCCGTGACCGCACGGCTCGATTATTGCAGTAAATCGTCTTTGCTTTGTTCGTCTGGCTCGATGCCCTTTTGCTTCTTGATACTCAACGCCCCAGCCAGAAGCCCAAATGCCATGGCGAGCATCAGTGCTGCGTAGAGCCACCGATGTATAAAAGCCATAATGCAGCCTACAAGCAGCATCATCACGCCCGCTAGGGTCAATAATCTTGTATTTGAATACATGTTGTTATCTCACCTCACTCTCCATACCTAGACTTGTGTTCCATATCAATTATATATCCATATTATCACATACAAGAATACCAAGCAACGGCAATTTTCGCGGTATTGAGGGAATTGAATATGTAGCGCGTGGCGGATATGTGCAGCAGGGCTGTGCCGCTGAGGGAAATAGCGGCGCAATGAGGAAGCCGCGCGGAAAAAAAGATTGCACTTTCTGCAGTGTTAATGTATAATATATAAATCAGGATAAAGGTAAGGCCACTGACATATGCCGTTTGAATCGGCAGAAACTTCACAACCGGGTGTAGCGCAGTTGGTAGCGCGGGTGGTTTGGGACCATCAGGTCGGGGGTTCGAGCCCCTCCACTCGGACCATAATTGGACCAAACATTGATACAATGTGTCGATGTTTGGTCCGTTTCTTTTTGCCCGAAAAGCTGCTTGCGGCAAGGCTTTCTGCTAAGAGCAGGTGCATTTGTTCTGACATCCACCATGATCAAGCGCCTTTCAGAAGGTGTTTTCCAAAAAACACCTCGCTGGCCGGAAAAGCAACCGTTTCAAACGGCCATAATCGTTTCAATGAGAATAGCCCGTAATGAGGATCAAGTGGTCCCCACCACGGGCTATGATCGTATCTGCCGTTATAACGTTTCGGTGATCTCTGTTCCATTTTTGAATCGGAAGACCAGCCGCCCGTCCTCATAAACCGTTACCCGGTCGATCAGATTAAGCCATAAGCGGTCACTGTATTGGACCGGAAGAGAATCGTCAAAGGCCCGGATCTCATTCATGAAATTCTCAATCACATCGGCCTGAAAGCGCCGGGTGACCTTCTGGTTCTGAAGCTGTTGCGCTCTATCCTCGGCATCACGGTACCGCTGGACCAGCTCATCGTATCTCCGGTTATACTCCTCCTGCTGCATGACCGTGGTGGCATTTTCCGCGATCAGCTTCCGCGTGAGTTCCAAGACAATCTCCAGCTCGGTCTCCATCGCAGCGCTCTCAGCATCAAGGGCATCCGTATTCAGGTATTCATCCAGCAGCATCTGGCAGGTTTCCATCAGGACTTCCCGCGCTTCTGTAAGATCCGCCACAGCCTGCAGGAACAGACGCTTGATGTCCTCCTCGTATAAATGAGGTGTGCTGCAGCGATGCTCACCTTTGAACTTCCCGTTGCATTGCCAGATCACGCGGCGGTACTTGTCAGTGCTGTGCCATACCTTGGGACCATAGTATTCCCCGCAATCACCGCAGACGATCTTTGCCGAGAATGGACTCAGGCTGTTATGGTGCCGCCCTTTGGATTTACGGACTGCCATCTCCGCCTGCACCTTTTCCCACTGGTCAGGATCAATGATCGCCGGGTGGCTCTGTTCCACTATGTACTGCGGGACCTCGACCTCGTTCACCTTCATCTTCTTGGAAAGGAAATCCACCGTGAACTTCTTCTGCAGGATCGCGCAGCCCTTGTACTTCTCATTCGTCAGGATGCTCTCAACGGTGCTGCTCTGCCATTTGGCCTTCCCGCGCGGTGTCGGGACGCCCTGCTCCGTCAGGTGCTTTGCGATCCAGTTGAGCGTCTTGCCCTGTATGAAAAGCGTGTAGATCTGCCGGACGATGGACGCTTCCTCCGGGACGATCTCAGGCAGGCCATCCGCCCCTTTGCGGTAACCGAGGAAAGAAGAATACGGCATTGTGACCTTCCCGTCTGCGAAGCGCTTCCGCTGGCCCCATGTGACATTTTCGGAAATGGAGCGGCTCTCCTCTTGGGCAAGGCTGCTCATGATGGTCAATAATAATTCTCCGCGCCCATCAAAGGTCCAGATCGCCTCTTTCTCAAAGAAAACCTCTACGCCATGCTCCTTAAGCAGGCGGATGGTGGAAAGGCTGTCCACCGTATTCCGGGCAAAGCGGCTGACGCTTTTGGTAACGATCAGGCTGATCTTCCCGGCCAGCGCATCCTCGATCATCCGATTGAAGCCGTCCCTGTGCTTTGTGTTCAAAGCGCTGATCCCTTCATCCGTGTACACATCCACAAACTCCCAATCAGGATTCGAGCGAATGAAGCGGGTGTAGTAATCCACCTGTGCTTCATAGGAAGTAAGCTGCTCCTCGCTATATAGACCTTTAGGAAAAGAGCTCCATGACCTCCACACTTGGTGTATGGATGCTAACCGGGTACGGGGCAGAAAAGGCTCCGCGCCTGATGCAGCTTTCCGTACATTGTGATCACCTCCGATCTATATCGTTTCGGAGAGCAGCTCCTCTTACCCTACGGAGAAAAGGTGACTGCTTTGACCACCCTGCTCCGAAAAAAGATGTGCTCCTCAATATACGGCCACGGGAAAGAGGAAAACTTAACCACTTTTCAAAAAAGGATTAGAAAACGTAAAAACTGCCTCCGCAAAAGCTGCGGAAGCAGTAGATTATCCAGCTGGATCGTGATATAATATTATGTCAAAATATAAGTGTGATTTGTTTTTTGTTGTGCTGGGAGGCGACCAACATGACCCCTGAAGAAAGAGCCAGACAACTGATCGATGCCCGTCTTGCGCAATCCGGCTGGGTCGTTCAGGATCTGAAAAAAGTGAATCCCATGGCTTCTCTCGGTGTTGCTGTTCGGGAATATCCCACCAGTACCGGGCCAGTTGACTATGCTCTTTTTGTTGATGGGAAGCCCGTTGGTGTGATTGAAGCGAAAAAGGACGAGCTGGGCGAGAACATCACTGTGGTCGAGGGGCAGTCCGGACGCTATGCCAACAGCACCTTCAAATATATAACCATCGAGTATAAGATCCGCTTTGCCTATGAGGCCACCGGGCAGCTCACCCGTTTTACGGATTATGCTGATGTCAAATACCGTTCCCGGCGCGTGTTTTCCTTCCACAGGCCGGAAACGCTGCTGGCCCTGCTTGCAAAGGACGATACGATCCGCAATAACATGAAGCATTTTCCAGCCTTTGATACCGCCGGATTCCGCAAATGCCAGATCACAGCAATCCGGAATCTGGACGCCTCCTTTGCGGATAATCGCCCCAAGGCGCTGGTGCAGATGGCAACCGGCGCAGGCAAGACTTTCACAGCAATCACGGCAGCATACCGTCTGCTGAAGTTTGGCAAGATGAAGCGCATCCTGTTTCTTGTGGACACCAAATCATTGGGCGAGCAGGCGGAGCGGGAATTCCTTGCCTATACGCCGAATGACGACAACCGCTCCTTTGCCCAGCTTTACGGTGTTCGCCGCCTGAACAGCTCCTATATCCCCAATGACATCCAGATCTGCGTCAGCACCATTCAGCGGATGTACTCCATCCTGAAGGGTGAGGAAATGGATGAATCCGCAGAGGAAGAATCCTTCTTCGAGCAGGCCGGAGCCGACACACAGGCCGCAAAAGAGGTCGTCTATAACGAAAAGTATCCCCCGGAGTTTTTCGACTGCATCATCGTCGATGAATGCCATCGGTCGATCTACAACGTTTGGAACCAGGTACTGGAGTATTTCGACGCTTTCATCATTGGCCTGACCGCTACGCCGGACAAGCGTACCTTTGCCTTTTTCAACCAGAACGTGGTCAGCGAATATTCGCGAGAGCAGGCCATTATCGATGGGGTCAATGTCGGTGAGGACATCTTCCTCATTGAGACCGATGTTACGAAAAACGGTGCGACAATCCTCAAGCAGCAGATCGAGTATCGGGACCGCCTGACCCGCGCAAAGCGCTGGAAGCAGATGGACGAGGACCTGATCTATACCACAGCAAAGCTGGATCGGGATGTTGTGAATCCCAGCCAGATCCGCACCGTGATCCGAGCGTTCCGGGACAACCTGTTCACGCAGCTTTTCCCGCATCGCCGCGAAGTACCCAAGACGCTGATCTTCGCCAAGACCGACAGCCATGCGGATGATATCATTCAGATCGTCCGGGAGGAGTTTGGCGAGGGCAATGAATTCTGCCAGAAGATCACCTGTCAGGCGGATCGTCCGGAGACTGTTCTCAGCGCCTTCCGCAACGATTATAATCCCCGTATTGCCGTTACCGTTGACATGATCGCCACCGGGACGGACGTGAAGCCCATCGAGTGTCTGATCTTCATGCGCGATGTTCGCAGCAAGAATTATTTTGAGCAGATGAAGGGTCGAGGCACCCGCACCCTCGGCAAGGACGACCTGCAGAAGGTGACGCCTTCCGCCACGGAGAACAAGGATCATTTTGTGATCGTGGACGCCGTTGGCGTCACGAAATCCAAAAAGACCGAGACCCGCACGCTGGAGCGCAAGCCCACCGTCAGCATGAAGGAACTGATGCTGACGGTGGCCATGGGCGCAAAGGATGAAGACACCCTCACATCCCTTGCAAACCGTGTCATCCGGCTCAACAGCCAGATGACCGACCGGGAGCGCACCGAATTCAGCAGCACCATCGGCAGCAGCGCCGGGAACATCGCCCAGCGGCTGTTGGATGCTTTTGATCCGGATATTGTTTCTGCCAAAGCGGGGGTGGATCTGTCTGACGATCATGAGCCGACTGAGGACGAGCAGCACCGCATGGATGAGGCAAAGAAGGCGCTGATCCAGCAGGCCGTGCAGCCCTTCTATAATCCGGATATTCGCGATTACATCGAGAATGTGCGCCGCAGCCATGAGCAGGTCATCGATTCCGTGAATATCGACACGGTGCTCTTTGCCGGGTATGATACCGACAAGCAGGCGAATGCAGACCGCATCCTCAAGACCTTCCATGCGTTTATCGAGGAGAACAAGGATGAGATCCTTGCCCTGCGGATCATTTACGATCAACGGTATAAGGACCGTCCCATGGCGATTACAAAGCTCAAAGCCCTGTATGAAAAGCTGAAGGCGCAGAACATCACCATCGAGCGCCTGTGGGAATGCTATGCCATCAGGAAGCCGGAAAAGGTACGGCGCGGCACCGTGGCGCAGCTTACGGACCTGATCTCCATCATCCGCTTTGAGATGGGCTATGCCGATCATCTCGCCCCGTTCGCGGACAAGGTGAATTATAACTTCATGCAGTGGACGCTGCGCCGGAACGCAGGCCATATCCATTTTACGGATGAGCAGATGGAATGGCTGCGCCTCATCAAGGATCACATCGCTGTTTCCCTCAGTATCGAGCCGGAGGATCTTGACCTCAGTCCCTTTGATTGCAAGGGTGGTCTGGGCAGGTTTTACGATGTGTTCGGGGACAACTATGAGGCGATTTTGCAGGAAATGAACGTGGAACTGGTGGCGTGATATGAGTAACAATTGGAATGTCGTCCCATTCACAGAAGCTGTAGATATTTGTGATACTTTTCGCAAGCCTATTAATAGCAGTGAACGGGCCTCCCGTATAAAAGGGAAAGAACAATCAGAACTGTATCCATACTATGGTGCAACCGGACAGGTTGGCTTCATTGACGATTATATTACGGACGGAGAATATGTTTTGCTCGGTGAAGATGGCGCTCCGTTTTTGGATGCATTCTCGAACAAGGCATACATAATCAGTGGAAAAACTTGGGTAAACAACCATGCGCATGTTTTGAGGTCAAAAACGAATAACAAGTTCTTGTGTTATTATCTGAACAGCTTCAACTACAAGGGTTATGTTTCTGGCACAACCCGCTTAAAACTGACGCAAGCGGAGATGAAAAGAATACCTGTTCCTGTCCCGCCTCTCTCAGAGCAGGAACGCATCGTTTCCCGTATTGAGGAGCTGTTTTCCCAACTCGACGCCGGGGTGGAAACGCTGAAGAAAACAAAAGCACAGCTTGCGGTGTACCGGCAGGCCGTGCTGAAAGAGGCGTTTGAAGGACGGTTGACGATTCATGTTCCCGTTAATCTACCGTTATCATGGGAATCAAGTGACGAAACGAATACACTTCCAGCGATACCAGAAGAATGGCATTATATTGCATTGAAATATCTGGGCGATTTGGGACGAGGTAAATCAAAGCACAGACCAAGAAATGATTCCAAGCTGTTTGTCGACGGAAAGTATCCTTTTATTCAAACAGGGGATGTTAAGGCAGCGACAAATTGTATTACATCCTTTACTAAGCAATATGGCGAGTTTGGCCTTTCACAGAGTAAACTTTGGCCAAAGGGAACTCTGTGTATAACGATAGCAGCAAATATTGCTGAGACAGCTTTTTTGGGAATCGATGCCTGCTTCCCGGATAGCATAGTGGGTTTTACGCCCAACGAAAGCATTCTTGCAGAATATGTCCGTTATTTTGTTGAATCGCAAAAAATCCGTTTGTGGGCTTTTGCTCCTTCAACCGCACAAAAGAACATCAATCTGGATACATTGGAAAACCTTATTGTTCCGTATTGCAGTATCGATGAGCAGCGTGTCGTGATTTCTGAAATCGAATCCCGCCTGTCCGTCTGCGACAGCATTGAGCAGACCGTGGATACCGCTCTGCAACAAGCCGAGGCCATGCGGCAGAGCATTTTGAAAGACGCCTTTGAGGGGAGGCTGTGAACATGCCAACGATTACTGATTGGCTGATGGTTGGGATTACGGCTGTTTATGTAGTCGCGACGATTTTTATTTTGTATGCTAACATAAAGTCCGCTAATGCGACGAGAGACCAACTGACCGAATCAAAGCGCCAATATGAGGATAAAAAACGGCTTGAGATTATGCCCTATTTTGAAGTGCGAATTTGTGGCAATATTACTGACTTTCATGAATGCATCCACCTTGCATTATCATCCCAGAACGCTGAAAACGGAACGGTCATTGACCAACGAATCTCAATAAAAAATATTGGCCTCGGCCCGGCAAAAGATATTAGATATACATGGAACAATCTAGATGGTGAGTATGATCAGAATGACCTCGAGTTTACCGCAATCCTTCCCGGGGAAAATAAAGACGTTAATATCGACTTTTATGCGGAGCATAAAGATGACTTTAGCGAGTACGTGGCCCCTGTTTCAATAATACTCACATATTGTGATCTGCTTGAAAACAAGTATCATTTGAGTATTGACTTTGTCTTCACGATTTCCACAGAGGATAATGTAAAGCTGACAAAGTATACTGTAGGAACACCGTCCGTTGTGAAAGAATAGGAGTAGCAAATGTCTGAACAAACATCATCTATCATCTCCAAAGTCTGGGGTATGTGCAACCCGCTCCGTGATGATGGATTATCCTATGGAGATTATCTGGAACAGCTTACCTATCTCATTTTCCTCAAGATGTCGGACGAGTATGCCAAGCCGCCGTATAAGAAAGAGTCCGGTATTCCTGCCGGCTATACATGGCAGGATATGAACACCCTCACCGGTGCAGCGCTGGAAGAACAGTACAAAGAGACGCTGGAAAAGCTCGGCGAACAGGGCGGCATCCTGGGTCAGATCTTCCAGGGCGCAATCAACAAGATCAGCAACGCCGCGATCCTTTACCGGATTGTGCAGATGATCGACCGGGAGAAATGGGTCTCCATGTCTTCGGACGTGAAGGGCGAAATCTATGAGGGCCTGCTGCAGAAAAACGCAGAAGACGTAAAATCCGGCGCAGGCCAGTATTTCACGCCCCGTGCGCTGATCCAGGCGATGGTCGCCTGCATCCGCCCGGAGCCGATGAAAACGATCGCGGACCCCTGCTGCGGCAGCGGCGGATTCTTCCTCGCGGCGCAGTCCTTTCTTGCCGACCCCGAGAATTATACGCTCGATCGGGAGCAGAAGGAATTCCTGAAAAACGGGACCTTCTACGGAAATGAGCTGGTGGCGTCCACCTTCAAGCTGTGCCTGATGAATCTGTACCTGCACAACATCGGGGATATTTACGGCAGCGTTCCTGTCGCCCACGGCGATTCGCTGCTCACCGATCCCGGCTATCGCGTGGATTACGTTCTCACCAACCCGCCCTTCGGCAAAAAATCCTCCCTCACCTTCACCAATGAGGAAGGCGAACAGGAGGAAGAAGACCTCGTATATAACCGTCAGGATTTCTGGACTACCAGCAGCAACAAGCAGCTCAATTTCGTCCAGCACATCAATACCATCCTGAAAGCCACGGGCAAGGCTGCGGTGGTCGTGCCGGACAACGTGCTCTTTGAGGGCGGCGCTGGCGAGATCGTCCGCAAGAAGCTGCTTGCTACCTGTGATCTGCATACAATCCTGCGTCTGCCCACGGGCATCTTCTATAAGCCGGGCGTCAAAGCGAACGTCATTTTCTTCGATAAGCGTCCGGCCAGCGCCGAAACGCAGACGAAGGCCGTCTGGATCTACGATTTCCGCACCAACGTTCACTTTACGCTGAAACAGCATCCGATGCAGTATTCCGATCTGCTGGACTTCATCGCCTGTTATCATCCGGAGAATCGGTACGAACGCACCGAAACGTGGAGCGAAGATAACCCGGATGGCCGCTGGCGCAAATTCGATATTGCCGACATCCTTGCGCGGGACAAGACCAGCCTCGATATCTTCTGGATCAAGGACAAGTCCCTTGCCGATCTGGACAACCTGCCCTCGCCCGACGTGCTGGCTGACGATATCATCGAAAACCTCCAGAGCGCACTGGAGAGCTTTCAGGAGCTAAAGGCGCAGTTAAAGTAACAAACATACATGCAGATTTTTAGTTTGAGTCATTTATGAGGTGATGCTTGAATGGTCTATATCCCTGAAGCGGAAGATATTTATTTTGCAAAAACGAGGGAGTACTTTAACGAAGTACTCAGCAATTATGCGAATGGCAATTATCGGTCTGCTGTCGTAATGCTCTATTCAGTTGCTATCTGTGATCTGCTATTCAAACTTCAAGAACTGGCTGATATGTATAATGACACTGTTGCTGTTGAAATACTGCAAGAAGTTGAAAAATGCAGGAATCCCGGCGACAACAAGTCAAAATCGCGCTGGGAAAAAGAATTTGTCGACAGTATCTACACAAAAACAGAATTGCTCGATCTGGAGTCGTATACAAATCTGAACCATTTGTATGATCATCGTAATTTTTCTGCGCATCCGGCCCTCAATGACAGATATGAGCTGGTATCTCCGTCGAAGGAGACCACTATAGCACTCATTAAAAGTATTCTTGAAAACATACTGATAAAGCCTCCGATTTTTGTAAAGAGAGTAACCGATATGCTGCTGGAGGATTTATCGGAAAAGAAATCTATCTATCAGGACGAGCCAGAGAAACTCCGCGAGTATTTGCGCCGGAAATACTTCGACCGGATGTCTGATTCTATGAAAAAAAGCACATTCCGTTCTTTCTGGAAATTGTGCTTTTGCTTACCAGATGATGAAGACTGTCAGCGCAATAGATCAATTAATAGAAAAGCGATGGAGTTTTTGTTCAGTGATACATCCGGGCTGCTTGAATTCATGAAATCAGACACCATGTTCGCAAAGACGTCGCCAGATGATAATTGTGTAATGCAATTATGCATTCTTCTAGCACATTTTCCCCAGATTTATTCAGTGCTGAGTGATGATACAAAACTACAGATATCTGCATTAATAGCAAAAAACAGCACAGCGCGGATAATCTCGTGGTTTACAAGTAGCAGCAAAACAGCCCATATGCAGAGGATGATTGATTCTGCGTACTTTGGAAAAATAGATGAAACAACAATAAATTTTGTTGCAGATCAGTATGAGCTGACTGGGGATCTTCCTTGTTTTATTAACTACTGCATCGAGTATTTTGGTAATAGTAGCCTGTTTGATACAGCAAACGAGAGATACTGGTATGCTATACGCCCGTTCATGCCCAAAATGACACGGGATCAGTATTTGCGATTGATTTCTGTGGTAAACACAAATGACCAAATCTATAATCGTAATGCCAATTACTCGACAAATACTGATATAGCAATGGCTGCACATACGTCTTTAGGGGAAGATTTTGACTATAGTCAGTATCCTCATTTTGTGTTTGACACTGCGAAGGTGCTTGGAACGGAGAAAAAAGAGATTATAGAGGAGGAGCTTGAGGGAGAACTCCCGTTTTGAATGTTTAGCCAATATCAGGTGCAAAAAAGAAAACCGGGCGTATTCTATCAAAATGGTGGTACTTTTCCAAAAGCTCTCTGAAATCAGCGATTTCAGAGAGCTTTTCTTATTCCTTGTCTATTGCGGCGCAATGGGTGAGGGGACAAATCAATTGTCCAAATCCATGCATGGTTCCGTCAAGATTTATGCGCAAAATTATTTGCAGGCTCGGCTGAGTGAAGTCAGCCGGCAATAGAGGCGTCGTCCATGACCGCCTCCAAGTGCTTCATGTTCATGTACTTCTTGTTGCCCCACTGGGTGCCCGCCACGTGGCGCAGCCGTGCGCAGACCAGCATCAGGGCGGAGTTGCCATCGGGGAATGTCCCCAC
>ERZ857629.4032-NODE-4032-length-11787-cov-10.392431_pt1 | contig 11787 bp, 9 predicted proteins | sample MGYA00519700_ERZ857629 | MGnify/ENA primary metagenome ERZ857629 (study PRJEB31778, sample SAMEA3449351) | human gut metagenome | biome: human gut; feature: human-associated habitat; material: faeces | place: United Kingdom | collected 2010/2012 ... | reverse complement strand
TCCCGGCAGATTTTATGCCTTTGCGGATATCGACGTCCGGAATTCCCAAACCGAAACAGTCGACGCGCTCTGCCGCGCCATCGTCTGCGAGTGCGCCCGGCGGCACTTTCGCGGCGTGCTGGCGGACTTTGACGCGGCGTGTCCCGCTGACCGGCTGCCCTTTCTCACGCGCCTTGCCCGCGCGCTCAGCGCGCGGGGCCTGCCGCTCTATTGTCCGCTCGCCCTTCCCGCCGAGGGCGCGGTGCTGCTCGTCGGCACTGCCGTTTCCGGCGGCTCGCTGCGCGCGCTGCTGGAAAGCGCGGTGAGCCGTTACGGTGCAAACCGCCTTGCGCTCGATCTGGAGCGCGTGCAGATGGACTTTCCCCTTCCCTGTCCCACGGGCTGCGGCACGCCGCTGACGCGCAGCGAGCTGCTCGCGCTGCGCCGTCAGCATCCCAGCTCCGTCTACTACGCCCGCGAGCTGATGGCGAACTACTTTACCTACACCGACGGGGAGTCGGGGCACTTTGTTCTCTTTGACGACGCCGGCACGCTGCGCCAGAAGCGCCGTCTCGCGCAGAGCCTTGGGATACAGGAGGCATTCCTCATGTATCCCGAGGTGGCGGATATCCTTCCGGAGCTGGCGCAGCTCTGAGCCGCGCGGCATCCTGCCCATATCCCGCGGAGGGCATGACGCAGAAAAAGACCCGCCGCATATGCGGCGGGTCTTTTTTCAAATCGCTTAGTAGTAGCGCTTGTTGCGGTTCTTGCGGGCGGCTTCGCTCTTCTTGCGGCGCTTGACACTGGGGCTTTCATAGCACTCTCTCTTGCGAACCTCCGCCACGATACCAGCCTTAGCGCAGCTTCTCTTGAAGCGCTTGAGCGCGCTGTCGAGAGATTCGCCCTCCTTGACATGGATCTCGGACATTTATATTTTCCCTCCCTCCGATGCACCCGGCTTGATCCTGAGTGCTCTTTAAGAGTCATTCACATGACTAACGGGGGTATTATATGAGAAAAATCACAGCTTGTCAATAATATTTTTCTCACATTTTCAAAAAATCCACAGCTTATGCTCAGCAGGGCTTCACGATCAGGTTCACGAGCTTGTTTTTCACGTGGATGACCTTGACGATCTGCATACCGGCAAGCGCCTTGGCGACCTTCTCGTTCGCCTGCGCGGCTGCGACGACGGCATCCTGCTCGCTGTCCACGGGAACGGTGATCGTACCCTTGAGCTTGCCGCCCACCTGCACCGCCATTTCGACGGAGGAAGCGACCGTCTTGCTCTCGTCGTATTCGGGCCACGCGCACTGCATCGCCATCCTGCCTTCGTGCGCGGCGGCAAAGCCCTTCTGCTCCCAGAGCTCCTCGACCATATGGGGGGCGAAGGGAGAGAGCATGAGCAGCAGCGCCTCAAGATCGCCATGGCTCAGGCCGTTCGCGTAAAACTCGTTGACCATGGCCATGAGCGCGGCGATGGCGGTATTCATCTTGAGCGTGTCGATATCGTCCGTAACCTTCTTGATGGTCTTGTGGACGACGGGCGCGTTCTTTTCCGAAATGCCCTTCTCCTCCGTCGCCTGATCGGCGAGGTTCCACACGCGGTCGAGGAAGCGCTTGCAGCCCTTGACGGCGTCGTCGGACCATGTGGCGACCTTTTCAAAGTCGCCGATGAACATGATATAAAGGCGCATCGTATCCGCGCCGTAGGCCTTGACCACATCATCGGGGTTGACGACGTTGCCGAGGGACTTACTCATCTTGACCGCCGGGCGCAGCGCCTGATTGCCGTACTTGGCGATGAGCGCGTCCTTCTCCTCCTGCGTGGAGACGCTGCCGACGTAGTGCGGGTTCTGGCCGAGGATCATGCCGTGGCTCGTGCGCTTGGCATACGGCTCCTTCGTGTGCACGACGCCGATGTCGTAGAGGAACTTGTGCCAGAAGCGGGAGTAGAGCAGATGCAGCGTGGTATGCTCCATGCCGCCGTTGTACCAGTCCACAGGGCCCCAGTAGTTCTCCGCCTCGCGAGAGACGAGGGCCTTGTCATTGTGCGGATCCATATAGCGCAGGAAATACCACGAAGAACCCGCCCACTGGGGCATGGTGTCCGTTTCGCGCCTGGCGTCGCCGCCGCATTTCGGGCACTTGGTGTTGACCCAGTCGGTCATCTTCGAGAGCGGGCTCTCGCCGTCGTCGGTCGGCTCGTAGCTGTCCACCTGCGGCAGAACGAGCGGCAGCTCCTCCTCGGGAACGGGCACCCAGCCGCACTTGGGGCAGTTGACAAGGGGGATGGGTTCGCCCCAATAGCGCTGGCGGGAGAAGACCCAGTCGCGCAGCTTGTAGTTGACCTTTTCGCGGCCCCAGCCCTGCTCGACGGCATACTGCTTCATCGCGGGGATGGCTTCCTTGACAGTCATGCCGTTCAAGAAGCCGGAGTTGACCATAATGCCGGTGTCGTCCTTGAGCGTGAAGGCCTCCTTCGTGATGTCGCCGCCCTCGACGACCTCCACGATGGGAAGGCCAAAGGCCGTGGCGAAGTCCCAGTCGCGCTGGTCGTGGCCGGGAACGCCCATGACGATGCCCGTGCCGTAGCCCATGAGGACATAGTCGGAGACGAACATCGGCACGGCCTTGCCGGTCGCGGGGTTGATGACCTCGATGCCCTCAAGGCGCACGCCGGTCTTTTCCTTGTTGAGCTCGCCGCGCTCGAAATCGCTCTTGCGCGCGGCGGCCTCCTGATAGGCGGCGACGGCGTCCCAGTTCCTGATGATGGGCTGCCACTTTTTGAGCAGCGGGTGCTCGGGAGAGATGACGGTATACGTCACGCCGAAAAGCGTGTCGACGCGGGTGGTGTAAACGGTGATATCGTCCGGCGTGTTGGTCTTGAACGTGACCTCAGTGCCGGTGGAGCGGCCGATCCAGTTGCGCTGCTGGGTCTTCACGCGCTCGATATAGTCCACGCCGTCGAGATCGTCGATCAAACGGTCGGCATACTTCGTGATGCGCAGCATCCACTGGGATTTCTCCTTGCGGATGACGGGCGCGCCGCAGCGCTCGCACACGCCCTCGACGACCTCTTCATTGGCAAGCACGCATTTGCAGCTCGTGCACCAGTTGACGGGCATCGTGGTCTTATAGGCAAGGTCGTGCTTGAACAGCTGGAGGAAGATCCACTGCGTCCACTTGTAGTACTGAGGGTCGGTCGTGTCGATCACGCGGTCCCAGTCGAAGCCGTAGCCGAGCATCTTGAGCTGGCGGGTAAAGTTTTTGATGTTCTGCTGGGTGACGATGGCGGGATGGATGTGGTTCTTGATGGCAAAGTTCTCCGTCGGCAGGCCGAAGGCGTCAAAGCCGATGGGGTTCAGGACATTATAGCCCTGCATACGCTTCTTGCGGCAGATGATGTCCATCGCCGTGAACGGGCGCGGGTGGCCGACGTGCAGACCCGCGGCGGAGGGGTACGGGAACTCGATGAGGCCGTAAAACTTGGGGCGGGGGTCGCCTGTGATCGCGGCGTAGGGCTTTTCCTGCTCCCACCTGTCCTGCCATTTCTTCTCAATGGCTGCAAAATCGTACTTCATGGATCTTCTCCTTTTCTCCTTTATGTGAAAAAATACTTCTGACGCTGAAAAAGCCCCTGACCGTTATAAAACGGTCAGGGGCGCAAAAACTTACGCGATACCACCCTGATTCGGCGCGCGGTCGCCCGCGTGCCCTCGGCAGCTTCGATAGCTTCGCCCGTAACGGGGGCGGGCCGTCCCGTCCTTTCAGGCGGACTGCTCCGGAGTGAGTCATTCACGCGCGCTTCCCCGCCGGCTTGCACCGACCGCCGGCTCTCTTGGGGCGGAAATCGCACGTCTTTATGCTCCATCTTCGCGTTTATGCCATATTCACAGCGTTTCTATTGTAGGAGGTCTTCCCCGCCTTGTCAAGCGTTAATTTCGCTCACTCGCGCGTGAGCACGCCGCTGAGGTCAACCTCCTCGCCGTCGGCCCAAAGGTGCTCGAGGGAATAGAACTTGCGCGCCTCGTCGTTGAACACGTGAACGACGACGCAGCCGTAGTCGAGCAGCACCCACGTGCCGCCGCGATAGCCCTCGCGGTGCAGCGGCTCCTCGCCGTTCTCCGTCAGCCGCTTTTCCACCTCGTCGCACAGCGCGTTGATCTGCGTGTTGGACGAGCCGGTGCAGATGACGAAGTATTCCGCAAGCGTCGTGATCTTGTCGATGCGGATGAGCCTGATCTCCTTGCCCTTCTTATCGTCGAGCGCGCGGACGGCGATCTCAGCCAGTTCTTTTGCAGGAATCATGTAGGATCTCCTTTCCTTTTCCGATATAATTGGTTTTCTTTATCCTTCTCTTATCGCTGCCGTTTCATCCTACGGCCGCAGCCATTCCGGCATTTCATCCACGACATCCCCCGCGCCGGCATCGCCGGTACCGCTGCCGTCCGTGCCGCCGGAGGCGTCCGGCGTCGTGATCGGCGCATCAGGACTGTCCGGCGTCGTCGTGTCGGTGCCGTCCGGCACTGTGACCGGCGCGTCGGGGCTTTCGGGCGTCGTCGTACCGGTATCGCCGGTGCCGCCGTCGGGATCGGTCGTCTCCGTACCGTCGCCGGTGTCTGTTTCGCCGGTATCGGTTTCGCTGCCCGGCCACGCCGTGATCGCTCCAGTGTAGCGGTCCACATGGACCGGCGGGCGCGCCGCGGCCTTGCTGTCCTCCACATGGCCGGTGGAGGAGGCGAGCGAACCGTCCTCGTTCACGGACATGATATCCAGATCGCTCATTGAGAACCTTTCGACAAAGGGGCTCAATCCATCGTTCACCAGATCGAGCAGCTTCGTCGCGTTCGGCGCTACATAGTCAAGCTTCATGGGCCTGCCATACGCCGAGCTGATCGAGCGGCTGTAAACATACACGCCGTACCACGGCATGGTGGTAAAGGTCACATCGTCCACCGAAAGGCCGCCGAAAACCGCCTGCTTGCCGAACCAGAGGATGTTCTCAAACGAAAGATCCGTTTCCACATTCTCCTGAAATACCTTGGCGATCTTGCCGATGTTTGTCACGTTCTTCAGCTGCAGCAGCTGCTTGAGGACCGCCTTGAGAAAGTCCTGCTGGATCTGCATCCGCCCGCTGTCTCCGATCTCCGGATTGCCGTAGGGACTGTTTTTGTCGTTTTTGCGCCAGCGGATGACCTGCATGGCGTCATCGCCATCGAGCAGGCGATAGCCCTTTTCCTGCTCGATCACAAGGTCCTGATACGGATCATGGTAGTCCATGGTATAAGGCACATCAAAATATACGCCGCCGATCGCTTCCACGATCTTTCCGACGGCCTCCCATTCCACGACCACCTGATAATCCGGCTCAAAGCCGATGAGCTGGGAAATTTCCTTGTAGAGCGCCTTGATGCCCTTGTCTCCGCCGCCGTAATAATTGTAGACGGAGTTGATCTTCTTGACATCCCATGGGACGTTGACCATCGTGTCGCGCGGGATGGACATGACCGTCGCCTTCTGGTTTGTCACATCATAGCTCGCCAGCAGCATCGTGTCGGTGTTGCCGCCGCCGCCCGTATCGCGGCCAAGGACGAGCACGGTGTAGAAATCCTTGCTCTTGCGCTCGCCGTCCACGCGCGGGCGCACACCGTCGCCGTAGTCGATCTCATCGACCTGCGGCTGGTTGGGATCGCTCTGCGCGTCGTCTCCCTTATTCGGCAGCTCCGGCGCGCGGATCTTCAGAAGATAGCTCCCGCCCGCGACGAGGCCGACGGCCAGCAGCACCAGCAGCACGCGCCCGATCAATCTGCCCGGATGGGAAAACGTCTCGCAGATCTGCGCCCACGCCTCGTCGCAGTTGCGCGCAAAAAAGCCGTCGTCGCGCGGCGCGTCGTATCCGCCGTCTCTTTCATATGTATCCTTGTAGTCACTCATGGGTATGTCCTCTCAGATAGTCCAGTGCTTCCAGTGTGTTGCGGTGAACGGGATTGCCCATCTCCGTCATCTCCTCCACCGTCATGGCGAGGCCCATCTCAAGTCCGCGGTCCAGATCCTCCCACACGACCTTCCGCAGCGCGTCAACGCCGTCAAAGTCACGGCTCGGCTCGATAAAATCGGCAAGGTAGATGACCTTTTCCAAAAGCGTCATATTGGGCTTTCCGGTCGTGTGCCAGAGGATGGCGTTGTAAATGTCGTCGTCCGCGCCGTACACGTCGCGCGCAAGCGCCGCGCCGGTCTTCGCGTGCAGCAGCTTGAGCGTCTTCTGCTCCAGCTCGTCGAGCGCGATGTGGTAATGCGCGCACATCGTAAGCTGCTCTTCCATCGAAAGGCGCTTGGTCGCGTCGTGCAGCAGCGCCGCCGCGCGCGCCTTTTCGACATCCGCGCCGTACTTTTCCGCAAGCGCCACGGCCGTCCTCTCCGTACCGAGGACGTGCGGGATGCGCTTGGGCTTGAGGTAGGAGAGCGCGATGGGTCTCAGCTCCTCTATTGTTAGACGCTTCAGATCGAGATTTGTTCCATATAAATGTCTGCGCAGGATGTAGCCGAGCACGGCGGGGGCAAGATACCCCTCCGTCTCCATGCGCGGGATGCGCGCGCGCAGCGCCGTGGAGGAAATATCCACAAGGTCCGGCAGCGTCATCGTCACAATGCGGCTGTGCGGGAATCTCGCGCTGAGAAACGCGCGCTGCGGGGCGAACAGCTCCTCGCCGTCCGTCTCCGCGCGGCCAAAGGCGCAGATGCCCGCATGGCGCACGATCTCCTCGGGCCGGCACCAGCTCTGGAACGTGAGGAACATGTCGGTGCCCATCAGCAGCCACAGCTCATCGTCCGGATACTGCGCGCGCAGGAGGCGCACGGTGTCGGCAGTGTAGCTCTTGCCCTCGCGCGTCAGCTCCATGTCGGAGACCTCAACGGAGATGCCCGTGTCGAACGCCGCCTGCTCGCCCATCATGCGCGTCATCGCAAAGCGGTGCGCGCCTGAGGGCGCGTCCGATGAAAGCGCCTTGTGCGGCGGGTCGCCTGCGGGGATCAGCACGAGCTTGTCGAGCTTCAGATACCGCGCGGCGCCCTCAGCCGCGGCCAGATGCCCCAGATGCGGCGGGTTAAAGCTGCCGCCGTAAATTCCGATCTTCAAAATACTTCGACCTCTTCTTCTGTCAAACGGTCTTCTTCGCCGCTTTCGGCAGCACGATCTTGTCTTTCTTGTCCTTTTTGTGCGAGGGGCGGTAGAGCACGAACTTCGTGCCGATGACCTGCACCTGCTCGCTGCGCGTCAGCGCGCTCAGCTCGTCGCAGGCCTCGCGCGCGGTGAGCATGCTGTTTTCAAGCACGCGGCACTTGATGAGCTCGCGCGCCTCCAGCGCGTCGTTCGCCTGCTTGACAAGGTTCTCGCCGATGCCGTCCTTGCCGATGTGGACGATCACGTCGAGGTTATTTGAAAGGCTGCGCAGATACGCGCGCTGCTTGCTGTTGAGTTCCATATCCTTATTCCTTTTCTTCCTGTTTTGCGCCCGCGAGATAGTCCGCGAGCTTTTCCTTAAACGCCCGCAGCGCGTTGCCGCGGTGTGAGATCTCCGCCTTTTCCTCCGCCGTCAGCTGGGCGAAGGTCTTGCGCTTGTCCGGCACGAAGAACACCGGATCATAGCCGAAGCCGCCCTCGCCCATAGGGGCAAAGGCGATGGTGCCCTGCACCTCGCCGTCCGCGCGCAGCACGTCCCCATTCGGGAACGCGCAGGTGATGGTCGTGTGGAAGTGCGCGCGGCGGTCGCTCTGCCCGCGCAGCAGCTCCAGCAGCAGCCGGTAGCGCCCCGCGTCGTCCAGCCCCTCACCGCCAAAGCGCGCGCTGTATACGCCCGGGCCGCCGTTCAGCGCATCGACGCAAAGGCCGGAATCGTCTGCAATGGCGGGCAGCTTCGTCGCCTCCATCACAGCCTTTGCCTTCAAAAGCGAATTCTCGGCGAACGTTTCGCCGGTCTCCTCGACCTCGATCTTCACGCCGAGCTCCGCCTCGGACACGATCTCCACGCCGAGGTCTTCCAGAATGGCGCGCATCTCCTTGAGCTTCTTGGGGTTCTGCGTTGCCAGAACAAATTTCATCGTCAAACCTCCCACGGGTCTTTTTCCCGTCTCTTTTTGCTTCTTTCTTCGCGCTTTTTTTCCTCGCGCTGTGCCTGACGCACCTGCTGCTGTGCACTGCGCTTCTCGCGCCATTCATCCAGCTTTCTGTCGAGCTTGTCCGCAAGGGTATCGATCTCCGGCACGGGCACGATGACCACCTTGCAGCTCTCACAGTAACGGGCGGGCGTGTAATAATCTCCGAACAGCCCCGCTCTGCCGAGCCAGACCTGTCCTTCGGTGCCCAGATCGTCCGCGATCGTACCATCCTCGCCTCTCGGGCACCAGTAAATATCGCGATAAACGGGGATCGCGCCGTCGCGCATTTCCTTTCCGCAATAGGGGCAAACAGAAGTGATCTCCATATCCGTCTCCTTTTTGTCGCGCAGGATCCTGTTTTTCCTGTTTTAGATCAGCGCCTTGACATACTCCTCCGCGTCGAACGGCTGGAGATCGTCGATGCCCTCGCCAAGACCGACGAACTTCACCGGCACGCCCAGCTCCTGCGCGATAGCGACGCAGATGCCGCCCTTGGCCGTGCCGTCGAGCTTCGTTAAGATGATACCCGTCAGCCCCGCCGTCTCGCGGAAGACCTTGGCCTGCTGCAAGCCGTTCTGCCCCGTCGTCGCGTCGAGCACCAGAAGCGTCTCCTTCGCGGCGTCCGGCGTCTCGCGGTCGATGATCTTGCGGAGCTTTGAAAGCTCGTTCATCAGGTTCACCTTGTTGTGGAGCCTGCCCGCCGTATCGCAGAGGACAACGTCGACGTTCCTCGCCTTCGCCGCCGCGAGCGAATCGAACAGCACCGCGCCGGGGTCGGCGCCCTCGACCGAGCGGACGATCTCGCACTCGGCGCGGTTCGCCCAGATCTTGAGCTGGTCGGCCGCCGCCGCGCGGAACGTGTCCGCCGCGCACAGCAGCACGCGTTTGCCCTCGCCCTTCAGGCGGTGCGCCAGCTTGCCGATGGACGTGGTCTTGCCCACGCCGTTCACGCCGATGACCAGCACGACCGAGGGCTTCGTCGACAGGTCGAGCGCCGTATCGCCGACGTTCAGCTTTTCGATGAGGATCTCGCGCAGCGCCTGCTTGACGTCGTCGCCGCGCTGGATGCTCCTCTGATATACCACATCGCGCAGCTTTTTCACCGCGTCGTGCGCAACGGACGCGCCGAGGTCTGCCAGGATCAGGCTCTCCTCCAGCTCGTCATAAAACTCCTCGTCGATGGTCTCCCACACGATGGTGTCGTACCACGCCTTCTTGATCTTGGAAAAAATTCCCATAGTCTCTCCTCGTTCTTATTCCTTGATGCCCAGCTCTCTGGTCATGTCGTTCATATTGATCGTGAGGATGCGGCTCACGCCGCGCTCCTGCATCGTCACGCCGTAGAGCACGTCGGCGGCCTCCATCGTGCCGCGGCGGTGTGTGATGACGATGAACTGCGTCTTCTGCGTGATGCGGCGCATATAGTTCGCCACGCGCACCACGTTCGGCTCGTCAAGCGCCGCCTCGATCTCATCCATTACGCAGAACGGCGTCGGATGGACCTTCAGGATGGCGAAGTACAGCGCGATGGCGACGAAGGCCTTCTCGCCGCCGGAGAGCAGCGTGATGGTCTTGAGCGCCTTGCCCGGCGGCTGGACCTTGATCTCGATGCCGCAGGAGAGCACGTCGTTCTCGTCCTCAAGCTCGAGCGTGGCCTTGCCGCCGCCGAAAAGCTCCAGAAACGTCTCCTGAAAGCTCTCGCGGATGAGCGCAAACTGCTCTTTGAAAATGACGGTCATCTCACCTGTGATGCTCTCGATGACGCCCAGCAGCTCCTCCTTGGCCTTTTCCACGTCGTCGCGCTGGGTGGTCAGATAGGTGTAGCGCGTGTTCACGCGCTCGAATTCGTCGATCGCGCCGACGTTCACCGTGCCGAGACCGCTGATGGCGCGCTTGAGCTCGCCGATGCGGCGGCTCGCCTTGGGAACGCTCTCCAGCTCGATGCGCTGCGCCTGCGCGGCGGAATGCGACAGCTCGTAGTTTTCCCATAGCCTGTCGAGGATCTGCTGCTCCTCCATCGCGCTCGTCGCGCGCTTCTGCTCAAGCCTGCCGACGCTGCGCTCCACGTTGAGCACCGTCTCGTTCAGCTCGCGGCCGCGGCGGTCGCTCTGTCCGCGCTCGGCCTCGAGCGCAAGCTTGGCCTTCGAGAGCTCCTCGAGCGCGGCGCGCTTTTCCGCGCTCTTTTCGCGCAGCGCGGCGATCTCGGTCTCGTGCGCGGCGATCTCGCGCCGCGCCTGCTCGCTTGCCGCCTGATACTGTCCGATAAGCGCGCGGCGGCTCTGCTCGTCGCCCTGCATCTGCGCGCGCAGCGCCTCAAGATTTTCAAGCGACCGTTCCGTCGTCTCGCGCTCGGCGGCAAAGCCTGCGAGAACGCTCTTGCGCGCGGCGATCTCGTCGCCAAGGCGGGAGCCTGAGCGCAGCAGCTCCGTCTGCCCGCTCAGGCTCTTTTCCGCCTGTGCGCGCAGTGCGCCCGCTTCCTTCTCCTGAGAAAGCGCGAGCGCTTCCTTTTCCTCCGCCGCGCGCTTCATTTCGCCGCGGCGGCGCGCGATGGTCTCGCGCTCGGTATCCAGGCTCTCCAGCCGCTCGCACAGCGACGAGAGCAATAAGTCATAGTGATTCTTGTCGCCCTGCAGCTTGAGCACGGCGTCCTCCGCCGCGCGCTGCTGGCTCTGCGCGACCTCCAGCTCGTAACGCGCCTTGGCAAGCTCCCGCTTGGCCTCGCCCGCGTCCTTTGCGGCAAGCTCCAGCTTTTCGGCAAGGCCCGCGCGGCGGGCGTTCAGCTCGCGCAGCTCGCCGGCGCGGCTCAGGATGCCCGCGCTGCGGGAGATCGATCCACCCGTCATCGAGCCGCCGCGGTTCAGGACCTGACCATCGAGCGTGACGATGCGGAAGGCATTGGAAAACTTTCTGGAAATGCTGATGCCGCAGTCAAGATCCTCGACCACGACCGTGCGGCCAAGCAGATTGCGGAAAATATCGTCGTAGGCCGCATCGTGCTCCACCAGCTCGCTGGCGAGCGCGATGTAGCCGTATTCACCCTTCACGCGCATCTCGCGCAGCGCCTCGCCGCGGATGGCGGACATCGGCAGGAACGTCGCGCGGCCGCCGTCGCGCTGCTTCAAAAAGCCGATGGCGCTCTTGGCGTCCTCCTCGCGCTCGACAACGATGTTCTGCAGCCCCGCGCCCAGCGCGATCTCGATGGCGACGGCGTACTTCTTGTCGACCTTCATCAGATTGGCGACCGGCCCGCGCACGCCGCGCAGCGTCTTCTTCTCCGCCGCCTGCATGATAAGGCGCACGGCCTTGTTGAAGCCCTCGTACTCCTTTTCCATCTCGCTCAAAAGCCGGATGCGGGAATCGAGGTTGTTCATCTCCATCGTGAGGGAGACCTGCTTTTCGCCTGTCTCCTGCTCGCGCGCGACCCTGCCCTGCATCTTCATCGTGTGGCCGGCGATGATATTGCGGATGGCGTCAGCCTCCTCCTGCGCGGCGTCCAGCGCGCGGCGGTTCTCCGCGGCGCTCTTGCGCGTATCGGCAAGCTGCGTCTCGCCGCTCTCCTGCTCGCCCGTGATGGCGGCCTCGCGCTCGTCCATCTCGGAAAGCGCCGAGCGCAGCGCGGCAAGATCGGCACGGCTGTCGGCGGCGGCGGAG
>ERZ857629.4031-NODE-4031-length-11788-cov-2.512401_pt1 | contig 11788 bp, 13 predicted proteins | sample MGYA00519700_ERZ857629 | MGnify/ENA primary metagenome ERZ857629 (study PRJEB31778, sample SAMEA3449351) | human gut metagenome | biome: human gut; feature: human-associated habitat; material: faeces | place: United Kingdom | collected 2010/2012 ... | reverse complement strand
ACTATCACTTATTTAAGTGATATTGGTTGTCTGGAGATTCAGGGGGCCAGTCTAATCACTTATTTAAGTGATATTGGTTGTCTGGAGATTCAGGGGGCCAGTCTACTTCGGTAGTCATTCAGTCAATAGACTTTCAACGCAGCACTACACACAGATTGGAACACGTAATATTAATATGACTATAACTTGCGAATCCGCTACCGGCATTGCGATTACCGCTCGTGATACACGAATGGATAGTATGACCACCGGAAAAGATAGTGGGGGTCAGAGTGGTGTAAAATATACCTTAAATGGCGGAGGTTATATTAGCCAGACAACGCGCTTATTCGGCTTAGGGAAAACAAAAGATAATAAAAATATCGGTAGTTATGCCGTGTTAATTGATAGCAACAACATTAGTGCCAGCAATGGTAGCCAGACGTTAGCTGTATCAATAGCAGGTGCAGATGCCGTCATAACAGGGCAAAAAAGAGCATGGCAAGCGCTCACCGCTTATCCGCTTGCAGTCGATCAAAGCTATTATTACACCTTTGTAAAACCAGGTGAAACAACCCCAACTCCTGTAACGAACGCCATTATACCGCTTCAGGTGAGCGCATCTATCGCGAATGATTTAGGCGGTTCAGAAAAAATCGAACTTGATGGGAAAGCTGTGATAAGCGTAGTCTACTTGTGATAACAATGCCGGACAGGAGTACTATCAGGCATTCGTTTTATACGATCGGTTAATGTTTCAGGAAAGCTCTTCGCATATCTTGGGGAAAGTAAATGTAATACGCTGTTCTTAATTGTTCAGTGCTCACCCCCCAGAGTATAGCTCATTCCATTATTCAACTTAGCTCCATATAAAGGGACAGATAATGGAATCGCTCTCAGAAGGAACCACAGCAGGCTACCAGCAAATCCACGACGGTATTATTCATCTGGTCGATAGCGCCCGGACGGAAACGGTACGTAGCGTTAACGCGTTAATGACCGCGACGTACCAGGAAATTGGCCGACGAATTGTCGAATTTGAACAAGGTGGCGAGGCCAGGGCTGCGTATGGTGCGCAGCTAATCAAGCGACTATCAAAGGATTTATGTCTAAGGTATAAGCGTGGGTTCTCTGCAAAAAACTTACGCCAAATGAGGCTTTTTTACCTCTTTTTTCAACATGTTGAAATTCGCCAGACAATGTCTGGCGAATTAACACCATTGGGAATTCCGCAGACACCGTCTGCAGAATTCCCATCGGCAAAGATTTGGCAGACGCTGTCTGCCAAATCTTTCCCCTTGCCCAGGTCCACCTACGTCCGTTTACTTTCCGTTAAAAACGCTGACGCCCGCAGCTTTTATGAAAAAGAGACGCTCCGCTGTGGCTGGTCTGTTCGCCAGCTAGAGCGGCAAATTGCGACCCAGTTTTATGAGCGGACACTACTGTCACATGACAAATCAGCCATGCTGCAACAACACGCTCCTGCCGAGACGCATATTCTTCCGCAACAGGCGATACGCGATCCCTTTGTGCTCGAATTTCTGGAATTGAAAGATGAATATTCAGAATCCGATTTTGAGGAGGCGCTGATCAACCACCTGATGGATTTCATGCTGGAACTTGGGGATGATTTTGCCTTTGTTGGTCGGCAGCGAAGGTTACGCATTGATGACAACTGGTTTCGTGTCGATCTGCTGTTTTTCCACCGCCGTTTACGCTGCCTGCTAATCGTCGATCTAAAAGTGGGCAAATTCAGCTATAGCGATGCCGGACAGATGAATATGTATCTCAACTACGCCAAAGAGCACTGGACGCTACCGGATGAAAATCCGCCCATCGGTCTGGTTCTCTGTGCAGAGAAAGGAGCCGGAGAAGCGCATTATGCTCTGGCAGGTTTGCCTAACACCGTTCTGGCAAGCGAATATAAGATGCAACTACCTGATGAGAAACGACTCGCAGATGAACTCGTTCGAACACAGGCGGTGCTAGAGGAAGGCTATAGACGCCGTTAATTTCAGCGGTTTCGAATTCTGCAGACAGTGTCTGCAGAATCTTTAAAACGAACTAAGTTTTAAGCCATTAAATCAGCCTTAACCTTCACCACAACCTTTTTAATCTCTCCAGGCTCGCCGACAACGCATCCTGGTTTATGCGGTTCACCTGGCATAAACACGGCGAACATTCCCGGTTTTAAGATGATGGCTTGCTCGTTATCAATGGTGCTGCAAAGCTGATAATCATCCTCATGGTGGAACTCTTCACACTGACGCGCAGTGCCTGCCATGCCAAACAGAATCCGTTCCTCACCGTTTAATAACAGCTGGATATCAATGTATTGCTCGTGCAATTCCGCTTTTTTCTCGACGGGCGATTGAGTGTTAAACGTCATGACATTCATAAAGATATTGTCGCCCTGTAATTCGTAACGACCCGGCGCTTTTTCTTGCGGTCTGGCAGCTAATGCCAGCGTTAACGCGTCCTGTAACGCAGGATGTAACCCAGCAGACGGTAATGACTGTACTTCACCCATCATCATAATTTTTCTCCCTGGGCCAACAGCGCAGCCCCAAGTAAACCTGCATCATGGCGGTAATGCGCCGCCAGTAAATCAACATGAAATGCCGCTGGCTCCTGCGCCAGATACGTTTCCACCAGCGCCAGATACCCTTCTGCCAGACCAACGCTGCCACCGACCACCACGCACTGGCAATCAGTTGTGGCTTTAATATCAGCGATCAGCCTTGCAAGCGTACGTGCGGAGCGGTGAATCAGCTGCTGCGCCTGCTCGTCACCCTGCCCGGCGCGCGTGAAAATAGTTTTCGCATCCGCGCCAGCCAACTCCCCCTGCGCTGCCGCTGCAATGCCGCGACCAGAAGCAATCGCTTCCACGCAACCTGTGCGTCCACAGCCGCAGACTGGGCCGTGTGGATCGGCAAGCGTATGCCCGATATGCCCCGCCAGACCGCCAGGGCCGGTAAGCAGTTTGCAGCCGCTCACTACACCGCCGCCAACGCCGGTGGAAACGGTGATAAAGACCATATCGGTTATATCGCCATCCAGCGCCTGAAACTCCGCCCATGCTGCGGCCTGCGCGTCGTTAATGGCAATGGTCGGCAAATTGGTAAGTTGTTCCAGCGTTTTGACTAACGGAAAGTGTAGCAATCCACCAAGATTATGCGGATTAAGCGCCAGCAAGCTGCCGTCACGGATTATCCCGGTCGAAGCGATGGCAACCCGCTGCGCATGAGCTTGCAACGGAGAGACTAATGCGGATAAGGCATCACGCAAGGCTTCTGGTGTCTGGCTGGCTGGCGTAGGAAGTTCACGACGATCGCGGATCTGCCCGTCAGCGCCAATCAGCGCGGCGGCAAGTTTAGTACCGCCGATATCAATCGCCAGTGTGGTCATAGCACCGCCTTTTTCATCGCTGTGTTGTACCACTGACAAATGTGCTCAAGACGCGTGATTGCAGAACCGACCGTCACCGCCCACGCGCCGTGGCGCATCGCATCCGCCGCCTGAGCAGGCGTGTTGTAACGCCCTTCGGCAATCACCCGACATCCGGCGTCGCTCAACGTTTTCACCAGCGCCAGATCCGGCTCTTCTGGCGTTTCAGGCGTGGTATAGCCAGAAAGCGTAGTGCCAATAATTTCGGCTCCCAGCTTTTGGCATGCCAGGCCGTCTTCCGGCGTTGAGCAGTCGGTCATCGCCAGTAAACCGTGATGGTGAATACGTGCCAGCAGCGTTTCAACAGGCACCGGACGCGGGCGGTCGGTGCCGTCAATGGCGATAATGTCCGCGCCCGCCTGCGCCAGCGCATCAACATCTTCAATATAGGCCGTGATGCGTACCGGAGAATCCTCCAGATCGCGTTTCACAATTCCAATAATCGGCACGCTCACCACCGCACGCGTGGCTTGCAGATTTGCCACACCTTCAATGCGAATGGCAACCGCGCCCGCCTGTTCTGCCGCTAATGCCATGGCGGCGACGATTTCGGGTTTATCGAGCGGGCTGTCCGGAACCGGCTGGCAGGAGACAATCAGGCCACCGTTAGCAGCGATTTTTTGATCCAGTTGTGCAAGTAACGACATACATCTTCCCTTAGCGAAAGGCCCGGTACATAGACCGGGCAACAGGATTAACTTTTGGTTTTGACTAAATCGTTTTTGGCGCTGCCAAACGGCACGGCACCGCTGAATGGTTTACCGTCGATAGCGTCATGAGTACGCAACGCTTCCGGGCGCAACCAACGCTGAACGCGAGAAGGCATATCCAGCCCAATCAGCAGGATCACCACGAACGTCAGACTGAACGAGAGCGATGCCAGCGCAGTACCCAGATCCAGACGTTGAGCGATCAACGCGCCGATGATTGGGGCCAGTGCACCGCCCAATGCGCCAACGTTGTAGGTAAAGCCCAGGCCCGCTGCACGCTGGTCGGTATCGAAATAACCGCCAATCAGTTTTGGTAAGATCCCGGCGATCCCTTGTCCAAGCATTTGCTGGAAGAACAGTAACAGACCGAGCACCCAGACGTTTGCGCCGCCAATCGCAAATACCGGAATAATCAGCAGCTGCGAGGCCAGCAGGCTACAAACGTACGCTTTGCGGGTTCCCAGCCAGTCACCGAGGAAGCCACCTACGCAGCATCCCACCGCCGCGCCAAAGCCACTAAAGAACAGCACATTGGCTACAGTATGCGGGTTATAAGCCAGATCGGTTTTCAGATACGTTGGCAGCAGCGCCTGAATCGGCCATGAGTAGAGGAAAGCAAACAACACGACCACCATCAGCATTACGCCCGTTGGCCAGCGTTTGCCTGTACTCTGCACCATAAAGCTGATAAAGATTGCGGCGCATAACAGCCCAAGAACAGCGACGATCGCGGCATTTTGCAGGTTACCGGCGAAGCAGAACCACAGCGCAGTAGCCGCCGCCAGTGTCATTACGATATTGGCAATGCGATGTTCACCACGGTAGAGAATATCCACCATTGTGCGTACTGGTGCTTTACCTGCGTGTTTCTCTTTCCAGTCTTCCGCTTCCGGGATGTTTTTACGCAGCCAGAGAGCAAAGATGATTGGCAAAATGCCGATAAAGAACAGCGCACGCCAGCCCCAGACCGGAACCACCAGGCTATAGACCTGAGCGGCAACGACGGCCCCCACAGAGAAGCCTGAAATCAAAAAACCACTGGCTTTGTTACGCAGATGTTTTGGCCAGCTTTCAATGACATAGGTGGCGCTGGAACCGTATTCACCCGCCATCCCCATGCCGATGACCAGACGAGCGATAAACATGGTGATGTAGCCTGGCGCAAAGCCGCAGGCCAGCGTCCCGGCCGAGAAGAGAACGATGCTGGTGACCATTGCCAGACGACGCCCGTAGCGGTCACCCATAGCGCCGAGCATCAGGCCGCCGAACCAGCGAGAGATAAAGGCTGCAGAGATCAGACTTGCCGCCTGCACCGTCGTCAGCCCGAATTCACCTTGTACTTCGGTGAGTACCAGGGCGATTAAAACGAAATCAAAACCGTCAAGCAGATATCCCAACCAGGCAGCGGAAAATGCGCGCCATTGTGCACGGTTGAGATGGCGATACCACGGGATATTCTGGGTTGTAGTACTCATTGTGAGTCTCCCGCGGTGGGCGATGCCCACACGCTTTGGTATGAAAATTGTAGGGTACAGATGCGTTTATTTCCCCTCACCCGGTAGGGGCGAGCGAGGGGAAACAACTCACCCGCGCTCTTGCATCAACTGCTGGGCCAGCGCCTTCAGTTCTGGCAGATATTTTTCATCTACCGGTCCAAACGGTTTGCGGCACAGCGGCACAGAAACGACATCCATATAATGGAGGACAGTTTTCAGGCCGCGGAATACGCCCGTTTTGATCAGTAAATCAATGACTTTATTGCATTCAGTTTGCAGTTTCTGCGCGGTCTGGATATCGCCTTCTTTCAGCGCCTTAACGATCCCCTGATAGCGCCAGCCCATGATGTTGTAGGTACTGCCGATACCACCATCAGCGCCCGCCAGCAGACCAGAGGCGAAGATTTCGTCGTAACCGTTATAGAGCACAAGATCAGGATGTTCACGACGGATCTGCTCCATCTGATAGAGATCGCCAGAGGTCTGTTTCAGCGCACCTACGCCAGGCAATGTAACAAGTGTGTTGATCTGATCCAGGGTCAGTTTTACCCCACTCAGGGCTGGAATGTTGTACACCACCATCGGCAAACCATCCGCCGAATCAATAATTGCCCGATAGTGATCGCAGTGTTCTTCAAAGCTGAAAGGATAGTAGAACGGCGTGACGGCGGAGACGGCATCGAAGCCATAACGTTTAGCCGATGCCGCAAGTTGTTGGCTTTCGGCGGTGCTGACGCAACCGACGTGGGCGATGAGTTTAATCTTACCTTTCGCCTCTTCGGCGACGATTTCCAGTACCTGTTCACGCTCGGAAAGGCTTTGTACAAAGGCCTCGCCGGTCGAACCACCCACGTATAAACCGTCGATGCCCTGCTGAATATTGAACTGAACCAGGCGACGCAGACTCGCTTTATCCAGTGCTTGTTGTTGGTCAAAAGGAGTCAGGAGTGCAGCCATTACGCCACGTAAATTCGTTGCCATAAATACCTCTGAAGTGATGCTTGTCTGATAAACGATATACCTTTATACCTGTTATACCAGATCAATTAAGCAACACCCCATACAGAAAGCTTATAATGCGATCTGCTTCACTAAAGTGGCATTATTTCTTTTTGTTGGTGGTCTGACCGAAAGCGTGCCAGGTAGCAGAGACGCTGTTGAGATGCGATTGCAACGCACGATCGGCTTCGTCAGGATCATGACGGCGGATCGCATCAACGATCGCAATATGCTGTTGATAACTAACGTTGTTATGTTCGTGCAGTGCCTGATCGGTAACCGTTGGGCGTGCGGCAATAAGCCAGTCGAGCAGGGCAACGTGGATCGCCATGAAGATTGGGTTACCGGGGATCTCCGCCAGCACGCGGTGGAAATCAACGTCTGAACGAATGAATGCCGCGTTGTTATCCAGCGACTGACTGTTGATTTCCAGTGCTTTTGCCAGCAAATCGATTTGCTCATCGGTGGCATGTTCAGCCGCATAGCGCACCAGACTGGATTCAAAGAACAGACGTAATTGTTCGAAATGGGCAATCCCACCGGGATGAGAAAGGAAATCTTTCGCCATGCCGGAAAGCTCACCGATGATAGTGTCCGCAGAAGGACGCGAGACGCGAGCGCGTTCGCCGTTGTTTATTTGCACCAGACCTTTGCGTTTTAACGCTGCCAGCGCTTCACGCACCGAAGGACGCCCGACGTTAAAGAACGCCATCAGTTCGCGTTCAGACGGTAATTGTTCACCTTCGCCAAATTCACGACGGCGGATCATCTGTTCCAGCTCTTCTTCCACCATTTCGGAGAGTTTTTTACGCGCCAGCGGGCGGCTACGCAAGTTGCGACCAATTGCAGGTGAAGAATCTTCGGTTTGCGAATCAAATGCGTTCATAAGGCCCATTCTGTAAGGTCAGTGTGATTAACATCATCAGTGACATCCTATCACAGGATTGAAAGTAGGGGAAAATGGCAGGGTTTTCTCTTTGTGCCTCATCATTACCATAATTAACGGAATAATTAACTATTGCGAAAAATTAATGTAACGCAGATAAAAACATCCCGTTTGAATTATTTATAAGACTATTCACGAGCATTATGAATATTATGAATGTGTTCTTACAAAATAATCATAAGCGCATATTTTTTAATGAAAAATCACCTCACCTACAATTAAAAACACGACATCCGCACCATAAATAGCCTTGCAAAAAATATAACATCGTTGTTTTCAATCTGCCGTTTATGGGATTGACCGTTTTCTTTTGACACGGAGTTCAACAATGTTCGGCATAATTATATCTGTCATCGTATTAATTACGATGGGCTATTTGATCCTGAAAAACTACAAACCTCAGGTGGTGCTGGCTGCCGCAGGTATCTTCCTGATGATGTGCGGTGTCTGGTTAGGGTTCGGTGGTGTACTCGATCCCACCAAAAGCAGCGGCTACTTGATCGTCGATATTTATAATGAAATCCTGCGCATGCTGTCCAACCGCATTGCCGGATTGGGGCTGTCGATTATGGCGGTGGGCGGTTATGCCCGCTACATGGAGCGCATAGGGGCCAGTCGCGCGATGGTGAGCTTGTTAAGCCGCCCGTTAAAACTCATTCGCTCGCCGTATATTATTCTGTCGGCAACTTACGTCATCGGCCAAATCATGGCGCAGTTTATTACCAGCGCCTCCGGTCTGGGTATGTTGCTGATGGTCACCTTATTTCCGACGCTGGTGAGTCTGGGAGTAAGTCGTCTCTCTGCGGTGGCAGTTATCGCAACCACGATGTCCATTGAGTGGGGGATTCTGGAAACGAACTCCATTTTTGCTGCCCAGGTAGCGGGAATGAAAATTGCCACATACTTCTTCCACTACCAGCTTCCGGTCGCCTCTTGCGTCATTATCTCGGTGGCGATCTCCCACTTTTTCGTGCAACGCGCTTTTGACAAAAAAGATAAAAATATCAATCACGAACAGGCAGAGCAAAAAGCTCTCGATAATGTCCCGCCGCTCTATTACGCCATTTTACCTGTGATGCCGTTAATCCTGATGCTCGGCTCGCTGTTCCTCGCCCACGTCGGGCTGATGCAGTCAGAACTGCATCTGGTGGTGGTGATGTTACTGAGTTTGACTGTGACGATGTTTGTTGAGTTCTTCCGCAAGCATAACTTGCGCGAAACAATGGACGATGTGCAGGCGTTTTTTGACGGCATGGGTACGCAGTTTGCCAACGTGGTAACGCTGGTGGTCGCGGGTGAAATATTTGCGAAAGGCTTAACGACGATTGGCACTGTCGATGCGGTTATCAGGGGGGCGGAGCATTCTGGTCTGGGCGGTATTGGCGTGATGATTATTATGGCGCTGGTCATTGCCATTTGTGCCATTGTGATGGGCTCTGGCAATGCGCCGTTTATGTCATTTGCCAGTCTTATTCCGAATATCGCAGCCGGACTACATGTACCAGCGGTTGTAATGATTATGCCGATGCATTTTGCCACGACGCTAGCGCGCGGTTTCGCCGATTACTGCGGTGGTGGTCGTTACGTCAGGAATTGCAGGCGTTTCGCCTTTTGCGGTGGTGAAGCGGACAGCGATCCCCATGGCAGTCGGTTTCGTGGTGAATATGATTGCCACAATCACGCTATTTTATTAAGTCATTAAAAAGACAAAACAGGCCGCCTGGGCCTGTTTTGTATTACTTCACAACGCGTAATGCCGGTCGACCACCGCGTGGTGGCTGCGGAGGTTCATCGTCAGGATGAGTGTCATCATCGTGATCTGGCTTGTCGCCATCAATAACCGACATAACGGTTTCGTTGTCTGCCGATGCCTCTTCATCATTCATGATGCTGGTATCTTCATCGTAGGCAGCTTCAGGCTCAAACATCGTGCCTGCGCCATTTTCACGGGCGTAGATAGCCAGCACGGCAGCCAGCGGCACAGAAACCTGACGCGGAATGCCACCAAAGCGCGCGTTAAAGCGCACCTCATCATTCGCCAGTTCCAGATTGCCGACAGCACGCGGCGCAATGTTGAGTACGATTTGCCCGTCACGCGCATATTCCATAGGAACCTGCACGCCAGGGAGCGTCACATCCACCACCAGGTGCGGCGTGAGCTGGTTATCCAGCAACCACTCATAGAATGCACGCAGCAGATAGGGACGACGTGGTGTTAGCTGTGACAAATCCATACAGATTAACTCCGGCCCAGACGCATTTCACGTTCTGCTTCAGTTAAAGAAGCAAGGAAAGAGTCACGCTCAAAGACGCGGGTCATATAGCCTTTCAGCTCTTTCGCACCCGGGCCGCTGAACTCGATGCCCAGTTGCGGCAGACGCCACAGCAGCGGAGCAAGATAGCAATCGACCAGGCTGAACTCATCGCTCAGGAAGTACGGCTTCTGACCGAAGACCGGCGCAATCGCCAGCAGTTCTTCGCGCAGTTGCTTACGTGCGGCATCTGCTTCAGAAGCTGAACCGTTGATGATGGTGTTCATCAGCGTGTACCAGTCTTTTTCGATGCGATGCATGTACAGACGGCTTTCACCGCGAGCTACCGGGTAAACAGGCATCAGTGGCGGATGCGGGAAACGCTCATCCAGATATTCCATAATGATGCGAGATTCCCACAGGGTCAGCTCACGATCCACCAGGGTCGGAACGCTCTGATTCGGGTTGAGGTCAATCAGATCCTGAGGCGGATTGTCCTTTTCCACGTGTTCGATCTCGAAACTTACACCTTTCTCAGCCAGCACAATGCGGACCTGATGGCTATAGATGTCAGTAGGACCGGAAAACAGCGTCATTACCGAACGTTTGTTGGCAGCGACAGCCATGAAAACCTCCAGGTATAGTCAGAATTTTTACTGCTACCAGCCACCAGGTGGCCAGTCAGAAGTTGTGTTACCCAATAAGGAACGACTCTCTTTGTTCGAAAATCAAACAAAAAATGAGCAATACCCGACATTTGGGCAGAAAATTGGATGATAGTTTACCAGATTTTGCGACCATTGTGGTGAGTCGATGCCGGAAATGGGGAAAAAGAGATGCGCTTTAGTCTGAAATAGTTGACTTAGTCCCTTATTGGCGATGTGGTTTTTGTTTTACCTGTCTGTCAGGTGGCAGCAAAAAGCAACTTTCCAGTTTTTACGCTGATTCAGATTTTAGCTATAAAAAAACCCGCCGAAGCGGGTTTTTTCGAAAATTGTTTTCTGCCGGAGCAGAAGCCAATTAACGTTTGGAGAACTGCGGACGACGACGTGCTTTACGCAGACCGACTTTCTTACGTTCAACCTGACGAGCGTCACGAGTAACGAAGCCAGCTTTACGCAGTTCAGAACGCAGGGACTCGTCGTATTCCATCAGAGCGCGGGTGATACCGTGACGGATCGCACCAGCCTGACCAGAGATACCACCACCTTTAACGGTGATGTACAGGTCCAGTTTCTCAACCATGTCGACCAGTTCCAGCGGCTGACGAACTACCATGCGGGCAGTTTCACGACCGAAGTACTGTTCCAGAGAACGTTGGTTGATTACGATTTTACCGTTGCCCGGTTTGATGAAAACGCGAGCTGCGGAACTTTTGCGGCGACCAGTGCCGTAGTATTGATTTTCAGCCATTGCCTATAATCCCGATTAGATGTCAAGAACTTGCGGTTGCTGTGCCGCGTGGTTGTGCTCGTTACCCGCGTAAACTTTCAGTTTACGGAACATAGCACGACCCAGCGGGCCTTTTGGCAACATGCCTTTAACCGCGATTTCAATCACACGCTCAGGACGGCGAGCAATCATCTCTTCAAAGGTCGCTTGTTTGATACCACCGATGTGGCCGGTGTGGTGATAGTACACTTTGTCAGTACGCTTGTTGCCGGTTACAGCAACTTTGTCAGCGTTCAGAACGATGATGTAATCACCGGTATCTACGTGCGGAGTGTATTCCGCTTACCGCGCAGGCGACGAGCCAGTTCAGTAGCCAGACGGCCCAGAGTTTTACCGGTCGCGTCAACAACATACCAGTCGCGTTTTACGGTTTCTGGTTTAGCTGTAAAAGTTTTCATTAAAAGCTTACCCAATAAATAGTTACACGTTGGTGAACACCCAAACGTCTTCAATTGTTGAGGTTCACACGACAAAGTCCGGCAAACCTACCCCTTCGAATAGCCTATG
>ERZ857629.4029-NODE-4029-length-11791-cov-12.668371_pt1 | contig 11791 bp, 7 predicted proteins | sample MGYA00519700_ERZ857629 | MGnify/ENA primary metagenome ERZ857629 (study PRJEB31778, sample SAMEA3449351) | human gut metagenome | biome: human gut; feature: human-associated habitat; material: faeces | place: United Kingdom | collected 2010/2012 ... | reverse complement strand
ATCCCATTCCGGTCATTTCTTTCTTTGCGGCCTCCAATGAGATCCCTAATTTCAACGATCCGCAGGAAAAGATCTTGGAGGAGCTGTATGACCGCCTGGAACTGAAGGTCGTGACGGCCAATATGGAGGATCGGGGCACGCGCCTTGCCGTTTTGAAGAATAAGCAAACCGGCGCCTTCGGACAGATCTCCGCCACGATCACGTTGGAGGAGTTGCGGCAAATGCAGCAGGAGGTCGCGTCGATCCCCGTTCCCGACGTCATCAACGAGTTGGCTGACGATATCCTCTGCGAGCTTCGTAAGGATATGGCGGTGTCGGACCGAAAGTATCTGGGCTATTATCCCATCGCGCAGGCCAAGGCATGGCTTTCCGGCCATGACAAGGTAGAATCCTGTGACCTTCTGGCGCTGAAGAATTATCTCTGGTGCCTGCCCTCAGACCGTGAAAAGGTGGAAGCGGTGCTCACCCGCCTGTGTGTCAACCCCATGCAGGATAAGGTCAACAATATCCGCGGTATGGCGTTGGAATCCCAAGAGGAATTTGACGCCGCGCTGGGGGATGGCAGCAAGGCCGATACTGTGCGCAAGGCATTTATCAAGCTGCGCGGTGAATTGACGCATCTTTATCAGATGCAGTGCAGCCTTCGCACGGCGGCGCAGTCTGACAGCGAGATTGCGCTGGTGGATGACCTCTTGGCCGATTTGGAGAAGATCAGCCGCAAGGCCCACGAGCAGACACATTTTACTTATACGACGCTGGAAGAGATCGCAGCGTTAAATTAAAAAATATTGGAGGAATCACGATGCTGAACAAGATCATTCTTATGGGAAGACTCACGCGCGATCCCGAACTGCGCAGGACGGAGAGCGGTACCGCCGTTTGTTCGTTTTCAATCGCGGTGGATCGGGACTTCAAGTCCAAAAACGGGGAAAAGGAGACGGACTTTATTGATATCGTTGCTTGGCGCGCCACAGCGGAGTTTGTGAGCAAGTATTTCACAAAAGGCCGCATGGCCGTTGTGGAGGGCCGGCTCCAGATCCGCGACTGGACGGACAAGGAAGGCGGCAAGCGCCGCAGTGCCGAAGTCATTGCAGACAATGTCTACTTCGGAGATTCCAAGCCGAAAGACGGCGGTGAGGAAGATGATGTTCCTGCCTATACCGGAGCGCCCGACAGCTTTGCCGTGCCGGACGGCTTTACACCGGACTTTGGCGGCGAATCCGGGGAAATGCCCTTTTAAGAGCACCAAATAAGCGAGGGAGGGCATCAGCCCTCCCTCCATATAAAAGATAAGAGGAGAAAATAAAATGAGCATTGTTTTTACGGAAGTACGGATCGAAGACCGTGATGGCGTGGAGCTTTCCTTTATGGAGGGTGGCTGTTTGGATGAATTTGATATCCGCGAGCTTTTGAAGCACGACCAGCCCTTCCGCGATATGTGGGACGCAGTAGGCAGCGACGCAAGGATCGCCGTCCAGCAGTATCGTTTCCGGGGCGGCAAACAGGGAGAAGAATTGGGTGACGAAAACCACTTCGCCCTGATGCGCGCGTATGATCGCGCACTCTCAGACGAGGACGGATCTACTTTTGTCGAACGGGACGATGTAGACTGGCTGGATGACTTTGAACTCACCAAAGACGATCTTGCAGACGGTAAGTGACAAACTCGCATTGATAGGGGAGCGTTTTATATGGAAATGAGTATTCTTAGCACCTATTCCAAGAATGAATGCCAGAAGTATTTTGACTATCTGGAACGGCTGCGTCAAAGCGGCGAAACAAATATGTACGGAGCCGTACCATACTTGCAGGAAGAATTTCCGGAGCTGCGATATTCGCCGGAACGGGCAAAAAAAATTCTGTCGGCGTGGTTCGGCACATTTTGAGAGAAGGAGGCGGATACAAAATGCTGAAGCCCTACCGGACAGTTCAGGATGTTCTTTCCTCTCCGTGGGCGCAGGTGCAGAGAGTGAAACGTAGTCCTCAACAGACAGACCGCGTTTTGCGCTCGACCAAACTGGAGGATAGCATTTACCGGGATCTGCGCATGGAGGATACGGGTATGGACGAGATCGAGAACAGCGCAGGCGAAAAGCTGCACTCTTTTCCGGCGCTCTCGCGGGATATTTTCCAGTCCTTTTATTCCCTGATGCCCCGGCGCAACGCGGACGATGACCTCTCAGTAGCGGCGCGGAAGATCAACATGCCGATTCTGGAGCACATCACCCAAAGCGAAGACTACCCCACGCTCAAGGAAGTGTGTGAAGGACGGGAGCTTCCGGCCTATGAAGCGGCGGCAGAGTTTGCTGCCCAGACCTCGGGAGAACTGGATGACTTACTTTCCCAATTGGGCGGAAAACCCGGCGCTGTACAGACGCTGGAAAAGCTGGAGCAGGCAGAGAAAACCGCAGAGGACAAGCTCGCGGCACTGCTGGAGCAGCTTCGTGGGGCTCCGCAGGACGATCCGGCTCTGAGTGCCGCTGTGGTAAAAGCCGCCAATGACGCCGAGAGCAAACGGCGGCAGGCAGATGCGGTCAATAAGCTCGTTGACGCTGGCCTTGCGCAGAATCAGGCAGAAGCCGGTGCGCTGATCGCCCGCGCGGTGTCTGCTGCCGCGGAAAGGGCGGAAGAAGTACAGACGATCCTCGGCGCATGGAGTGACGCCCCCGGTGATATGCGGAAGACAGACGCAAATGCGGCGCTTTTAGAGCGTGTGCGCGATAGTAAAACGCTGCAGGACATTTCCCGCTATCTGGGGCGTTTCCAGGAAATTTTTGCGCAGGGCAAGCGCAATGGCTATGCCTATGGCCGCGGAGAAAAATATGCGTTGGAGCTGGGAAATGATCTATCTCGCGCACTAACCTCCGAGCTTGCCATGCTTGCTGTGCCGGAAACGCTGCCGTTGTTCCTGCGGAAGTATCAGCACCGGCAGATCAAGCAATACCGCCGGCGGGAGCCGGTCTATAAGGGCGCAGGTGATATCATATGCTGCCTGGATGAATCCGGCTCTACTGCGGGAGATCTGGCCGCGTGGGGAAAAGCTGTTGCCCTGACGCTGCTGGAGATCGCGCAGAGCGAGGGACGAAAATTCGCTCTTGTTCATTTTTCCGGCCCCGACCGCTTTCAAACGGATGTATTTCTTCCCAGGCAGTCTTCTCTTGAAGAGAAGCTGCACACGGCGGAAACCTTCTTGGGCGGCGGCACGGATTTTCAAACGCCGCTTGCGGAGGCGGAACGCCTTATGCGGGAGGGCGGCTTTGAAAATGCTGACATCGCGTTTATTACGGACGGTGAGTGTTCACTGCCAGAAACCTGTGTGGAGATGCTGCAAAGGGCGCAATCGGAGCTTCGCTTCACCGTCACAGGGATTCTGCTGGATGAGGGAAACGCCGGCATGGATTTCAGCCTGAAACCCTTTTGCCAGAATATTTACCGTACCAGTGAACTGACCGGGGATCAGATCGTCGGGGAAATTGTGTTGGATCGCGTATGATATTGGTTGCGCACAGAAAGGAAACAGGCTATAATATTATGAAATATAAAGATGAAGGAGGACGGTTATGCAGACTCTTTACCATGGAAGCAGAGTGGTTGTGGAACAACCCGAGATCCGCATTCAAAAATTCCATAAGGATTTTTACTGGGGCTTTTACTGCACCTCCTATGAACAGCAGGCGCTGCGCTGGGCAACGCGCTTTGGAAAAGCCGGGGTTGTCAATGTCTATTCCTTCGATGACCAGACTGAGCTCAACATCAAGCGCTTTCCGGAAATGAGCGATGAGTGGTTGGATTTTATTGCGGCATGCCGGAATGGAGTTCCCCATGACTATGATGTGGTGGAAGGCCCGATGGCGGACGATACCATCTTCAATTATGTGCAGAGCTTTTTGGATGGTGAGATCTCCAGAGCTGCTTTCTGGGAGTTGGCAAAATTCAAGTATCCCACCCATCAGATCAGCTTCCACACTGCACGTGCTCTCGCTGCACTGAAATTTGAAAGGAGCTATGTCGCCAATGTGCAAGAGAAACAATGACGCGCTCTTTTTCACCTGTTCTCTGATCGAACAGCTTGGCCGCTCCCTTCACATGCGGCGCGGTAAGGTGGCTGCGGAACTGGGTGAGGCCGGCATTCAGACGCTCTACCGCAATGCAGACATTCTGCACTGTGAGCCGATCGAAAAGGTCGCGGACGATGTGATCACGGAATTTTCACTGCAAGGCGGAGACTTTGACAATCTTGCCGAGGCAAGATATACAGTCCCCGATGTGTGGACGATGGGAAAGGTCTATGCAAGGCTCATCGAGGATGTGTCCGATGAGGACAACATCGTAGAAACCATCTTGCAGGTCTTTACCTCCTGGATCGACAGTCTGCTTTCAGACTATAATGTTGCCTTCTATTATCAGCCCCGCGATTATATTGCGGAGTGCTACCGGCAGGAAACGGTTCTGGACGGGTAATTGGAACGAAAAAGGCGATGGTTTTCTATCGCAACACTCATAATAGTAGAGGCGGGAACATCATTGAAGATGTTCCCGCCTTGTGCGTCTATTTGTCATCGCCTCTGTACATCTCCCATAAGCGCCCAGCCATCATCGGCCCAGATATTTCTCCGCCGATCTATCAAAAGATTTGGGATAAATCTTCTTTGTTTCCACCCATGGCATGTATTTCCAATCCCTGCAACGAGGAACCATCCACATCTGCAATGTTTGTAGATCCCATGATATTAGTATCAAAACTATTTCCCTTGTTTTTTCCCTTGTCAGGAAAGAACAAGGGAAAGTCTTATCGCACCTTGTCCAGCAGTTTCGCGGCGTCTCGCTTGGCTTCCTTACTGGCGTGTGCGTAAATATTCATTGTGGTCGTCACATCCGAATGACCAAGAAGCTCCTGCACGTCCTTCGGCGCTGCGCCGTATGGTGATGTGAATGGCCTGACCATCCGGGAGGGCCGCGCGACCAATAATTGGTCTTTTATATCAGGCCCCTTAATATGAGTTGCTTGTTGGACCTCTGCCGGCATCGGTCTTACCGTAGATGTATGGGCGAGCAACTGATGAGGTATTCAGAATAATCATCCTTATCCTCCCTGAGTCAATCATACACGATTTATAGCGATTTGTGTCATAGAATCGTTCTACAATGCTCTACATATATCCGCCGGTTATTGCCCGAAAATGTCGATTTCTGCAACTTTTATGAAAGAAACAAGCCGACAGAAAAACCGCAGGGCAGCTCCGAGAAGGAGCCGCCCTGCGGTTTCCATTTTATATACACTTTGCTGACGGCTCTCTACCGTCCGGTTTCTTATCTGCTGAGATACAGCCGATACAGGAATGTTGCGATCTGGCCGCGGGTGCAAGTGCCGTTCGGGTCAAACTTCCCGCTGCCGATACCGGTGGTGATCCCGTTCTCCACTGCCCAGGCTACCGCCTTGGCGTAGTAGCTGTCGGCGGGGACATCGGTGAACGTAGTTGTGATGCTCACCTCCGGGCTGCCCGCCGCACGATAGAGCATCGTGACCATCTGGGCACGGTTGATGGCGGCGTTGGGGTTCGCACCGTCGGAAACGCCCTTGTCCTTGGCCCAATTCTGGGCCTTTTCATACCAGATGCTGCCGCCGGTGAGGTCGGCGCCGCTCTGGCGGGCCAGAATGGTCCAGAGCTGGGCGCGGGTGGTGGAGGCATCGGGGGCGTAGGTCGTCCCGCTCATGCCGCTGACCAGACCCCGGGCGCTGACAAAGTCAATGGCATCCTTGGCCCAGTGGTCTTGCGTGTCGATGAAGCCCTTGGAGTTATCCACGATCTTCACGGTCGCGCCGCCGTTGATGGTGAGCTGGATGCCGTCCTCGGTGGGCAGGGAGTTCTTGACGATCTCCTCCGTGCCATCAGGATGGACAAGCACGGCCACCGTGCCGGGTTTCACGTTGGTAACGGGAATTTCCACCTTGGTTTCCCCCGCGCCCTTGGGCAGTTCCACCTTGACGGTGGGGGCGGTGCTGGAATCACGAGAAGCCTCGACTTCCACAGGAGCCTTGACGGCCTCGCCGGACTTCTTCGCGTCCTCCACGGCCTTGGCGCTGACCTTCGTCTCCGCCTCGGTGTTGCCGTTCTTGTCGGTCTTGACGGTGCCGGTGGAGCCGTCGGCGGCCTTGGTCTCGGTAACGGAGCTGCCGTTGGGGTTGGTGGTGGTCTTGACGGTGGAGCCGTCCTTGCCGGTGGTGGTCTCCACCTTAGTGCCGTCGGCCTTGGTCTCGGTCTGAACCTTGGTGCCGTCGGGCCGGGTGGTGGTGCCGGTGCTGGTGGAGGGCTTGCTGGAACTGCTGGAACCGCCGCCGCCACTGCCGGAGGAAGAGCCGCCGCCGGAAGAAGAACCGCCACCGGAGGAAGGCTTTTCGACCAGCGCTGCAATGGCATCATCAATGGCTTTTGCCATTGCGTCTACTTCAGTCTGCTCGGTGATGTTCTTGTCTCGAACAACGGCATTCACGGCGGCTTCCACAGCGGAGAAATCCTTGTAGTCATCCTTCTTCAACGCATTTGCCTTGGCGATAGCTGCATCGACCTTGGTGTAGTCGGCATCCCTATATTGCAGGGCTGCGATGGCATCTTCAATGGCTTTTGCCATTGCGTCCACTTCGGATTGTTCTGTGATATTCTTGCCGCGCACAACAGCGTTGACAGCGGCTTCCACAGCAGAGAAATCCTTGTAGTTGTCCTTGTTCAGTGCATTTGCCTTGGCAATGGCCGCATCTACGCTGCTATAGTCGGCAGGGCCATCGATTTTCGGATAGTCGCCAACCTGTGCAAACGCATCGCCCAGCAAACCTGCCACTGTGCCATTTGCAAAATCTTCTTCTGCCTTTTCAGCAGCTGTACCTGCGTTTTCCGTTATTCCGCACGCTCCGAAGAAGCAGTTTGTATCAGCAATCAAACTGCCCCCCCACAGGTTGCCCGCAAAAACACCGGTTCCCTTATCTCCGGGCACAGCGGTTCCCTCGGTAGAAAGCGTTGCCCGATATACATAGCAATTTTTAACGGTTAACGCGGAATCTGTCATCTCACCAACAAAACCACCTACCAAACTCACACCCTGAACATCATCGGTTTTAGAGCTTACAGAGCAGTTTGCAGTATAGCAGTTTGTGAATGTAGACGTACCTGCTCCATAGTCAGGATCATCATCTACTTCACCAACAAAACCACCACCATAAGCCATAGTTTTAACTTGGTTATTTTCGGCAGCGCACTTTTCAAATGTTCCGCCGGTGGAGTAACCCACAATGCTTCCCGCACAGTTATTATTGTTGTTGTTGCGCTTGCTCTCCAGAAAAGAATTCACCACCGAGCAGTTTATGATGGATGAACCATAACACACACCTGCAATACCGCCCACATAACTGTAATTTTTCTGACCGGTTGCCACAAAGTTTGCGTTTTTCACATGAAGATTTTTGACCGAACCGAAAACGACCCACCCGAAAATGCCAGCCGTGGCAAAGCCTTCATCGTCATTTTTACCCGTACTCTTTGCGTTGGAAATGGTGTGTCCGTCACCGTCATAATGACCTGCAAAATAGCACCCGCCTGAATATCCGATAGGGTCCCAGTTCTCAATGCCATTCAAATCCAAATTCGTTGTCTGTCTGAAGTAGTAACCATAATAGTTGCCGGCAACGCCTTCCCCGCCTGCTGCCGCATCCGCATCAAACTCAGCAGCTTTTCCGTTGTTGATTGTACTTGCCAACGTTTGCAAATCTTCCACGGACGAAATAAGCCACGGGTCATCTTCCGTTCCGTTGCCACCTCTGTAGGCGGGCATTGTTTCCATTTCGTCCGCCAGCGCTGTTGCAGGCAGCAGCGTCAGGCACAGTGCCATTGCCATGAGACAACTCAAAATTCGTTTTTTCATAGATGTCCTCCTTTGGTTTTTCCCCGCCCGGATCGGGTCTCCACGGGCAGAGAGTATCCCGTAGGGAAACCCTACGGGAAGCGGGGGTACCCCCGCTTCGATCTTTTTCTGGGCAGTTGCTTGATTTACTCAGCCATGGCCCTCCAGAGGAAGGTTGCGATCTGGGCGCGGGTGCAGGTGGAGTTGGGGTCGAAACGACCGCCGCCAACACCGGCGGTGATGCCGCCTTCCACGGCCCAGGACACGGCGTTTGCGTAGTAGCTGTCAGCGGGGACGTCGGTGAAGTTCGCCGTACCGCCCGCCGTGGGCTGGCCTGCGGCCCGCCACAGCATGGTGACCATCTGTGCGCGGTCGATGGTGCCGTTGGGGTTCGCGCCGTCGGAAACGCCCTTGTCCTTGGACCACAACTGCGCCTTTTCGTACCAAGTATTGCCGCCGTTCAGATCTGCGTCATTCTGCCGTGCCAAAATTGTCCACAGCTGGGCGCGGGTGGTGGAGGCGTTGGGGGCGTAGATGGAATCGTTCATGCCGTTCACCAGCCCACGGGCACTGACGAAGTCGATGGCGTCCTTGGCCCAGTGGTCTTGCGTGTCGGCGAAATCCTTAGAATTATCAACAATCTTCACCGTCGCGCCGCCGTTGATGGTGAGCTGGATGCCGTCCTCGGTGGGCAGGGAGTTCTTGACGATCTCCTCCGTGCCATCAGGATGGACAAGCACGGCCACCGTGCCGGGTTTCACGTTGGTAACGGGAATTTCCACCTTGGTTTCCCCCGCGCCCTTGGGCAGCTCTACCTTGACGGTGGGGGCGGTGCTGGAATTGCGGGAAGCCTCGACTTCCACGGGGGCCGTGACCGGCTCGCCGTTGCGCTTGGCGGTTTCGATGGCCTTGCTGCTGAGGGTGGTCTCCGCCGTGGTCTGGCCGTGCTTGTCGGTCTTCACCGTGCCGGTGGAGCCGTCAGCGGCCTTGGTCTCGGTGACGGAGCTGCCGTCCTTCTTGGTCTCGGTCTTGACGGTAGAGCCGTCCTTCTTGGTCTCAGTCTGGATCTTGGTGCCGTCGGGCTTGGTCTCAGTCTTGACGGTGGTGCCGTCGGGCTTGGTGGTGGTCTCAGTCTTTCCGGTGCTGCCGGAATTGTCACGGTCAGAGGAGGAACCGCCACCACCGCCGGTGCTGACGGAGTAGAGGATGACCGTACCTTCAGCCGTGGTGTAATTGTCCGCGTCCGCGCCGGTCGGGGTGAAGATCCACTTGTACGCGGTGTTTGCCTTGACCTCGGTGGTGTTCTCCAGCTCCTTGCCGTCCTTGTCCACCCACTGGATCGTGCCGGTGGGCCAGCTGGTGTTGGGCTTCAGGTTGGCGTCCTTCAGCGTCTTATTCGCGGCGGTGATCTTGGTGTAGATGGGATCGCCGGTGGGCTTCACCTTGTTGACGGTGATGCTTACCGTGCCGGTGGTCTCGGCGTAGGTATCGCCGTTGGCGGGAGTGAATTTCCACGCCGCTTCATACGAACCAGCGCTGGGCTTGACCGTGCCGTCCGCCCACGTAAACGTGCCCTCGACATCCTTGTTGTTGACATTGTCGCGGAGCTTGCCGGAGAGCTTGATGGCGGAGAGCGCCTGACCGTAGGTCAGCGTCGTCGCGCTCAGCGTCGGCTCGCCGGTGGGGACGATCTTGTTGGTGGCGGTGACGGTGATGGTGATGTCGGCGCTCTTGGAATAGCCGTCCGCCGTGAAGGTGACGCGGTAGGTGTACTCTCCCACAGAGAGATCGGCGGGCAGTTGATAAACCGGCTCCGTTGCCCCATCGATCAGCTGGAGTGTACCACCGATTGTATACCATTGGCACGAAAGCTCGCCCGCGCCCTGTCTGGTGCAGCTTGCGGACAGCTTGATGCCGCCTGTTGTTCCATAGGGTATGGACGTTGAGGCAGCTGTACCATCTGCGTTCAGGGCAGTCAGTGTGACACTCGTAATGGGCGCCTGCTGCACAGTGACATTGCCCACCGTCTGCTCCGTCTCACCGTACCACGCGCCGGTTCCAGCATTCCGGAGGGCATAACCCTCCTCCAACAGGTCGCCGATGTTCAGATCATTCTCAACTCTCAGCCATTCGGCGATTTTGCCCGTTCCTCCGGCGGAATCCTTGAGGGTGATTTTGCACCTCACGGTCAGGTCATAGATTCTGTGCCCGTTCAGATCGAAGGTGATCGCCTTGTTGATGGTCACCCTATTGCCGCCTTGCACATCCGCCAACAGCGTCAGCGTATCGCCCGCATTGGCGGCATCGAGGGCGGTGTGAAAATCCTTATAATAGGTGACCGTGCCGTTTTGCGTCACGCTGGCGGCAAAGGTTGCTCCACATTCACACGCTCCGTTCACAACCTTGTGAGTGTGCGGCTTGACGATACATCCCTCGGTGTAGAGAAAAATGGCTCCAACATTTTCAATATGCCAATACTCCTTACTGGCAAGGTCGATATATTTATCGTCTTGGTCAAACAGCATACTGCCATCGGCAAAGATTGCCTCCAACCCGGCAGTATCACTCGCTTGGGCATCCGCCACCCAATAGAAAATTCCGTTGTTCAGAGTTGCATCTGCGATGCTTAATGCAGGACGTGTGCCGGAATGTTCGCAGAACACCCCGACTTCTCCGGTGAAGGTGCTGCCGGTTACCGTAAGGCTGCCGCCAGTGATATACAGTGCAGAGGAATGCTTACCCTCCGAATTAATGCCGCTGGTCAAATTCACATTGTCAAGAGCAACGGTTCCGCCGGAAATTTTCAGAGCGACCAACTCTGTCGCTGTTGCACTCGCTGCGGGCCCAGTCTTTGTGTTGACCAGACTGCCGTTTTTGATGGTGATATTCGCTGTGCCGCTCACTTCCAGCAGTTGGTTCCAAATGGCTCCCTTGAGGGTTTTGTTGTTCAAATCCAGGGTGAAACTGCCTTCGCTGACAGAAAGACCGTTTTCTCCCACTTCCTTTGACAGTTCAACATCGCTCAGCAGCTTTAGGGTCGAGCCTTCACTTTTGATGGCTGCCGACCATGCATCGTTGAAGGAGCCGTAAACCTGTTCTGTGTCCCCGGCTGTCGTCACTTGCGCGGCTCCGCTCTCCGCAATCTCTGCGTCCTCCGCAAAAGCGGCGGCGGGCAGCAGGGTCAGGCACAGTGCCAGCGCCATGGCCAAACTCAAAATTCGTTTTTTCATAACTTTCCTCCTTGAAAAATCATCTTGCCTTTATATGGAAATCCGACATCTGCCGGATGTTGTTTTTACAGGTCGTCCTGCACTAAATGCAGCTTCTTCGCTGCTGTCTTGGCTTCCGTCCGGCGCTTGACGTCCAGCTTATCCAGAATGTGGCTGACGTGGGTTTTCACCGTTGGCAGCTTGATGTCCATGATCCGCGCGATCTCGGCGTTGGACTTGTCGGCGCAGAGCAGATGCAGAATTTGCAGCTCCGTGGGCGTCAGCTCCTCGCCGGGGGCAAGGCGGGGTTCGAGGAAATGCGGGTAGAACGCCGCCTGCGTCCGCACCGCCGCCATCAGCCGCTTGCGCCATGCTTTGTTGCCGTCCCAGTCCAGTGCCTCCAGCAGCGGCAGCACCGCCGTGCCGTATACGCTGACGGTGCGGATGAAGCGGTACTCCGCCGCCGCGTCCAGCGCCGCCGTCAATCGCTCGCACCACCGCTCGTCCTTCTTGCGGTACAGGGCAATGGCAGTCAGGACATTCAGGTGAATGCCGTCGATGATGCGGGCGCAGTTTTGGATGTACGGCTCCAGCGGGGCAAGCGTCAGCTGCGCCGCGTCCGGCCTGCCGTCCTCCAGCTCCACCATGGCCTGGGTGAGATACTGGTAGCGCCGCATGACGTTCAGGTG
>ERZ857629.4024-NODE-4024-length-11799-cov-2.847667_pt1 | contig 11799 bp, 18 predicted proteins | sample MGYA00519700_ERZ857629 | MGnify/ENA primary metagenome ERZ857629 (study PRJEB31778, sample SAMEA3449351) | human gut metagenome | biome: human gut; feature: human-associated habitat; material: faeces | place: United Kingdom | collected 2010/2012 ... | reverse complement strand
TACGGCAAGAATAAGCAGAATAAAAGTAATAATTTAGAATAATGTACCTCCCGATGATGAACAAAATAATAATAGAATTAGAAATTTCAAATAATAATACCTGAATAAACTTTTTATCCTCGTAATCTTCGGTCGAATCCTTCAATCTTATCCGAAGCCCATTAGATTGATCGCCCTCTAATACGCCTAATATTAATTCGGCAATATCCTGACTACGATCATAATTATCACTTACAACGTTAATAAAAACCCGACACTGCTGGCTAAAAATCCCCATTGCGGTATATTGCACAGAGTACTCATCGCGCACATAAAGGACGAAATCCCCCTCTGTGCCCTCTGGTGCATACAAAGGGAAAATTTTTTCCCCGACTAAAGCCAATAATTCACTATTCTTCAAAAGTATTTGCCGGATAACCGTCGTTACTTTTAATTTTGATTCATCCCGCTTTATCATTACCTGTTATTTATTCGTTGAACCGCCCTTTCTACCCCAGCGTATAAAAACTCCATCGCTTTAGGTTCTTCGCTCACAACAGCGTCCGACCAAAAATTATTGGCGGGCATAATTCCTCGCCGTTGCCCCCTTTTCGTGTACCTCATCTTTGTACCTTTATCGACAAGATGAGCATGACTGCCCGCTGGGCGAGCAAATCCAGAAAGAGCCCCTAGCTTAGTACGTTTTACCTTATTTGTAAATGATTTCATCAGGCTGCCCATAACACCGCCAGGGGTTTTCAATCTTTGTCGTAAATTACGCTTACCCGCCGTTTTAAATACACTTACTGCGGAGCGTAAACCGGCCTTTACTGCCCTATCCTTTTCAAAGTCCTCAAGTCCATCAACAAGATTAACAACGGCCTCGCGATCTATTAGTTTTACTGTAATCATCACGTATTTATTTTTAATAGTGTAACGAGATAAGTATTATCAGATATTTGTCGATCCAGTAACGAGATTGAGTAATAGTAACCTTGATATAAGACTCTTTGCTTTTCATTTATCACTGGATGATAGCGCATTTGAAATACCAATGTGTTTCCTGTGAATTCTTCCATTGCATTTATCCCATTTGCATCACGGATAGGAGATAGTTTTTTCTTATACCCTTTACATGTGTAGACCTTTGCATACTCTTTTTTTACGGCTCCAGATGGAGATGTAACAGATTGAAGTTCTTCAAAGACCAGTATTTCACGTAATAACCCAGCTCTCATGATCCATAATTTACATAAGGTGTTAAAAGGTATTCATAACTAAGAGGTACTCGATAACTTTGCGCAAAAGCAACCGGTTCCCGGTTGGCGTAAAGGTTTCCTACCATCAAAAGTATTGCATGTTTCACTGGAAAAGGCAGAATGGGGAAAGCACCATCAAGTGAATCATACTTGAGATGGTTTGCCACAGCCGCTTCTGCTGCATCAATCAGAGAATTGATATACAAATCATCTCCATCATACTCTGAATCGATCTGCAGGTGTCTCTTAGCCTCTTCTAGTGTTACATACATAGCTTACTATTTTATGGAACCAACAACGAACGATTCAGGACGACGTGCTTTAGCGTCAAAGAACGCATTGATTACCAAGCGGACTTCACCGTCAGCAGCCTTGGTATAAGGATCGACTGTAATATCCAGCGCTCCCCACTGACCGATAACATAATCAGCCCAGTTACCGAAGATAATACCTTCCTCATCACCAGCGTCCTGTAAACCGGAAGCCATACCGGAGGTTGCATATACGTTGTATCCGTTTGCCTGGCCCTTTTCCATAATAAATCCTTCAGCAACATTGGGCGCTCTCAAGGTTGATTTCAGAATACCGGAACCCTTCACAGATGTGAGGTAAGCCAAATTGTTAACTAATGCCTCATCGATCGGAACTGCAGATTCCATCGCAACCAAATTTGCAAAAGTTGCCACACCGTTGATTTTATATTCCGGAGTACCGGTAAAGAAACCGTCCGGGCGTTTTTCATCGTGCGCATCTTTACTTAGGATTGTACGCTGCAATTTAATTGCGATGGCACGAGCTAAGTCAGATGTCATCATTGCATCAGTAGACAAACTGTCTTGTGCAAGGAACTGCTTAGAAATATCTAAATAAGCAGTTAAACGTTTCGGAGAAAGTTCAATTTTTTTAAACGTTCCCTTTCCATTCTTTGCTGTTTCTGTTTCACCAGCCCAATCCACAGAAGAACCACTGTAAGAAGGAATACCGATATTTCCTTTCAAGCCAGTAAGGAATGTTGAACCGGCCTTTACCATAACCAGATTATCACGGATAGGCTGTAAAATACCTAATAGATCCTCTGTTATGAGTTCAGTACCGTCACCTGCAACTTTCGCGGAAATGAAATCACCACGAAATTCCATCGGGATAATTAAATTACCACGTGTCGATGTTAGTCCAGCGTCTGTCATTGAACGCTTACCGGCATCCAGCAACGCTTCTACTTCATCCGAACTTTCCCCTGTCAACATAGAACGGATAGCCTTGGCAAGCAAATTGCCACTAGAACGCTTTGTCTGTGGTGTTATAGGACGTTGCTTGTTACGAGCTTCTGCCAATTTAATTTCGAACTCAACTTCGGCAACTTCAGAGGCAATCTCACCGAGTCGTTTTTCCTCTCCTTCATTAGCCCTACGGGATTCTTTTGCCAAACCAGCAAAGATGTCCTTTCTTTCTTCATTCAACAGGCCGAGTTTATCTTTCAACTCGACAAGTGTTACTTCTTTTGCCATATTAAAATCTATTTTTGAGATTATTAAAATATTCTTCAAACTCTCTTTTCTCTATTTCCGCTTTCTCTGTAGCGGCCTTAGTTTCAGCTTCCTTTAATGCTTCTATTGACCGGAGTGCTACAGATGTATCTTCATAGGCAGGATAATAAACCGGACTTACATCGTAAAGACGTTCAAATTTTAGAATCGTACGTACATACGAACCATCTTCTTTTCTTTCCCAGTTATCGTCCTCAACGGTAAAAGCAAAAGATGATTCTGAAATATCCCCACGTTTCAAAGATTCTATCAACTCATCTCCCAATGGTGTATTTGGGGCATCAAAAGAATATTTCAACCCTTTCTCATCCACTTCCAATTTCAATGAGCCTTCTCCCATCCGGTATCTAGCTAATACTCCACGTCTTTCGTCGTGATTCATCAAGCAAAGGATATCACTTTTTTCCAGGACTCCTTCCAATGCTGTCGGTGCTATTCGTTCGATTAGATCCCCACCCCACATTGCACGACTATCAACATTAAAAAGTAAGGCATAACCTTCTACATGACGGGATTCTTCGCTCACTGTAGCCCGGTATGAAATACCTCTTATTTCTTTTTCCTTTTTCATATTTATTCGCCTTTATACATATACCGTTAAAGTGTAATACATTATCAAGATTTCTCTTTTCCTGTTTCAAACTTCTTGTTTGCAACGTATTCTAACGGCACCATTGCGTTATTAACCAATGGTTGATCTCCATTAGGCACTTTCTCCATATTATTCATTCTACGGGCCTCATTCGGAGTCATTCCTGCCATTTCGTACATGGTTTTCATCCAAGTAGCCTGCGCAGCTTTATCGGCTCGTAACAAATTACTTGTATCAAATTGAACTTCAACATAAGATCTTTCCGATGGACGGAATACCTTGCGTTTAAATTCTAATTCCAGATTTTCCAACATTGGAGCTAAAGTGTCTGTAAGAAATGATAATTGTGTTGCCTCTACTGTAGAATAACTTGATTTTGTAAGGTCAAAAGCTTTAACTGGAGAGACGCCAAAAAAACGACAGATATCAACGACATTAAATTGACGAGTTTCTATCATTTGAGCATCAACAGGATTTATGGTCACAGGTTTATAGGACATATTCCCCTCCATTACACCGACTCCACCGTTAGATATCATTTCTGCCCATGCTTTCTTGATATCTGTTCTTTGTTCTGGACTTAATCGACCTTCAACAGAAATTACACCGCGAACATTACCTCCCTCGCTAAAAAATTGTTTTGCATACTCTTCAGATGCGCTTGCTATACCTAGCGTATTTCTTGCATGTGTAAGGGTTGAAACTCCTGTTATGCCATCATAGGAAAAGTTTAGAACGTGAATCATATCAGAGGGTTCTACCAGATTTTTAAATCCGGTAACCTGATATCTCATTTTTGCATAACCTTCAATGTTGATATAGACTATATTAACTAATCCTGCAGGAATGTATTGAATCGATAATGCGTTTCCGAAATTGTCCCTATCAATGTAAGCATAACCGTTACCATTCAACAATACCGAACTTACCAACGTCTTCAAGAATGTAAATCGCGTCATATCCGGATTAGGGTATTCACGAAGTAGACTATATGCCGAATGCTTTAAGTATGGTTTTTTATAACCCTCATCATCCTTTTTAAATACTTCCAGAGGTAATTGAGCTACACTTTCGCTTATAACATTGACACATCGATATACAGCCGATAGAGACATAGCAGTCCTTCGGCTATAACTTCCCATTCTTTGAACATTGATAAAGGATTCAACCGGTTCTTTTTTCTGCTTTCTTATTTCTAATCCGAAAATCTTCATTACACGATATCATTTTTTTATATACCGAAATCGTGTATGACGGGATTACAAGCTATTAGAATATTGTGGTGTAAGAAGATATACGCCTAAAGCTTCTATGTCAGCAATTACGCCATCTATTTTTTTATCATTATTCTCTTTATTTGGTTTGGCATTACCACTGGAGTCAAATTTCATTGTCACATTTTTGAAGCAAAAGCGATTGATCGGATTGTTATCAATGACTGCATTTCCTGACATTATAACTCTTTCCAGCTCTTTTGTCGGTCTATTAAAATTACCTATACTTTGAGATATAGGCTCCATAGGCAATCCTCTGTTTGTTGCATTGATGACAAACTGGGTCGAATTCCATGCATCATAGCCGATCTTTAAAATGTAGAGTTTTGAATCCAAGTCTACTAAATCATTCAATATATAATCATAGTCGACTACATTTCCTGGAGTAATTATCAGGTACTTGTTTCTTGCCCAATCCCCATACATTTCCTTGTATTTCTTTGTAGACAAAGCCTCTTCTGGTAAATAGTAAAACGTCTTGAAATAAAATTTGCCCTTATACGGAAACATAAGGGATAAAGCTGTTAAATCTGATGTTGAAGAAAGGTCAATTCCTACATAACATTCCGTTTCCTTTCCAAAAATATTAATGTCAACATCTCCGGTACATTTTATAATGTGATGATCCGGTATCCAAACTTCCATACTGTCACACCATTGGTTGATAGTTTTAGTTCGAACCCCTACTTCATCGATAGGACTATTGACTGCTTTTTTTACCTGGCTCCGTATATATGCCATCTTTACGGTTACTTCAAGGTTAGGATTACTTTTTATCCATACTCGTTCATCTTTCCAATCATCTTTTTCGTCTAACGAATAAATTATAGTGAAAAGTCTTTCATCGTCCTTTATACCATTCAATACATCTACGCACATCTCACGATATTGAAAACATGGACCAAGTTTATCAAAACCAGCTGTAGTGATAATCATTGACATAGGGCTTTCACGGGTTCCTTGCCCTGATTGTAAAACATCTTTTAGCGAACTGTCTTTTGCGGCATGATATTCGTCCAGCAAATACATAGAGGGATCCGGCCCATCCAATTTAGAAGAATCAGCCGCTAGCACCTTTAATGTACTGACATTTGCGTTTAAATCTATATAATCACGGTATATTTGAAGTATTTGCCCTTTCGGATCCATTTTTTTTGCAAATTGAGAACAAAACTTAAATGCAATTTTTGCCTGTTCCCGACTATTTGCGGCCAAATAAACTTCAGCACCAGCTTCACCATCTGCAATTTCATGATACAGGCATAGACCTGCCGCAAATGCTGTTTTCCCCTGTTTTCTAGCCATTTCAATATAAACAGATGTAACAACCCGTTCATTTGTGCCGGTATAGTAGAATCCATATATTGCAGCGATGATAAACATCTGCCAATCTTCTAAAAGAAAAGGTTTTCCACTATGTTTACCTTTAAAATGTCTGAGAATGGAAAAGAAGGCTATTACCCGTTCTACTTTTTTGGTTTTGAATTCGAGTCTTTCATCTTCGAGCATATCCAAGAAGCGTAAAACGGCACGTCTCACAAGATCACAAACAACAATATTTCCATCAGTAACACCTTGACAATATCTTTCCCATCCTGTCATCAGTCATTATTTTTAAGGAATTGATATAACGGATTATCTTGATCAACCTCATCCGTCATTGCTTTGATGTGTTCTCTAGATTTTACAGTGAGTCCAAATTCTTTCATAATCGTAACAATTTCAATGTATTTTTTTGTTGTCAATGAAACTGCCGGATTAATCTTTGCCCGGTTTCGTTTGTCATAAACCAGTGGGCCCCTCTCTAATACTTCGTTGGATGCTTTGACATACACATCATATGACAACATCAACATTCTGATCGCTCCCAAATCACAATTAGAGATACTGTCAACTCCACTCAGTTTTTCAATAACGGCATTCATGAAAAGCCTGGTTTCCTGACTCAAGTTACTTGGATATTCAATCTTAATTTCCATATTTATTCAAAATTTTCCGGATCCAAATTAGATAAAGCATAAGTGACAGCGGTAGCATTTGGTGGAACATGTTTCTTTGTTACTATTTTTTGTGCTATAACCGGTTCACCTTCTGCACCTGCCACATAAACAGTTTTCGTCTCACTATAGCTATATCCTTTCACTAGTTTGCTAAGGGACTTCTTTGCTTCTATGTTTATTTCATTAAGATAGTCGCTGATGGCCTTTTCATACGAACATTTGAATGCGGCATCTTCTTCCAACCAATTTTTCAGAGTCTGCCAGGTTATGCCGAATTTCTTACACAAAGCCACCTTGGTTGGATTCAATGTTCTAACCGTTTCAACTATAGCCTGCTTTTTATCATCTGTCTTTTTCATTATTCAAAACTATTTATGCCATCAAAGAATTTACGGTAAAACTCGTAAAGTCCCTTGTCAATTGTAATGCATCCGTTTTCTGTACGCGGATTTGTGTTTATATTTGCACTACTCTCTATTGCGAAATGGAATTTATCTCCGTATCCTGCATATATCTTACTGTGATTTTTAAATACAGCTATGCGCCCACATTGATGGCGTTCAAAAAGATCTTGCATCATCTGATATTCTATCCGGTAAGTGCTAGGAAATATTTCGCCCAGATATGCATCCATCCTTTTTATTTTTCCCTGCTTAATCCATTCATCTATTTGAAGTATGTCTTCTGCGGCCATACAACATGTTGAGAATAAAAGATAGTCCAGATTTTGTTGTCTGAGTACTGTCTTCAAAAAAGACAGAGAATCTACATCTCCACCAGTAATAAAATGGTATGAGCAACCGGGTATATAATCAAAATCCACAACATCCAGCAATTGTGTTTCAGAATATGCCCGACGATACAAATACCGATTGGATAATTCAATACATGCTGTCGATCTACGCCGTGAACCGGTACGAGTATCTTCGACTTTAGTGTTTTTTTCAGATTCTCTCGGATTAAAAAACTTCGCTTTGTTCAAATTAGACCATTTTTCCATGTCACCAAAAATTTAACATTTTAACTTTCAAATCAAAAATTTCAAAAATCACCTTGTGTGTGAAGCTGATTAGGTTGAGGTTTCAACGGTCCTCCCCGTAAAAAAATCCTATGGGGGGGGCACTCTTGGTATTTGAGTTAATTTTGGTTGATTCAACCTTTTGCAACACTTTGTTAACGTGGTCTGTGCCCATTGTGCATCCTTTGATGACATTTATCACATAGGCTCATTAAGTTGTTATAATCGAAGGCAATCTCTTTACGTTGCGCTAGATCATCGGCAATCATAAACGACTGAATGTGGTGTACATCATCCGCAGGAGTTGCGACTCCTTCCTTTAGGCACAACTCACACAAAGGATCATTCATGAACTTTATTCTACGAAGTTCACGCCAGCGGGCAGTATTGTATATCTGCATCCGCTCCTTGCGTTTCCCCTCATTCAATCGCTGTCTCTTGGGCTTGTATATTGTCGGCATACTCTATTGCTTTCCCTTGGTTATGATCTTGCTTAATTTCACTGAAGACATTACGAATACGCTGCTCTATCCTTTCTAATGCCTCCTCCTCTTTCACATACCTTGTCATCGAACTATCTTGAAGAATCAATGTGATAGCTTGATGGAACATGTCAGTTGTTGTCATAGACAGATATGTACGACCGCTTCCATCACTACAATATTTATCCATCAGGCCGAGATAATGGCGGGCTATTAAGTTCCTTACCATTACTCCGCAATCCCCTTTACGTACTACGTTTGTTCTTTTTGACATATTTATCCCTAACTATTTTTTCAATGTTTGACAATTTTACATAGGGTTTATTACCTATCCTTATTTTCTCAATCCATCCTTGCCTAATCCAAGTTCTTATGGTAGCTTCCGGTATATCGCATTTATAAGATGCTATAGCTAAAGGAACAAAGCTATCGGGTATGCAGTCTCTAAGTTTTCGATTTATTTGAATAGCATCTGTGTTGGTTATATAGCCATCAGCGTCATAAACATCCGACAATAATCTTACGACTGCTGCTGACACAATCGTTGAAACATTGTAACCTGATGATTCAGACATATCTTTAAGCTTCATCCGTATCTCAGATGAAACCCTTACAGAAATCATATCGCATTTTAACTCCAATCCCATATTTAACATTTATTCAAATCAGCACGCAACCACAAACGCATTGATTAACAAGCAAAACATAAATCATTTTTTTCAACGAAAGTACTTGTTATTTCAATCGCAGGGTTGAGATTTGTGTTAAACTCGTTCTTTATATTTGTTAAATACTTTTTTTGAAAAACAGTATTTGAGAGTACCAAATCTTCTTTGGCATCTTCTTCTGATAGTAAGTGAAAGTAGATTATTTGTTGTTTCTTTTGCAATTTGTAATGTTGTTCTGTCATTTCTTTTGATTATTATTTCTTAGTCTCGAAAGAATAAAGGCTCCAGGAGTATGTATTCTGTTTCCTTTACCTTCCATGTATTTTTTTTCAGCTTCTTCAATCTCTTTTTTCAAAATCCAGAAAGGCATTACCGGATCCGGTTCTACGGAGGTCTGTCCATAATTGGACAGCATTATGATTTCGTCTGCATCATGTCCAGTGATACCAAATCTTTCAAAAAAAGATTTGAGTGTATCCCAATTTCGTTTTACGCCGTCGTCCGGCGGTGTTCTATCAATTAAATTCAAAAAAGATTCTCCTCCTTTCCCCTGGGGGATAGAGGGGGATATTTCTTTTCTTTTCTCTTCTTTACTTTCCTTTTCTTTACTTTGTTCATTATGGGGGTCATTTACTGGGTTATTTACGTCATTAACTGAGTTATTGCCAGAAATAATCCAATATTCTTTTTTTATGGTTACGTCTTTCCTCTTCTTGGTGCTTTCTATAAATCTACTTTGTATACCACGAGAAGTGAGAATATGTTCCTTTTCAAACATTTCTTTATCGAAAAAATCAACATCAACGGCTTTCTTTATCAACTGCACCCTCGGGCACCCCGATTGTATCGGCAATGTCAAAAGGTAATTCTTCGTCCCACAAAATGTAATACCCTTGATCTTCGTAGATATTACACAGCAGGCAAATAAGTATTGTTGGAGAAGCGGGACCGCATCCTCTGATTATTTTGCGCACTTTCCTGTCAGAAAAAAAAGACACATCAAACGGGAAATAACTTAAACCTTGTTTTATTGGTCGGGCCATATCAATTGTTATCAAAATTATCCTCCCTGCCCGGAAGCAGGAAGGATATAGTTTGTTTTATTGGTTCAATGGAAAAACATATTTCCAGCCAGAACCGCTGCATTTTCTTCTTTGCTTAATCCAATGTAACGCATGAAAGCCTCCTCTGTTTTATGTCCAGTAATCTTCATTATACGCAGTGCTGGGATTCCGGCAAGAAACATGTTTGTTGCCGCACTACGTCGTCCGGAATGGGAACCAATACGTTTCCATTTCTCCACCATCTCTGAAATACGATCTAGTCCAACAGTCCTTTCATAGGGAACTTTTGCTATTATGCCAGCTTTCTTACAGACATTTTTAATCACCTTATTGAAATGTTGAATACATGGACACTTAGGTAACTGGTAATTATACTTTCTAAGTAAAGCCCGAACATATTTAGATTGAGGAATGATGACCAGCGTTCCTGTTTTCTGGGTTTTAATTTGGATCTGATTGTCAATAAAATTTTCTTCTTTCAATCTGGAGAAGTCAGAAAATCGTAATGCTGTCATACAAGCAATAATAAAAAGATCTCGTACGATTTCTTCCGATTTGGTCAATCCCTTATATACGTATAGTTGAGTAATCTCATCCCGATCCAGAGTGACGACATCATGTTCATCGACTTTGACTTTAGTACTTGAATGAGAGTAATCAATATCATACCCGGAAAGCGAAGCCATTTTAATCAGAGTTTTCAATCGAACAATGTGATTGAAAACTGTTGAACTCATTAACTTGGCTGTAGCCCGTAAATAATAGACAAAATCTTCCATCATTTCCATTCCTATATCATAAGTCATAGGTGAGATGTTATTCATTTTACAGAAGATAGAAAAATGCCTAAATGCATCACGATAGCATTTTTTAGCCTTCTCGGTTTTACGGCATTTCAATAAATAAGCAATTGCAAATTCATGAAATGGAATACCTCTTTTTTCAACAGACGATTGGTTTGAATATGCCGGTTGTCTGTTTGCTGAAAAATTATAAACTTGTGCTCCCATAATCTTGTATATTAAAAGATTAAGCACTACATTTGCAGTGTATAAATCGAATCAGCCTTAAAAGGCAAGTGAGAGTTTACAGAGCCGTCCGGGAGTCAGCCGAGCGGCTTTGCTGTTCTTATTATCATTACGTTGGGATCAACGAGATGATCTATACCATTTCGTTAGCGTCAACGATATGGTTCGGTATTTAAGCCAGACATACAGCCCTTAAACTCCATATATACTGTCCTATAAGACCAAATCCCAACATGCCAACGAAACTTTAATGTTTCAAGGACTCCTTTTTTCTCCGGCTTCCAATTAATAAGAGCCTCAATGTCTCCGACTTTCGGGTCCGGAGGAAAAACATATAAATGGAAGCCTATAACAAACCATTTAATTTTATTCATATTATTCATATTTCACAGGAGGCTTTATGGCCTTGTATCTCTTATGAGACTCCGAAATACGAGCACATCTGATACAATACACTATTCCTCCACAGGTTCTATAAGAATGACCAAATATTTTACATAATAGATTCATCTCTTTCGTGATTTGAGCTATTCCTGATCTTTTTCCTTGTCCTGATTATCGTCCTTCCCGTATTTGTACCTGAAATAGCAGCATAATGCCGACCTGGCACAAAGCGATATGATCAGGACTATCATTGTTAGAAAAAACCAATCAATGTCCATGCTTACACCTTTCTTTATGTTGACTCAACACACTATCATCAAATCCAGAGCAGGCAACATCGTTATGCTCGGCACCGGCCATCTGGCATTCGCAATAAGCGTCACAATCACCACATATCAAGTCGTTCGGTTTTTCCGAACAACCACTATCAGGTTCCTGATCCAAGCAAGCGATAAAATGCTTCAAGGCTTCTTTCGCTGTTGGGCAGTCCGGTGATTCGAAATA
>ERZ857629.4023-NODE-4023-length-11803-cov-6.996851_pt1 | contig 11803 bp, 9 predicted proteins | sample MGYA00519700_ERZ857629 | MGnify/ENA primary metagenome ERZ857629 (study PRJEB31778, sample SAMEA3449351) | human gut metagenome | biome: human gut; feature: human-associated habitat; material: faeces | place: United Kingdom | collected 2010/2012 ... | reverse complement strand
CGGATCGTGGTGCACGGCGACCGGGACATGACCTTCGATCAGGAGTTTGTGGCGTTCGATCTGGAAACCACGGGACTCAGCTCCCGGACGGACCGGATCATCGAGATCGGAGCGGTCCGGATGCGGGGCGGGGAAGAGATCGATCGCTTTCAGACCTTTGTGGACCCGGAACGTTCTCTGGACCCCAAGATCGTGGAACTGACGGGAATCAACGATGGCATGCTGGCCGGTGCTCCCAAAATTACGGAGGTACTGCCCAAATTCCTGGAATTTGTGGGAGACCGGGTGCTGGTTGCCCACAATTCGGACTTCGATACGGGCTTTATCCGGGTTGCCTGCATGGAGCAGGGAATCCCTTATACCCTGACGGCGGCGGATACCCTGATTCTATCCCAGAATCTGATGCCCCAGCTGAGCAAATTCAAGCTGGACATTGTGTCCAAGGCACTGGAACTGCCGGACTTTAACCACCATCGGGCGGCGGATGATGCTAAAACCTGCGGGCTGATCATGGCAAAGCTTATGGAAAAACTGGAACAGGAGCAGGATATTCACTCGCTGCAAACCATAAACCCCGGCATGATTGCCCTGCGCTCCAAGGGACGGATCGGAGACCGGCACGCCCGGCACATCATTCTCTTCGCCAAGAATCAGGTGGGTCTGAGAAACCTGTACCATCTGATTTCCGACTCCAACCTGAAATATTTCAAGCGTGTGCCCAGAATCCCCAAATCCGAACTGCTGGAAATGCGGGAGGGGCTGATCATTGGCTCTGCCTGTGAGGCGGGCGAGTTGTTTCAGGCAATTCTGGACGGCAAGAGCGAGGACGAACTGCGCCGTCTGGCCTCTTTCTATGATTTTCTGGAAATTCAGCCGTTGGATAATAACCGGTTCATGCTGGCAAAGGGCATTGCCAAATCGGAGGAGGAGCTGCGGGACTTCAACCGGACCATTGTCCGGCTGGGTCAGGTGCTGAACAAGCCCGTGGTTGCCACCGGCGACGTCCATTTCCTGAATCCGGAGGATGAGATCTTCCGCCATATCCTCCTTGCCACCAAGGGCTTTGAGGATGCGGACAGGCCAAACCCCCTTTATTTCCGCACAACCGATGAGATGCTGGCCGAATTTTCCTATCTGGGCGAGGAAAAAGCCCATGAGGTGGTGGTGGAGAACCCCAATCTGATTGCGGATATGTGCGAGACACTCCGACCGGTGCCCCACAACCTGTTTGCCCCCAAGATCGAGAATTCCGTGGAGGATCTGAAAAATCTGGTGTACACCAAGTTCCACCGGCTTTACGGGGATAATCCGCCGGAGCTGTTTGTAAAGCGTGTGGAAACGGAGCTGCACGACATTATTACCTGCCACTATGACGTGATCTACATGTCGGCTCAGAAGCTGGTGCAGAACTCTCTGGAGCATGGCTATCTGGTCGGCTCCCGTGGTTCCGTGGGTTCCTCCATTGTGGCGTACATGTCCGGCATTACGGAGGTCAATTCCTTCCCACCCCATTACCGGTGCCCGAATCCTGAATGTAAGTACACCGAGCTGAATGTCCCCAAGGGCTACAACTGCGGCGCGGACCTTCCGGACGCAGTGTGCCCCAAGTGCGGCACCAAAATGGAAAAGGACGGCTTTAATATCCCCTTCGAAACCTTCCTGGGCTTTGGCGGCGACAAGGTGCCGGATATTGATCTGAACTTTTCCGGCGAATATCAGGCGCGGGCCCATGCCTACTGTATCGAAATGTTCGGAAAGTCCCACGTGTTCCGGGCAGGCACCATCGGCACCGTGGCGGAAAAAACCGCCTTCGGCTATGTGAAGAAGTACCTGTCCGAGCGGGGAAAGACCGCTTCCCGGGCAGAGGAAGCCCGGCTGGCTGCCGGCTGCGTGGGTGTCCGGCGGACAACGGGGCAGCACCCCGGCGGCCTTGTGGTCATTCCGCAGGAAAACGAGATCTGGGATTTCTGCCCGGTGCAGCATCCGGCGGACGATCCCAATGCCGACCAGATCACGACCCATTTTGAATACCACTCCATGGAGGAGAACCTGCTGAAGCTGGACATGCTGGGACACGATGACCCCACCATGATCCGGATGATGGAGGACATGACGGGGGTGGACGCCAAGACCATTCCACTGGATGATAAGAAAACCATGTCCATCTTCACGTCATCCAAGGTGCTGGGCTACGAGGATGATCCGATTCTCGGCCCCACCGGCGCCGTAGCGGTGCCGGAGTTCAATACCCGTTTTACCCGGGGCGTGCTGCTGGATACCATGCCCACCAAGTTCGATTTTCTGGTACGGATTTCCGGCTATACCCACGGCACGGACGTATGGCTGGGCAATGCCCGGGACCTGATCACCTCCAAGACGGCGACGGTGGACTCGACAATCGGATGCCGTGACGACATCATGCTTTATCTGATCTCCTGCGGCATGCCGGAAAAGCGCTCCTTCAAGATCATGGAGTCCGTGCGAAAGGGCAGGGGACTGCCCGAGGGTGCGGAGGAAGAAATGATCGCTGCGGGTGTGCCGGACTGGTACATCGGCTCCTGCAAAAAGGTCAAGTACCTGTTTCCCAAGGCCCATGCCGTTGCTTACGTCATGATGGCGTTCCGGATTGCGTGGTTCAAGGTCTATCATCCGCTGGCATTCTACGCTGCCTATTTCTACCGCCGCAGCCAGAAGGGCGGTTTTGATGCGGTCATGATGACCCATGGAATGGATGCCGTAAAAGCCAACATTGAAGCCATCGACGGCAACGAAAACGCTACGGATAAGGATGAGGACCTGCTCATCACGCTGGAGGTCGCCTACGAATACTACCTCCGGGGCTTTGAGTTCCTGCCCATCGATCTTTATAAGAGCGAGGCCATTCGCTTTACCATTGAAGACGGAAAACTCCGGCCGCCCTTTGTGGCCATTTCCGGTCTGGGCGAAAACGCCGCCCGGGATCTGGTGGCAGGACGGGAGGGCAAGCAGTTCATTTCCGTGGAGGAAGTTTCCGCAGCCTGCCCCAAGGTCTCCAAGACCCACATTCAGATGCTCAAGGACGCGGGCGCCTTCGGCAGCCTCCCGGACACCAGTCAGATCAGCTTCTTCTGACACACTATCCCCACACGGCACCCGTGTGGGGATTTAAAATTTACGGTATGGCGCACGTGCTTCTCTGCCTGCGGCATACTGCAAATCTGCTTGCAAGAACCGGAGAACTATGCTATAATTTTCATATAATTTCTACAAAAGGAGTGATTGTATGCAGGACATCGGTATGCAGTATCACATTCACTGTGTGGAGGGAGATGTGGGCAGATATGTGTTCCTGCCCGGAGACCCCGGCAGATGTGAGACAATCGCGAAATGGTTCGATCATCCCGTCCATGTGACGCAGAACCGGGAATACAATATCTATACCGGAGAGCTGCTGGGGGAGAAGGTCAGCGTCTGCTCAACGGGCATTGGCGGTCCCTCCGCATCCATCGCCATGGAGGAGCTTGCCAATATCGGCGCGGATACCTTTATCCGGGTCGGCACCTGCGGCGGCATTGCTCTGGATGTGATGCCGGGAGATGTGGTGGTGGCCACCGGCGCGATTCGGTTTGAGCATACGTCTTTGGAATATGCACCGCTGGAATTCCCGGCCGTTGCGGACTTCGAAATTGCTTCTGCCCTGAAAGCGGCCTCCGAGGAACTGGGCTTCCGTACCCATACCGGAGTCGTCCAGTGCAAGGATTCCTTCTACGGGCAGCACAGCCCGGAAAAGTCCCCGGTGTACTATGACCTGCTGCAAAAGTGGGAGAGCTGGAAGCGTCTGGGAGTCAAAGCCAGTGAAATGGAGTCTGCGGCCCTCTTTGTGGTGGCGGCGGCCCGAGGTGTCCGCTGCGGCAGCTGCTTCCACGTGGTGTGGAATCAGGAGCGGGAAAAGGCGGGACTTGCCATGCCCATGACGGAGGATACTTCCGGCGCGATTCGGGTGGGAATCGAAGCCATGAAGCGAATGATCCTGTCCGACCGGGAAAAGAAAAAAGTCTGAATTGTACATATTCATGTCCGGGATAGTCGTATGGGAAAGATTGATTTTTCCCGCAAAAACGCTATAATGAAAGCAAATGGGCTGTTTTTCAGATAGCCAGAATACGAGGGAGGATACGTTTTATGAATAATATGCAGAAAAAGATCAGCGAAGTCGGCGTAGTGCCTGTCATTAAGCTGACCGATCCCCAGCGTGATGCGGCACCCCTTTCTGATGCCCTGTGTGCCGGCGGTGTTCCCATTGCGGAGGTTACGTTCCGTGCCGCGGGTGCGGATGAAGCCATCCGGATCATGCGTGCGCGCCACCCGGAGATGCTGGTTGGTGCCGGTACCGTGCTGACCACTGAGCAGGTGGACAGAACCATTGCCGCCGGCGGTATGTTTGTGGTGACTCCCGGACTTGACGTGGAGCTTGTGAAGTACTGCCAGGAGAAGGGCATTGTCTGTTTCCCCGGCTGCACGACCCCTACCGATTATCACGCCGCTTACAAGCTGGGTCTGGAAGTGCTGAAGTTCTTTCCTGCCGAGCAGTCCGGCGGCCTTGCCAAGATCAAAGCCATGTCCGCACCGTTCCCCATGTTCAAGGTCATGCCCACCGGCGGCGTGAATCTGAAGAATCTTCCCGAGTATGCGGCGAGCCCCATCGTTGCGGCCTGCGGCGGCAGCTATATGTGCCCCGACAAGCTGATTCAGGCAGGTGCCTGGGACGAGATTACCGAGCTGTGCCGTAAGAGTGTGGAAATTGTGAAGGAGGCAAGAGCAAAATGAGCAGAGTTGTTACTTTCGGTGAGCTGATGCTGCGGCTTCAGCCCTATAACTACGAGCGTTTTGTTCAGTGCGACCATGTGGAGTTTACCTTCGGCGGCGGCGAGGCGAACGTTGCCGTGTCTCTGGCAAACTACGGAGTAGATGCGGCCTATGTGACCAAGCTTCCTGCCCATGCAATCGGTCAGGCCGCGGTCAATTCTCTGCGCCGCTACGGTGTGGACACCTCCCTGATCGTTCGGGGCGGCGACCGGGTCGGCATTTACTACAATGAGAAGGGCGCTTCCCAGCGGGGCAGCGTGTGCATTTACGACCGTGCCCATTCTGCCATTCAGGAGGCTGCTCCCACCGATTTCGACTGGGACAGGATTTTTGAAGGTGCCGACTGGTTCCACTTCACCGGCATTACCCCCGCACTGGGGCCGAACCTTGTGCAGATGTGCAAGGAAGCCTGCATCGCTGCCAAGGCCCACGGCTGCAAGATCTCCTGTGACCTGAACTACCGGGGCAAGCTGTGGACCCGGGAGCAGGCACGGGCAGCCATGACTGAGCTGTGCCAGTACGTGGATGTGTGCATCTCCAATGAGGAGGATGCCAAGGATGTGTTTGGCATTGAGGCCGCTGCGACCGATATTTACGGCGGCAATCTGAACCGGGAGGGCTACAAGTCCGTTGCCAGGCAGTTGGCGGACAAGTTCGGCTTTGAAATGGTGGCCATCACGCTGCGTGAAAGCCACTCTGCCTTTGATAACGGCTGGAGCGCCATGCTCTACAATGTTGCCGAGGATTCCTACTGCTTCTCCAAGAAGTACAATCTGCATATCATTGACCGGGTAGGCGGCGGCGACAGCTTCGGCGGCGGTCTGATCTATGCTCTGCTGAACGGCAAGGGCACCCAGGCGGCTGTGGAGTTTGCCGTGGCGGCTTCCGCGCTGAAGCATTCCATCGAGGGCGACTACAACATGGTCACCGTTCCCGAGGTGGAAAAGCTGGCCGGCGGCGACGGCTCCGGAAGAATCCAGCGGTAAAAGTACATAAAAAGCGGCACGCTCTGTTGTGGAGCGTGCCGCTTGAGACTGTCGAAAAAGGGCTTTGCCTTTTTTGACAAAAGGATTGCAGTCTGCCGCGCGCACGATTTGTACGCCATTGGCGTACAAATCGCACACTTGCAGCCTGAGTTGTATTTTCTGTCAGGTACAGGAGGTGAATTGCCCCGAAGGGGCAAGAGAGACCACCCTGGGGTGCGCCCCGACAGAAAATGATCAGAATCCCTTTGCCGCCTGCGGGCGGCAAACTCTGCGAGGCTTTTTTGACACGCTGAAGCGGCACGCTCTGTTGGGGAGCGTGCCGTTTTTCATAAGGAACAGAAGCGTTTTGCGGATGTTCCCGCATTTTGGTTATTTGCCCTGCGGGGCAGGGGGGAGGGACTTGGCGGACATTTCCTGCCTTGCTTTTCTGGCGGCACTTAGCAAATCTCCAAAGATAGCCGATATGTTTTTCCGGGATTCTTCATCGGTTTCCAGTGTTTTCAGATAGGTCAGCAGGCTCTTGAACTGGAAAACATCGGAAGCCGCGGTAATGTCGCCTGTGGACAGAAAATCAAACAGGACATCTACCATGTGACTTCTTGCCTGCAGATCCATACCGTCCAGCCAGTTCCGGATGGTCCGGTTCAGAAAGCGGGAATCAGCGGTGATTTCTTCCATGGGAACAAAGTCCCTGCCAACCACCTCCCAGGAAAACAGGTCGTGCTGCATGATGCCGATCTGGTCGCTTCGGATAATGGTATAGGGTTCCTCGTGTTCCATGATCATGCCGATGATGGAGGACTGGGGAACAAAGGTGCGGATTCTGGGAACCATGGACGTGTAGCCCGGGTCGCCGATCATGTATTCGGAGAAACCGGGACCGTCATTGTTGTAAACGCCCCGGATCCAGTTCTGCACCATGGGCGAGCTTCTGGCAGCGGCAAAAACCGCCAGATTTCCGCCTTTGGAGTGGCCGCACAGATACATGGGGCAGGTGTGGGCCGACCAGACATCGTGGGTGTAGTTCAGGGACAGCAGCTGAGCGGGGATGACCTGCCGGAAGCTCATGCTGAAATCTTCCTTCCAACCCACCAGTGTGTTGTCGGTGCCACGGAAAGCAATCATCAGGCTCCCGTCGTCCAGCAAAAAGGTCACGGCGGCAAACTGAGTATCCTCCTCCGGAATAAACTCCTGCCGGAACATGGTCAGTTTGCAGCCGCCAAACCGATGAGAGTCCGCTGCGGCACGCAGAAGCATCAGATCATTTTTGGCTCGCGCCCGGTTTTCATAGTCCGGCAGAGCGAAAAATTCCTCTGCCGCTTCCCGGAGCGTCAGATCTTCAGTTCCCTCTGTGACCCGGGGTCCGAATTTCAGATAGACCAGTGCGGAGAAAACCAGCGCGTCTACCTGATTGAGCGGGTCCTGTACAAAGGACAGATCTCCCCGCCAGGTAAGGTAATCCAATACGGTAGTCAGGAAAATCACCTCCTGTCATTGCTTGACAGAAAAGAAAGAGAAACTTATAATAAGGAAAATCATTTCCAAAGGAGAAAGAACCATGCACACAGCGGTTACCAGACAGCAGGCCCTTGACCTGCTCCACAAGTACAATCAGGAATCCTTTCACATCCGGCACGCATTGACCGTAGAGGGCGTGATGGATTATTTTGCCCGGGAGCTGGGCTATGGCGACAGCGCCGGATTCTGGAGCCTGTGCGGCCTGCTCCACGATGTGGATTTTGAAAAGTATCCCGAGCAGCACTGCAAAAAAGCACCGGAACTGCTGGCGGAAATCGGCGCGGAACCGGAGCTGGTGCATGCGGTGTGCGCCCACGGCTACGGAATCTGCACGGATGTAAAGCCGGAGCACGAAATGGAAAAGGTGCTGTTTGCGGCGGATGAGCTTACGGGACTGATCGGCGCGGCTGCGAGAATGCGTCCGTCTCACAGTGTGCAGGATATGGAGCTTTCCAGCCTGAAAAAGAAGTTCAAGGACAAGAAGTTTGCCGCGGGCTGTTCCCGGGATGTGATCCGGCAGGGTGCGGAAAATCTGGGTTGGACGATGGATGAGCTTCTGGAAAGAACCATCCTCGCCATGCGGAGCTGCGAGGACAAAATCAACGCGGAAATGAACGGCTGAAAAGCCGTCCGTTCCGGTCAGCCTTCCGGCATGTAATCGACGAAGGCAAGACTGGTATAGTCCAGATAGACATGGCGGTCCGGCGTTTTGCCCATGGTGACCCGGTGACTGGTGACCTCCCATACGGGAGAGCCCTTGTATTCTCCCTTGCGGATCTCAAAAACATGGTTCCAGCTTCTGCCTTCCATGAACTCTTCACCTCGGACAAACCGGATCAGCTCCAGTCTGCGGAAGTGGAAGGTAGGAAAGGCGTTCTCGATGCAGCGGGTGAAGAGCGCTTCCGCGTCCCGGACGCTGCCCATGGCAAACGCGCTTTGAATCATCAGAGTGTAGTCTTCCATTACCGTGCAGTCTTCCATAAGTAAGCCTCCTTACAGCTTTTGATATGCTTTGTCCAGAAAACGCTGGCTGTGTACCAGAACCCGGGTGTGCTCGGCGGAGCCAATCTCGCCTTTTTCGTCAAAGGCACGGATGGCAAAGCGAATGACCTTGCCGTCAACCTGGGTCACCTCCGCTTCCGCCCGAACCTCCAGACCGACAGGGGTTGCGGCGGTGTGGCGAAGATTCAGCTCGGTTCCTACGGTGGTGGTGTCCTCTGACAGAGCTGCTTCAATGGCGGAACAGGCAGCGCCCTCCATCAGGGCGGCGAGACAGGGCGTGGCGTATACCAGCAGGGAGCCGGAACCGACTTCCAGCGCCGTGTCCTCCCGCTCTACCAGCGTGGATGCTTCCCCTTTCATGCCTACGGAAATTTCCATTGCGGTATCCTCCAAAGTCTGTTTTTCTACTTTCACTATAGCTCAAATCGAAAAAAGTGTCAATGCCATTTTTGTCCGGAATGTGCGGAAAGGAAACACCATGAACGAAAAGAAAACTCCCGCTGGAAAAATTGCGCTGGGCGGTGTTCTGGCGGCACTGGCAGTGGCGGTCATGTCTCTTGGAACCCTGATCCCGGTCATGACCTACGTATGCCCCATGATCTGTACGCTGATTCTGGAAGCGGTGCGTCAGACCTGCGGAAACCGGATCGGCTGGGCATGGTACGGGGCGGTGGCGTTTCTGGGAGCGCTCCTGAGCCCGGACAAGGAGGCTGCGCTCATGTTTGTATTTCTGGGCTATTATCCCCTCGTCAGACCCAAAATCACGGGGCGGCTGAGCTGGGTGTATAAGCTGCTCCTGTTTAACGGAAGCATCGGTGTGATGTATTTCCTGCTGCTTCAGATTCTGGGGGTACAAGCACTGGTGGAGGAATACCGGGAAATGGGCGTCTGGATGCTGGCGGCTTTGGTGGTGATGGGGAATGTAACCTTTTTCCTGCTGGATACTCTCCTGCATCGGGCTTCCGGAAAATGGGTGGGGAGAAAATAGCGTGGAGCATACATGGTATCTTTATATTCTCCGCTGCGGAGACGGGAGCCTGTACACCGGTATTACAACGGATGTGCAGCACCGCCTTGCGGCGCATGCATCCGGAAAGGGCGCAAAATATACCCGCGGGAGGACTCCGCTGACCCTTTTGTACACGGAATGCTGCGATACCCACTCCGAGGCTTTGAAGCGGGAGCTTCAAGTCAAGGCGCTGCCCCGTGAGGAGAAGGAACGGCTGATTTCCCGGTCCCTTTCCGGAAAAACCAGTTGACAAACAGCCGGAAACCAGTTATAATAGCAAAGCACTTGCGAGAGTGTTGGAATGGTAGACAAGCACGTTTGAGGTGCGTGTGGTGATCGCCGTGGGGGTTCGAGTCCCCTCTCTCGCACCAAACCAATATAATCCGAACCAAATCTTCTTAATCGGAGATGGGTTCGGATTATTTGTTTTCTTCGAGAAATTCGAGGATACGCATTTCAGAAACGGCGTGGTAAAGCGTCCCGAATCCAAACCCAGAGGGCTGAGAAAACCAAAGATATAGAGGCGTATCTTAACGCCGTCAAGATGAACGCTTCGCGCCATCGCCCGCCGCGCTTTTTGGCAGACAAGGCGGGCAAGCACAGCTTGTGCCTGCCCGCCTGTACGGATCCTGAGCTTTTGCTTACGGCTTTGTGAGAATGGCGCGCACATCCGCCATGCTTTCGCCGAGGGTGAACGTGACTGCCTCGCCGTCGTGGGTGAGCTTGTAGGTATCTCCGCTTTCGCCCTTTTCCAACAGATCAGAGAGCATAAACGCGGAGGTCGCGCCCTTGGTGACAAAAATGATTTTCTCCACGCCCTGCGCCTTGAGGGTGCGGATGCCCCTGAGACTGCCCGTGAGGATGGCAAAGTCGGCATCCACCGTGACGGTCAGCACGCCATCCTTTTGCTCTGCCGTGTAGGCCATGTTCCTGCCGTCCTTGTCGGTCACGCGGTAGAGGGGGGAGATTTTTAACCGACTCCCCACATCCGGTATGGTGTGGGTCTGCCCGCACTGGTCATACCGCACACACTTTGCCGTCTTGGTTCCGTCGCTTTCGTAGGTGGCGTTGTTGTCGGAAACATACTCCTCAAAGGAATGCCCCAGCTTACTGCCTGTGTCCGTTACCGTGTCTGTTGCCATACAGCCGCCTGTGCCGTAGCGCACGCACTTAGCTGTCTTGGTGCCGTCCTGTTCGCAGGTGGCATCGTTGTTGGAAACATAGTTCTCAAAGAAATGCCCCAGCTTGCTGCCTGCGTCCGTTACCGTGTCTGTTGCCATACAGCCGCCTGTGCCGTAGCGCACGCACTTTGCCGTCTTCGTGCCGTCCTGCTCGCAGGTGGCATCGTTGTTGGAAACATAGTCCTCAACCTCAAAGAAATGCCCGAGCTTGCTGCCCGTGTCCGTTACCGTGTCCGTTTCCGTGCAGCCGCCTGTGCCGTAGCGCACGCACCTTATCGTCTTGGTGCCGTCCTGTCCGCAGGTGGCGTTGTTGTCGGAAACATACTCCTGCCCATCAAAGCTATGGTTCAGAGCAGGGATTTCCTCGTTTTTTGTGTGAGAAGAATGCCTTGTGCAGGTGTAAGTCTTAACTCCCTTTTCCGTGCAGGTGGCAGGCTTTGTCACCCTGCCGCTGTCCCACGCATGGTCTCCGGTTGGGTTTGTGACCGTTTTGCTGGGAGTTCCCGTCATGACACTGCCGGGCGCGTAATATTCGATTTTCCCGCTGGGGTTCAGCGCGCAAATATCCGGCTCGACCTCTGTGCCGTTCACCGGACCGTTTTGGTCACGTACGCCGCCATTGCCGATACCGGCTCCCTGCCCGTCATCGCCTGTCTTGCCGCCCCGCACCTTCAGCTTCGCATCGCCGGAAACCGTGACGTCTCCGCTGCCGCGTGCATCAAGGCCGCCGCCAATGCCTGCGCCGCACCTGCCTCCGGCGGCACTGACCTCGCCGCCGGAGATCGTGATGTCATTTCCATCCCGATGCATTCCGCCGCCGATACCCGCAGCGAACGTGCCGCCGGTGGCAGTGACCTTGCCGCCAGAGATGGAGATATTATTGCCATTGCCCCAACCTCCGCCGCCGATACCGGCACCGTAGTTGCCGCTATTTGCGGTGACTTCGCCGCCGGTGACAGTGATGTCGCTGCCGTTACCGTAAGCACCGCCACCGATGCCAGCACCATAATTCCCGCCCCGCGCCGTGACCTTGCCGCCGGTGATGGTGATGTCGCTGCCAGCGCCGCTGCTTCCTCCGCCGATGCCTGCGCCGTCCTGACCGCCCTTGGCGTTCAGGGAGCCGTCTTTATCCTTGTCCTGAATGGTCAGATTACCGTCGTTGTTCTTTTCCAGGCCGGCATGAGAGTGACCGCTCTTAAGCGCGTTGCTTCCGTTCAGCTCGATGTTCACATTGCCCTCGCCGGTGGTGGAAACGGCGGCCT
>ERZ857629.4018-NODE-4018-length-11824-cov-2.347693_pt1 | contig 11824 bp, 7 predicted proteins | sample MGYA00519700_ERZ857629 | MGnify/ENA primary metagenome ERZ857629 (study PRJEB31778, sample SAMEA3449351) | human gut metagenome | biome: human gut; feature: human-associated habitat; material: faeces | place: United Kingdom | collected 2010/2012 ... | reverse complement strand
CCTGAGGCTTGTTTCTGGTGCGCGCCGAAGTGGCTGTACGAAGAAGCTGAAATCCCCGATTACCTTTCCGACGGAGAAGCGCTTAAAAAAGCGGGGAGAATAAGAATGTACGGTACTGCGCTTACGCGGAAATGGATGGATCTTTTAGGCGTGAAAAAACATTACGTCAGCGGTTTCGGGACTTGCAAGGTGATTTTATGACGGGTAAAACTAAGCAGAATAAAATCAGGATGAGTAAATCTGCCGCCGTACTATTGCTGATTTGTTGGCTTGTATATGTTTGCTCTTACATAGGAAAGTTAGGCTATAGCGCGAATATCGTTAATATAGAGAAAGATTTTAACGTCACGCATGCAATGGCGGGTATGGCAAGCACGTTTTTCTTTTTTGCCTATGGTGCCGGGCAGATAATAAACGGTATTTTTTGCAAAAAATATAATCTTAAATACCTTGTGTTTTGTGTTTTGCTTATATCTGCGGCTTGCAATTTGTCGGTCGGGATTATCGGGAATTTTATTGTCATAAGAGTTTTATGGCTTATAAACGGTGCGGCTTTGTCTGTATTGTGGCCGTCGCTTATCAGACTATTATCCGAAACGCTTAAAGCCGATTATTCTCCTAAAGTTGTCGTTACAATGGGAACGACCGTTGCGGTAGGGACTTTTGTCGTTTACGGGCTTTCCGCTTTCTTTGTCGCAATCGGCAATTATCGCATAATATTTTATCTTGCGTCGGTTATTTTGCCTGCGATTGCTCTTTTCTGGATATGTTTTTACGATAAACTGACTAAAGCGTGCGTTGCGGAAAAATCGGACGAAAACATAGTTTCGGAAACAAGCGAAGAAAAGCGAAACAGCAAGCAAAAAATAAGCAAAGTTATGTTTGTTTCCATAGTTTCGCTTGGGTTTTTCGCCATTATAACCAACCTTGTCAAAGACGGTTTGACGACTTGGGTTCCGGCAATACTCAAAGAGCAATACGGAGTTCCCGATTCAATCGGTATTATTTTAACGCTCGTAATGCCGATGCTTGCACTGTTCGGCACGTCTGTTGCGGTTGCTCTTAACAAGAAAGTCCATGATTTTGTAGACTTGTGCGGAATAGCGTTTGCCGTAATTGCGGTTTTAACTTTCTGCTTAACGTTGGCGGGCGAAGGCGTCTATGGCGTAGTTGTAACGCTTGCTTGCCTTGCCGGAGTGTCGCTTCTGACTTCTTCCGCTAACAATGTAATAACCAGTATGGCTCCGTTATATCTGAAAAACGAGTTAAACGCGGGATTGCTTGCCGGAATTATGAACGGGCTTTGTTATGTCGGAAGTACGTTAAGTGCTTATGGTTTGGGCGCGTTTGCCGATAGATTAGGGTGGAACGCAGTGTTTTTGCTGCTTGCCGCATTAAGCGCGGCGTGCGTTATAATTTCCGTCATATATTTAATTTTTAGGATAAAGAGTAAAAAGAATGTTTGAAAAAGCGAAATGGATAATAAACTCCGATGCTGCGGGAGAAGATACTTATACCGAATTTCTGATATCTGTGCCGTTTATCGGTGAAAACGTAAAATTATATATTTCGTGTGACGGAATGTTTGCCGCATTTAAGAATAACGAAATTTTGCCGATTGCATTCTCTGCGTGCGCGGATATGCCGAATTATAAATTGTATGATTGCTTTGATTTAAGCGGAAAGGTGAAACAAGGCGATTTGATAAAATTACAGGTTTATCATGGCGGTGCGGATACGGCAAATTACATCGCTGCGCCCGCAGGCGTGATTTTTGAATTATATGTAGACGGAAATATGGTTTTATACAGCGATGTAACTACAAAATGTCGCGTAATCGATGAATATGAAAACGGATATAAAAAGCAGATAACGTCACAGCTCGGTTTTTCGTTTTACTACGATTCAAATAAAGTTTGCAAACTCCCGAACTATGAAAATGCTGTTTTAGGCGAAAGACCTGCGGGTTTTTATGCTCGCGGTATTAAAAATCAGTTTTTAGGCGGGTTTATAAACGGGACAATAATAAAAAAAGGTAATTCTATTCTTTTGGATTTAGGTAAAGAAACTACCGGTTTTTTGTATCTCGATATAACTTGTGAAAAATCCGGCGCTATAACCGTGGTTTACGGCGAACACATTTCAGACGGTTGCGTAAGACGTAAGATAGGGGGATGCGACTTCTCGGTTGCGTATAAGGCGAAAAACGGCGTTAATAAGTATATGAACTGTTTTCGCCGTTTGGGGTGTCGTTATCTTGAAATATTCGCCGACGAAGGCGTTATAAAAAACATAAACGCGGTCGGTATATATCCGACGGGGTATCCGACGAAAAGAAAAGCGATAGAATATAAAAACGAGATTGTAAACAAAATAAAGTCGATATGCGTAAACACCCTTGAATTGTGTATGCACGAGCATTATGAAGATTGTCCGTGGCGCGAACAGGGGATGTATTGTTTCGACGGGCGTAATCAGGCGCTTTGCGGGTATTACGCTTTTGAAGGCGGTAACACGGAATATGCAAGAGCAAATTTGGTGCTTATCGGGAAATCTATCGATAAATACGGATTGTTAAGTCTTTGCGCTACGGGCGGAATTGATTTTCCCATTCCGTTTTTTTCTCTTGCGTATTTTTTAGCCGTTGACGAATACGTTGCCTTTACCGGAGACAGAACATTACTTGACGAAGTGAAACCGTCGCTTGACAAAATATACGCGATATTCAAGGCGAAAATTGAAGATAACGGGCTTATAGCGCGATTTAACGCTCCGTTCTGGAATTTTTACGAGTGGAGCGACGGGAACGATAATTACGATGACGATCTCGGTAAAAATAAAGATAAACCGAAGAATAAAGAATATCATTGCGCTCTTAATTGCGCTTTCGTGCTTGCAGATAATGCTTATCGAAAGTTGTTCGGCTTGCCGTCTGACGGTATAGAGAAAACGGTATCGGCGATAACCGAAACGTTTGAAAACGAAGACGGCTCGTTTAAGATTAGCGATAAACGCGATAAAACGGGTTGTCTCGTAACGGCTTTGGCAATTCTTGCGGGCGCGGCGACGGACAAAAGAAAATCGGCAAAACTTATTGCGGATTGCCTTAAAAAACGCGATAACGGTATGATAGACTCGACTCTTTCGACAAAAGGATTTGTATATGACGCACTCTTGAAATCGGATGTTTCTTATGGTGATTTTATCATAAACGACATAATAAGAACGTATACGCCGATGATTGATGCCGGCGCTACGAGTTTTTGGGAGACCGAGCTCGGAGCCGATGACTTCGGCGGAATAGGCAGTTTATGCCACGGTTGGAGCGCAATGCCTGTTTATTACTTTGCAAAAATACTTAAAAAATAAAATGAAGCCGCAATTTTTGAAGTAAATTCAAAAGTCGCGGCTTTATTTTCAGATGATAAATGATGTGGCTGAACTTTGTCTGTATTGTAACGGGGAATAACCTGTGCATTTTTTGAAAAACGAAGAGAAATGCGAATAGGTAGAAAAACCAAGTGTATCGGATATTGATTGTAAAGATTCGTCTGAACACTTTATTGCAGTCAGAGCATAATCTAATTTTCTTTTACTGAAAAATTTGCCGACGCTTACGCCGGTATCCTGTAAAAACAGTTTGTTCAGGTGAGTGTAGGAATATCCGGTTTGCCATACGAGCTTGTCAAGCGGAACGGATAAATTCTTTTTGTCGTCAAGCAATCTTATAAATTTTTCAACGGCGTGATGATAGTTTTTCGTAATTGCTCTGCCGTAATGATAAGTTATTATTTTACGTGCCAGAATACAGGTTATGAGATGTAGAAATTCGTAATGAACAGCGGGTTCCGAGGTCAACGCCTTATTTGTCAATTTGGTAATATCCGTTGCGGAATCCGAAGAAATTATTATTCTTTCATAATTGTTAAACGCTCGACGTTGTATGTCGGGAGAAATCCATTCAAGCAGTTTTTCGAAATGTTCTTGTACGATAGATAAACTGATATAAATAGCGTCGTCGGTATTCTTTTCAAGGGCGTGTTTATCTGTCGGCGTAAGAAAACAAAGGGTATTTTGCTCCAATATTTCTTTTCTGCCGTTGATTTTATGCAGAATTTCTCCGCTTAAAACAAATATAAATTCATATGTGCCGAGGTGATCATGCATTACAGGGTAGCCGTTATGCTGAATATGAAAACTAAAATTGTTATATGTTACAACTGCCATATTGCCCTCCGATATAAATATACCATAAAGGAACGGAAAAGTAAAACGAAAAATAAAGACAATAGAAATTCGTAAAAAATAATAAGTATGAGTATGGACAACAACTGCAGTATGTATTATAATAGAGATAAGAAAATTATGCCGAGGCGTATTCCGCGCCATAGGCAAAAGGAGTAAAATATGATGAAAAAAAATAAACTGTTTGCGTCGGTATTGGCGATGGGCATTGCGCTGACGTCGGCAATATCGTTTGTTGGCTGCAAAAAACCGGGTTCCGGCAGTGGCGGCGGTTCCGACAAACCATTAGACGAATCCAAGACGCAGATTTATGTCTGGACTTACAATGCGGGGTTTAAGGACGAGTGGTTATATCAACTCGAAGCGGACTTCGAAGAAGCGCATAAAGACGTTGTCTACGAAGAAGGCAAAAAAGGCGTTCAGGTTCGTCATGAGGGCGCAATGAAACAATGGTCTTCGGATGATATAAAGAATTCTAACTTTGACGTGTTCTTTATGGAAGGCGGAGATTATTATGCTTGGCGTCAGAGCGGCGCGCTCGAAGACCTTACGGAAATTGTTACAGGGACAAGCAAGTACGATAACAAAACTATTCGTTCCAAAATGGACGATAAGCAGATCTCGTATTTCGGCGGCGTTACGGCAGAAGGAGTACAGGAAAAATATTACGCGCTTCCTCACTACAAGGGAGCGATGGGACTTATTTATAACGTGGAAATTTTCGACGAATACGGATTTTATATTTCCGATTCCGAAACCACTTCGCTTATAAGCAAGACTAATCCTAATAAGAGCAAAGGACCGGACGGAAAAACGGGGAGTGAAAACGGCATTGACTATTCTATGGATGACGGACTTCCCGCAACGTATGACGAGTTCTTCTATCTCTGCGGACAAATGCTGAAGAGAGGCGTTACTCCGTTTATGCTTCCCGGAACTTTTTCCGATTATTATATCAACATTCTTTACAATGCTTTAGTAGCGGAATATGAAGGTCTCGATCAAATGGAGCTCAATATGTCTTTCAAAGGCAACGCTACCGATTTGATTAAACTTAACAGCGACGGAACTGCGGTTGTAAAGGCAAACGGCGAACCCGTTATCGAAAGCGCAACGATTGATTATACTAACGGATACGACGTATTCCGTCAGGCGGGTAAGTATTATGCGCTCGACTTTGTAAAACGTATGGTTTCCAAAGAAGCCTACTATAACGAAGACGGTTTTAATACCGCGTTCACGCAGACCGACGCTCAGGAAATGTTCCTTAAATCTGGCACCGATATGTCTGTTTCGGACGAAAAGTATGCTATGTATGTAGACGGATCCTGGTGGGAAGCCGAAGCCAACGTTGTTTTTAACAATATGGCAAAAAAGGATCAGAAATATTCAAAACAAAATCGTAAATTCGGTTGGATGTCTCTTCCGAAGGCTAACACTGCGAAACTTGCAGAAGGAAATAACGTATTCCTCGATTATCTTGAGGCTTCGGTTTGCGTGAAGGCAAATCTCGGAACGAAAAAACAGGCGGCGCTCGATTTTGTTCAGTACGCCTGCAGCAACGAAGCTCTCGATAAATTTACCGATATAACCCATGCTCTTAAGGATTTTGATTATGAAGTAAGCCCTGAAACTTATAATAAAGTAAACTACTTCACAAAAACCCTTATAAACTACAATAAGAAAGCGAAAACCTTCAGTTATTATTCCAACGCTCCGTTCTATCTCAAAAATCGAAGCGACTTGATGCCTACCAAGATTAACACAATCGGCGTACAACCCGGTACTCCCGTGACGATTCTGAAAGACGGTGTAAGCGCAAAGAGCGGCGAGGATTATTTCCTTAAGAGTTACGCATACTGGAAGAAGAGAGGTTCTGCCTTCTGGAAAGAGGTATAAAAATGACTGAAAAAAACAGCGCCCGTTCGCGTTCGAATAAAAAACTTATATTCTACTGCGCGTTTATGGCGTATCCTGTTTTGCAATTCGTGATATTCTATCTTTTTGTAAACTTCAACTCGATTCTGTTGTCGTTTAAAAACATAGACGTATACGACTATACTAAATTCACCTGGACGCTCGACAATTTTACGCGTTGGTTCAAAGATCCTACGATGTTTGAACAAATGATAACTGCGGCGGGGGTGTCGCTTAAGGTGTATCTGATTACTCTCGTTGTGGGTGTGCCGCTCGGATTGTTTTTCTCATATTACATATTCAAGAAACTGCCTGCGTCGGGATTCTTCAGGGTAATGCTCTTTTTGCCGTCTATATTGTCAAGCATAGTTTTGGTAAGTATTTATACTTCCTTCATGAACAACGTCTTGGCGGATATACTCAAAAAACTGTTCGATATGGATCGGAAAATAGACTTTTTCAGCATTGACAGACGATTTGCGACCGTAATGTTTTATAATATTTTTATCGGTTTTGCAACTTCGGTTTTGATGTATGCCAATAAAATGTCTTCCATATCGACGGAGGTTATAGAATCGGCACACCTGGACGGCGCAAGCGGAATTAAAGAGTTTTGGTACATCGTTTTGCCGATGTCGTTTTCAACGGTTTCCGTTTTCCTTGTAACGGGTGTCGCGGGAATATTTACTAATCAGATTAACGACTTTATTTTCTTCGGGACGACGCCGAACAACGAAACGATGACTTTGGGATATTTGCTTTACGTAAAAACCTATACGGCAAAACAGAATATAGCCGAGTACCCGCCGATTGCGTCGCTCGGACTTATGATTACGGCAGTAGCGGTACCGCTTACCTTCCTTGTTAAGCATTTACTGGATAAATACGGACCGAAGGAGGACTGAGCGTGAAAAAATTAAAACGTAAAAAGGACGTAACGAGAGAGAGTATGTCGCCATTAACGATAACGATGGCGGTAATACTCGGCTTGTATTGTGCCGTGTTGATAATATGGTTAGTTTGGGCATTCCTTACTTCACTGAAAGATCCGAACGATTTTCTCGGCAATAAATACGGCTTACCGAATCCATGGTATTTCGATAATTTCTCTTACGTCTTAAACGAGTACAAGGTAGAAAAACTTATTGACGGAGTAAAGACGGTTATATCCACAGGGGATATGATTCTGAACTCGATTTTATATTCCGTCGGCAGTGCTTTTGTCGCAACGCTTGTGCCTTGCATAACGGCATACCTTTGCGCGAGATACAAATACAAGTTTTCAAAGATTATCTATTCGACTGTTCTTGTATGCATGGTTATACCGATAGTGGGCAGCCAAGCATCTGAATTACAGGTCGTAATTAAAATAGGTATCTACGATCACATGTTTGGAATGTGGATACTTAAGTCGGGTTTCTTAGGGCTTTATTTCCTTGTGTTTCACGAAGTGTTCTCAGCTATTCCTGTGGCTTACAGCGAAGCGGCGGAAATAGACGGGGCAAGCGATTTTTGCATAATGACGAGAATTTCGTTACCTCTTGCAAAAAATACTTTCTTTACGGTGTTGCTGATTATGTTCGTGACTTATTGGAACGACTTTCAGACGCCGATGCTTTATCTTCCCACACATCCGACTATATCGGAAGCGTTGTATTGGATAAAGAGCAGTTCGTTTAACTACTTTGCAAAAATGCCTGTAAAAATGGCAGCGCCGATGATGTTTTTACTTCCGGTACTCATAATATTCCTTTGCTTCCATAAACGGTTGCTCGGGAATTTAACGGTTGGCGGAGTAAAAGGATAATATTTTTAAGAGAGATATGATGAAAAAAGATACAAAAAATAGAAGTTTGAAAAATAAACTGAAATTGTTTGCCGTAACGGCGCTCGCGTTTACGGCGATTTCGGCTGCGGCGATAGGCGTGGTTGGAATAGAAAAAGCGCACGCCGAAGAGTGGAAAGGCGGCGAGATAAAACAGAATTATGTTTTCGGCGAAACGCTTAAAGTGCCCGATTACGTTTTAAGCGTAAATGGCAAAGAGCTGAAAACTACGTCGGTAGTTGAATTCCCGGACGGAACGAATTACGGAAGCGATGAGGTTCGTTTGTCGCAGGCGGGGAAATACGGCGTAAAATATATGGCGATTGACGGCGGTAAAATTTACGTTAAAACATTCGATTTTAACGTCGGATATACGGCATACAGTATGGGCGGAGCGGAGAGTTCTGCCGTATATGGCAAATATACGGAATTCGACGCAAACTCCGAAGGTCTTCAGGTTCGTTTGGCGAAGGGCGATACGCTGTCCTTTACAAAACTTATCGACGTTGCCGATTTAACGTCTACAAATAACCTTATCGAGGGCTTTATTACTCCCGATAAGCGCGGTACGCCGGATTTCGATAAACTTACCCTCACGCTGACGGATGCTTCAGATCCGTCGATTTATGTAAACATCGACATCATGCGGTGGACGATAAACGGTAACTCGCTCGGACAAATGTGTATCGCTGCCGCAGGTCAAGGTCAGGTAATGACGGGTTACGAGCGGTCGAGCGGTCTTGAAGTAAACAACGGAAAAGGGACGCTCATTTTAGGCTCATGGGTTGCGCAGTTCAACTCTGATGATGGAGTAAATCTTAAGTGGGGTGGCGCGGCTACTCCTATTGCTCCCGACAAGTGGCTTATTTCGACTTCCTTTGATGCGCAAACAACGAAAATCTCGGCTCAAGGAAATCTTGTTTCGCAACTTAACAGTGTTGATTATTACAAAGATATATGGATGGGATTTAAGAGCGATAAGGTTCGTTTAAGTCTTTCCGCTTCAGGATATTCGTCGACTACGGCTAATTTCTGTTTAACCAAAGTTCTCGGCGCCGATATAAAGGGAAACTCTTTCTCCGATAACGATTCGCCGGTTATTACGGTAAATACCCATTACGAGAAAATGCCCGAAGGCGTTGTCGGCAGGGATTATCCATTGCCTACGGCTACTGCGTATGACGATTATTCGGGTGAGCTCGTTCCCGACGTTGACGTATATTACAATTACTCGTCGGCTTATCCTGTTTCGATAAGTATCGTTAACGGCGCGTTTGTGCCGGAAAAAGCCGGATATTATGCGATTGTTTACAAAGTAAAAGATTATTCCGGTAATGAAAGCGAAGAAGTGTACGTTATGCATGCGGGCGGGGACATTGCGCCGATAAGCTTTATAAAGTTACCAGATATAGGAAATCAGGTAAAACTCGGTTATCCCGTTGATTTTAGCGGAGCTGAAGTCGGTGGCGGCAGCGGCGATAAGAATATAATAATAACAGCCACTCATAACGGTGAAACTTTTGAAGTGACTGAAGGTTTCAGGTTTGAAAAAGCCGGCGAATGGACCGTTACTTACACTGCGACCGATTATGTCGGCAATACGGGGAAAAAGTCGGTTACGATTACCGCTGTAGCAAGCGATGAGCCGTTCTTTAACGAGTCTGTAAGCCTCGCGCCTGTTTTCATTGAAGGATCGGAATATCTTTTACCCGAACTTTACTGCGACGACTATTCGTCGGGCAAGCAGGAGAAGAAGCTATGTTCGGTTAAAGTAGAGTATAAAAACGGAAAAACCGAAACGTATACTTCAGGAGAAACTTTTATACCCGCGGTCAGAAATAGCAAAGATAAGGTAAAAATAACGTATTATTGCGGAAAGGAAGAGTACAACAACGGTACTACGGAAGTTGCTGTGTTGAAAATTCGTGACGATCAGGAAATCAACTGTTCTGAGTATTTCTATGGCAACGGTTTTATTACGAGTTATGTAGACGATAACGGAAACGAGTTCGAAAAGGGCGTTCTTATTGCAATTGAGAGGGCTGCGGCGGAAGTAAAATGGACCTTTGCAAACGCACAGGTTGCCGACGCATTCTCGGTTGAATTTACTACTTTTGCTAAACTTACCAAGTTCGGTGGTATAAAAGTTACGCTTAAAGATTCGATGAATCCCGCAATATCGGCAACGTTGAACATTGCTGTCAGTTCGGCGGGAACAACCGTTGCGAGCGGGGATTTTGCGCTCGATCTTAAAACTGTTTTAACGACAGGAGCCGAAGGAGTCAAAGTCGGATATAAAAACGGTAAATTCTCGTTTAATAAGACTAATATTCCCATAAGCAAATATGATAACGGCGAAGCGTTCAACGGTTTCCCGTCCGGTAAAATATACTTCGATTTTGCAGTCGAAAACGCTTCTCGAGGCGCGGAATATAAAATAGACGCCGTTTCGGGCAGCGTGCTTTCTTCCGACACGGGCGATTACGCGAAGCCGACTATAAAAATTAACGGAGATTACGGCGGAAACTATAATATAGGTGATGAATACATTCTCCGTTCCGTTACGGTGGGCGATACATTCTCGCCTAATGTTTCCGTTAAACTTTCGGTTTATGACGGTGAAGGCAATATTGCGACGGATATTAACGGCGTACGGCTTGAAAACGTCGACGCAGGCAAGGAGTATGTCATAAAGCTCGACAAATACGGAGTTTGGAACGCAAAATATACGGCAAATAAAGAGAATTGGGCGGTAGGCAGCAGAAAATTCACTGCTTACGTTAACGTCGTAGACACCGAAGCCCCCGTAATCAAAACAACTTCGGACTATACAAAAACCGCAAAAGCGGGCGATGTTATTGTTCTTCCGAACTTTACGGCTACGGATAACGTAACGGCTTCGGATAAACTTGTCGTTACAAAATACGTTATAAACACCGAAGGAAAAATGACGATTCTTAACGGTAATTCTAATGCATTCAAAACGACAAAAGCCGGCAAATACGTTATGTATATATCGGTAAGCGATGAGTTTGGCAACACGTCGACCGAATCATTTGTCGTTACGGTAGAATAAGGAGAAAAAAGATGAAAGGTAAAAAAATAATTTCTTTATTAACCGCATTATGCCTTTCCGGCAGCGTTGCCTTGAGTCTTACCGCTTGTAAGAAAGGCGGTAACGAAGGAAACTCCGGCGCCGACGGAAACATTCCGTCCCCGGTATCGCCGGCAACTGCGGGCGAAGCTCATTATGTTACGAACTCGTTGCATAATGTAAATGTAAATTATAACAAACCGGTCGGAACATATATCAAAAACGGTGCGACGGAATATAAAATCGTCGGCGGAAATTGGCAAACCACGGCGGCGATCAGTCTTATACAAAGGCAGACGTTCGCCGCAGGCAAGGTCGACGTTCCCGAGGTTTCGGACGGCGAAGTCGGCGAAAAGTATATATTTGTCGGTAACGACAACGCTTTTGAAGAAGCGGGGCTTGTTTTACCCGAATATTCCGAACTCGGAGTTTCGGGGTATATGGTCACCACCGTAGGGAAAAGCGTGTTTATTCAGGCTTATTCAGAGCGTGGTTATCAGATGGGCGCGATAGCGTTTCTTAAATATGTTTTAGGTTACGAAAAACTGTCGGCGGATATGGTAGTATTCACAGGAGCGGACGGGACTATTCCCTCCATGGATATCGTAGAGGCTCCGGATTACGCTTATCGTGTAGCGAGTAATAAAATGACATCCGCTAAAAAGTACGATATGGGTTTTTCTACCGGGGAACTTATTTTGAATACGGGTACTAATGCCGTTCATAATATAACCGATTTTACC
>ERZ857629.4015-NODE-4015-length-11826-cov-2.359867_pt1 | contig 11826 bp, 11 predicted proteins | sample MGYA00519700_ERZ857629 | MGnify/ENA primary metagenome ERZ857629 (study PRJEB31778, sample SAMEA3449351) | human gut metagenome | biome: human gut; feature: human-associated habitat; material: faeces | place: United Kingdom | collected 2010/2012 ... | reverse complement strand
ACTGCGCGACATGTACTACCATGCCGACGCCACCGACCGCAACATGGCGCAGTTAGGCTGGGGAGTGCAGCTGAGCGGCAACGTCCGTTTCGCCAAACGGTTCGACCTGTTTTTCAACGGCATATACGGCAAAGGCATCACGCCTTATATTCAGGACCTCTCGGGGCTGGGGCTCGACCTTGTTCCCCGCAAGTCAGGCGACGGTTCCTTGCAGGCGCTTCCGATGTTCGGATGGTTCGCGGCAATGCAAATCGACGTCGCACGCCGCACGTCCGTTGCCGGAGGATACTCGTGGGTGAAAGTCGATTACGGCGACCGTTACGATGCGGCGGGGCTGTACAAGGACGCCACCTACATATTCTGCAACCTGTTCCACAACATAACTCCGTTCTGTAAGGTGGCCGTGGAGTATCTGCACGGGATAAAAAACGACACTTCCGGGCACAAGGGAACGGCCAATCGGGTGCAGGCGATGATTCAATACAATTTTTAGACGAAAAATTTGGAGATACGAAAATCTTCGCATACATTTGCTCCGTTTTTAGGAACGAATCATGACTATGATGCACACGAACATACACGCATGGTGGTGGCAATCGTTGGAGAAGGTAAACAACGACTGACGCTCGGATGCGCGTATATGTGAAAAGAATAGATGAATCAGAAAATCCCGTTGTTTACCGAAAATAAACAACGGGATTTTTTCTTTTACGATAAAGTCGATTGCTAATGTCAAATTAAATAAAAACGGAAATTATGGAAAAGACGAAAAAGTTTCTGCTCAACGACTCACAGCTGCCCACACGCTGGTACAATATCGTGGCGGACATGCCCAACAAACCGCTGCCGCCGCTGAATCCGGCTACGAAGAAACCGGTAACCAAAGAGATGATGTCGGCCATATTCGCCGAAGAGCTCATGAATCAGGAGATGTCCACCGAACGCTACATCGACATTCCGGAGCAGGTGCAGGACCTCTACAAGATATGGAGAAGCACTCCGCTGGTCAGAGCCTACAATCTGGAAAAGGCGCTGGACACTCCCGCCAAGATATACTTCAAGAACGAGGGCGTATCTCCCGCCGGTTCGCACAAGCCTAACACCGCGATTCCGCAGGCATACTACAACTACAAGCAGGGCATAAAGCACCTTACCACCGAAACAGGTGCCGGTCAATGGGGTTCTGCCATAGCGCTCGCCTCGCAGTACTTCGGAATAGACCTCAAAGTGTTCATGGTCAAGGTCAGCTACAACCAGAAGCCCTACCGCAAACTGATGATGAACACATGGGGTGCGGACGTGTACGCTTCGCCGAGCGAAATCACCGAAGCTGGACGTGCGGCGCTCGCAGCCGATCCCAACTGTTCCGGATCGCTCGGTCTTGCGATTTCCGAGGCGGTGGAGATGGCCGTCAAAGACCCCGAGAACACGCGCTACTGTCTGGGCAGCGTGCTCAACCACGTGCTTCTGCACCAGACCGTCATCGGCGAGGAGGCCATAGCGCAGATGGAGATGACGGGCGACTATCCCGACATCGTCATAGGATGCTTCGGCGGCGGCAGCAACTTCGCGGGCATCGGCTTCCCGTTCCTGAAAGGCAACCTGACCGAGGGTAAAACCACTCGTGTGATTGCCGTCGAACCGGAAAGCTGTCCGAAACTGACGCGCGGAACATTCCAGTACGACTTCGGCGACGTGGCCGGATTCACTCCGCTGATTCCGATGTACACGCTGGGACACAACTTCCAGCCGGCCGACATACACGCAGGCGGTTTGCGCTACCACGGAGCCGGCTCGATTGTCAGCCAGCTGCTCAAAGACAAGCTCATCGAGGCCCAGTCCATTCCGCAGCTCGAAACTCTGGCCGCAGGCGTCCTGTTCTCCAAGACAGAAGGCATAATCCCCGCACCCGAATCGACCCACGCCATAGCCGCTACGATTCGCGAGGCGCTGAAAGCCAAAGAGGAAGGCACGCCGAAGACAATTCTGTTCAACCTTTCGGGTCACGGTCTTGTGGACCTGTACGCATACGAGCAGTATTTCGCCGGCAACCTGAAAAACTACAAGGTCACCGATCAGGAAATTTCCAAAACCGTATCGCAGCTGGAAAAGATTATTTGAGTTTTCGGCAATAAAAACACTCCGACAAAAAGTCCCGACCTTCTCCGAAGGCGGGATTTTTTGTTTTGAGCATGGATATTGCGTATCTTTGTCACTTGACAGAAAACAGAATGACGGGAAAATGGAGTTCATCGAAGCGCACAACCTTACCGGACTGATAATAGGAGCGGCGACGTTTCTCGTAATCGGTCTCTTTCACCCGCTCGTCATAAAGGGCGAGTACTATTTCGGCGTGCAGTGCTGGTGGGTATTCATGCTCGCAGGAGCGGGATTCATGTGCGGAGCGCTGCTGCTCGAAAACGTACTTCTCTCGTCGATTTGCGGCGTGACGGCATTCTCGTGTCTGTGGTCCATCGGAGAGCTTTTCTCTCAACGGCGCCGCGTGGAAAAGGGCTGGTTCCCGAGTAATCCGAAACGAAAAAAAACGAAATGCGATGAGTAATATTCCGCTTGCCGAACGCCTTCGTCCGCAGACTTTGGACGAGTACATAGGCCAGAGCCACCTCGTCGGCAGCGACGGTGTGTTCCGCCGGTTCCTCGAATCGGGCAGCGTCCCCTCGTTCATTCTCTGGGGACCTCCGGGGGTAGGCAAAACCACTCTTGCGCAACTCGTCGCAAAGGCCTTGAACCGTCCGTTCTACACCCTGTCCGCTATCAGCTCGGGTGTCAAGGACATTCGCGAAGTGCTGGACAAGGCACGCCAGCAGCGGTTCTTCAATACTCCGTCGCCGGTCCTGCCATTGAGAAGCCGGGAGAACTGGCGGCGATCCTTAATAACCTCTCTGAAAATGATGTTTTGTTCATAGACGAGATACACCGTTTCAACAAAAGCCAGCAGGATTCGCTGCTGGGAGCCGTCGAACAGGGAATCGTGACGCTCATAGGCGCCACCACCGAAAACCCTTCGTTCGAAGTCATATCGCCGCTGCTGTCGCGCTGTCAGGTGTATGTGCTCAAAGCCATGACCGACGACGAATTGCAGACGCTTCTCGACAGGGCGCTTACGAAAGACGCATATCTCAAAGAGCGCAAAATCAAGGTTGAGCAGACCGGAGCACTGTTCCGCTTTGCCGGCGGAGATGCCCGCAAACTGTTGAACATATTGGACATAATAGCAGGAGCTACCGACGGAGAGATAACCATTTCGGACCAGAGCGTAACCGAGTGCCTGCAACAGAACATCGCACTCTACGACAAGAACGGCGAACAGCACTACGACGTAATTTCCGCTTTCATCAAAAGCGTGCGCGGCAGCGACCCCAACGCGGCAATCTATTACCTCGCCCGCATGCTCGCCGGCGGCGAAGAGCCTCGCTTCATTGCGCGGCGTCTTGTGATTCTCGCCTCCGAGGACATAGGGCTGGCCAATCCCAATGCGCTTCTGCTGGCCAACGCCTGCTTCGATACGGTGCACAAGATAGGCATGCCGGAGGCACGCATAACCCTTGCCGAGACGACTATTTACCTCGCCGCCAGTCCGAAAAGCAATTCGGCCTACATGGCCATCAACGCTGCAATGGATTTCGTGAGCCGCGATACCACGGCCCGTTCCGTGCCACTGCACCTGCGCAATGCCCCCACCAAACTCATGTCGCAGCAGGGCTACGGCAGCGGATACAAGTACGCGCACGACTTCGAGGGGCATTTCGCCGACTTGGAATTCATGCCCGAGGGTATGAGCGGCAAAAAATTCTACACGCCAGACGCGGGCAACGCCTCCGAAGCCAAAATCGAAGGGCGCATGCGCGAGCTTTGGAAAGACAAGTACAAATAACACGTAATATGACCGACAACGAACAAAAATTCTGTCAGAGCTGCGGAATGCCTCTGACCGATAAGATTCTCGGCACCAATGCCGACGGAAGCAAGAACGACGAGTATTGCATCTACTGCTATAAGGACGGCGCATTCACCGGCAATTTCACAATGGAGGAGATGGTCGAATTCTGCGCCCAGTTCGTGGACCAGTACAACAAGGATACAGGGAAACAACTGACACGGGAGGAATACAAGGAACAGCTTCGCCGATATTATCCGAAACTGAAACGGTGGAATACTCCGGCCGACCTTTTACCCCATGCCGAATCTCCGATAAAGCGGCAGCTCATCGAGGAGATAAATGCGCTCGACATCGAAGGCATGCCCGAAGTGGACAATTTGTTCGTTCTCCAAGGCTCCTTCATAAATCAGGAATATCGCCTGAATGGCAATTCGGTATTCCTGCTGGACAATGATGCCTCTTATTGGGGCACGCAGCTTGAAAAACGGAATGCCGCGGAGCGCTGTTTCGGCATCGCATGCGACGAGAAATACATCCTCGTTTCGGAATACGGCAAGGATGGCAGTAATCCGGAAATCGTATTGTTGAAAAGACGATAGTTCTTACGCCCCACGATTCGACCAGCCTGCAACGTCTGGCCTCCGGCCGACAGGGCCGCAGCCGCTCCTTCGAGGAGTTCGCCGAGCGTGCCGCACGTCTGCACTCGCTCTATAAGGTATATAGGTTGAAGAAAGTCTCCAAAGAATATGACGAGATTATTATAATATAATACAACCGGACGGGTCGATAGAACACTATTAAAAAACACAGAACTCCCTTTCGGGAGTTCTGCTTGGTTAGCTGACCCGTAAGTCCGCCGCTTCCCCTTTCGGGGCACTTAACGAATGCAAATATAACGCTTATTTTCGGGAAAGCAATACGAATGGAGGTATTTTTACAAAAACGGGCAAAAAACTTTCATTCGCCCGCATGGCGTGGAAGTTTTCGGACGTTCTGCCCAAGATTCCGCGAACTGTGGGAGGTCTTGCCGTTACACTGTCGAATGTCTTGGGCCGATGTGCGATTCTTTCGCGACTTGCCCGCCCTATAATAATTCCAAATCTTTCCTAACCCGTTTTAACAGTGTCTTGCAGATTAACTTATGAAACGGTTTTATTATGGCGAAATAGAATTTTCCCATACCGTTATGCAGGCAGACTTTCGTACCGACCGATATGCGTTGGTTGCCGGGTTCAATGTTTTCGGTCATCAGAGTGACTTCGAAATCAAGATGCCTGTCGATTTTACTTAATGTCGCTCTGTTTTCGGATTCGATTTTGATTAAGTCGGATATTTTCCCCTCTCCTTTCAACCCAAAAGGTTTTACTATGGCATTACGCAACTTCATCAAGGTGCTAATCCACGGCACGGTACAGAAGAATTTGTCTGCCAATTCTTTTGCACTTATCGGCTGTGTCGTATGGACGATCTCACTGTAATTATCGGCATAATCGAAATGTTCGTTCTGTTTCATAATTCACAAAATCTTTTTTCTTCATTCTTTTAAGCGAGGAGAGGGTGTCTTGGGTAACCCGATTAGCAAACATAAGCATCTCACGGCCCCATCCGTTTGCGAAATTACGAAAAAGCCGTGATAGTTCGCTCAATAACGGCATTAATATTAAGCCTCTTAGCTCCATTTGTCCCATTTTTATCGGTTATTTCAGAGATTTTTTGTAACTTTGTTTGTTTCGTTAAAGCATGCTTACCGTAATGAAAAAGCATCCGATTGTAAGACTGATACTCATATACGTCGTTTCCGTGGCGTTGTTCTGCATCGCCAAATTGGCGTTCATGCTTATATATTTCGACATCTATCGGGCCTACGACTTCGGTCAATGGATTGGGGTGTGTCTGCATGGCCTTCCGCTGGATGCCTCGACAGCAGGTTATCTTACGATACTGCCCGGGCTGCTGCTCTGCGCCGAACCGTGGATTGCCGCACGTACTGCAAGGTATCTGTGGCGCGGTTATTTCGCCGTCGTCGGGCTGCTGCTCGCCGCAGTGTTCACCGCCGATGCCGTTCTGTACGGCTACTGGGGATTCAGGCTCGACTCTACCCCGTTCATCTATCTCAAAAATCCGGCACTCGCCATTGCGAGCGCACCGTGGTGGCAGATTGCCGGAGGTCTTGCAGCGGTAATGATTCTAAGCGCTGGGATATACGCGCTTTTTACACGCATCGCTATTACGGATGAAACCGTCGTAAAGCATCGTGTGCGCTCCTCTGCGGCGGTATTCGTTCTTACGGCGCTGCTCATCGTTCCGATAAGGGGCGGTTTTTCCGTGTCGGTGATGAATGTGGGAAAGGTGTATTACAGTGCTGACATGGCGCTCAACCATGCGGCGGTGAATCCTTGCTTTTCTCTGTTCGAATCCCTTTCGCAAGACAACGATTTCGGCAGCAAATACCGTTTCATGACAAATCAGAGAGCCTCCGAGATATTCGCCCAGATGACGGACAAGGGCGATAACCCCAGCAGTATACCGCTGCTGCGTACCGACAGGCCGAACATCATACTGGTCGTCTTGGAAAGTTTCAGCTACGAGTGTCTCGCAAACGGTTCGGCGGCGGGGCTGGACTCGATAGCCAGACAGGGTGTGAGGTTCACCAACTTCTACGCCAACAGCTTCCGCACCGACCGCGGACTGGTTTCGATTCTGAGCGGCTACCCTTCGCAGCCGACGGCGAGCATCATGAAATATCCGCACAAAAGCCAGTCGCTGCCCTCGATTCCCCGCACGCTGAAAAAGCTCGGATACGATTTGAAATACTACTACGGCGGCGATGCCGACTTCACCAACATGCGCTCCTACCTGCATTCGAGCGGCATAAAAAACATCGTCTCGCAGGACGATTTTCCCGATACGCCCAAATTCAAGTGGGGCGTTCACGACGGCTATCTTTTCGAGCGTGTCATAAAAGACTTGGATTCCGGCACCCGCACGCCATTCATGTACATCATACAGACGTCCAGCAGCCACGAGCCTTTCGAGGTTCCGACCGGCGGCAAAACGTTCGACGATGCTTTTCTGAACTCGGTGGCCTATACGGACTGGTGTCTGAGCAGTTTTGTGAACGATTTGAAGAAATCCGAATATTGGGACAACACGCTCGTCGTGCTCGTCGCCGACCACGCCATGCGCTGGCCGCAGAGCCGCACGAACTACGACGTGGAGCGCTACCATATTCCTCTCGTGCTGACCGGCGGGGCGATAAACAAGAAACTCGAAGTGGACGTAGTCGGCTCGCAAATGGACATTGCAGCCACACTGCTGTCACAGATGGGCATAGACAGGCGCGACTTCAAATTCAGCAAAGACATGCTGAACTTCTCGGCTCCGCATTTCGCATATTTTTCGGCTCCCGACCTGTTCGGAATGGTCATCCGCCGCGGAAACGTAGTGTATGACTGCGCGTCGGGCGAAACGGCCCGCAGCAACGGCGATACTACCGGTCTTATCGATTACGGCAAAGCGCTGTTGCAGACTCTGTACGACGATATAGAGGCGAGATAATTTTCAGAAAAAAAGGCAGAGGCTTGAAATAAAAAATCGTGGCGCCGATAAAAAAATCCTGTTTAATCTACCAAATACAAACACACCGGCGCCACGCATATATCTGAATTCCGGCCCCGAAGCCGAAGGACTTTTGCCGCCCTTTCCTGCAAGTATAAAGAGTTGCGTGGCCTCTTTATCCTATCGATTCGAAACATGCGGTTATAGGCTGACCGTCACGTCTTTTTCAGGCGCAAATATAAAACAACTTTTTCTATCTGCAACTTCCCAACGATAACAAAATCGTATTTTTGCCGCTTAAAAATCTATTGTGGCATATAAAAGACCGAATAGAATATCGGAAGCGACCGTTTTGTTATATCGGCACTAAACAATAAGGAGCCGTTTTCGTGTAAACGGCTCCTTATTCTGTCCGAAAAAGTTCAGGCGTCAGAATATGAAACGCGAACTTATCTCTTTATAATTGTACACCCTTCCCATCACGTCGGCGAAAATATCCGCAACGCTCAAAACGGTGAACTTGCTCGTATCCTTGGCGGGATTCAGCGGAATCGTATCGGTAACTATCACCTCTTTGAGGCTGCTGCGATTGATGCGCTCGTAGGCCGGTCCCGAAAGAATCGCATGAGTGGCGACGGCACGAACACTGAGCGCCCCCTTGTCCATGAGCATGTCGGCCGCCATGGTAATCGTTCCGGCGGTGTCTATCATGTCGTCCAGAATAATGATGTTACGACCCTCCACTTCTCCGATAGCCGTCATCTTACCGACGACATTCGCTTTCTCTCTCTGCTTGTGACTGATAATCATCGGTGCGCAAAGGTGTTTGGAGTATGCGCTGGCACGTTTGGCTCCGCCCATGTCGGGAGCGGCTACCGAAAGGTTCTCTATGTTGAGCGATTTGATGTACGGTACGAAAATTCCGCTCGCATAGAGATGGTCTACCGGAATATCGAAAAATCCCTGAATCTGGTCGGCGTGCAGGTCCATGGTCATGATTCTGTCCACACCGGCGGCACGCAGCAGATTGGCCACGAGTTTGGCCCCTATCGATACCCTCGGACGGTCCTTGCGGTCCTGACGCGCCCAACCGAAATACGGCATAACCGCTATGACCCTGTGCGCCGATGCCCTGTGCGCCGCATCTATCATAAGCAGCAGCTCCATGAGATTCTCGGCAGGCGGGAAAGTCGATTGCACGATAAACACCGTACATCCGCGGATACTCTCGTCGAAAGCCGGTTGAAATTCTCCGTCGCTGAATTCGAGCACTGTCGAGTTTCCGATTTCGGTGCCGTATGCGGCTGCTATTTTCTCGGCCAGCGGTCGGGAATTGCGGCATGCGAAGATTTTAAGTTTGTGTGTCGCCATATATTCGTTGTTTTCGTTAGTAGGAAATTTTCATGCCCCAAAAGTAGTATTATTTGTGCGCCGTTATTTTGTTTCGGCAGATAATTATCAACAATCGGCCAAACATTTTTCGATAAAGTCCAAAATATCGCCCCGCCCCGCCTTGCTTTCGGACGAGGTAACGAATATCGGAGGCAGTTCCTGCCAGCTTTCAAGAAGTTTTTTCTTGTATCGGGCGATGTTGCCGCCAAGTTTGGCGGCCGAAAGTTTGTCAGCCTTCGTGAACACTATGCCGAACGGTATGCCGCGCTCGCCGAGCATCGTGATGAATTCCAAATCTATTTTCTGCGGTTCCAGACGCGAGTCCACCAGCACGAACAGGAAATACATCTTCGGACTGAGCGTAATATAATCGGTGATGATTTTCGAAAAGCCGCCCCGCTGCTCTTTCGACACGCGGGCATAGCCGTACCCTGGCAAATCCACAAGATACCAGCGGTCGTTTACCGCAAAGTGATTTATCAGTCTGGTCTTTCCGGGCGTGCCCGACACTTTGGCCAAAGGCCGGCCCGTGAGCATGTTGATGAGCGAGGACTTGCCGACGTTGCTGCGGCCGATGAATGCGAACTCGACAAGCGAGTCGCGCGGTATCTGTTCGATTTTGCTGCTGCTTGTGCGAAACTGTGCGGAATATATATCCATGCCTGCCGAAAATTTCCTCTCTGCAAAGATAGTGCAAGCAAGGGGCATTACCAAATTTATTCTAAAAAGCCGCAGTGCACACGGTGCACTGCGGCATACTCTTCGCCGGAAAGAGGTTCCGGCGGCTCAATCAACTTGCGGGCGCCCGTTATCTTTTGCGGTGCGGTTTTCGTCCGCGTTATTTCAAATCGTCGAGCCAGCGGGCAAGCGCCGCATCGAACTCGCCGCGGTAGTCGAGGCGCGAGGAATCGAAGCCCCAGCCATGACCGCCTTTCGGATAAATGTGCATCTCGGCAGGCACCTTATGCTCCACCAGCGCGTCGTAATACATGGTCGAGTTGCGGGCATCTACGGTGCGGTCGTCCGTACACAGGGCGATGAATGTCGGCGGCGTGGAGCCGGAAACCTGTTTTTCGGCGGAATAGCGCTCCACGAGGGCTGCATCGTATCCCTTGCCGATGAGACTCTCGCGAGTGCCGCGGTGTGTGTACCGTTCGTCGAACGTAATGACCGGATATATGAGAATCGAGAATGCGGGACGCGAAGATTCGGTAAACAGCGTCGAGGCGCATGCCGCGAGGTGCCCTCCGGCCGAGAAGCCGATGATTCCCACCTTGTCGGCATCCAAACCCCATTCCGGAGCGTTTTTACGTGCATACTCGATGGCCGCCAAAGGCACCGCGTGGTGTCCGTTGGGCAGACGGTAGTGAAGCTCCACGGCCGCAATGCCGCGGCTTGTCATCCACTCGGCCACGTCGCGGCCCTCGTTGAAACTCGACACGAAACGGTAGCCTCCGCCCGGGCAGATGACCACAATACGGCCCGTGGCCTTATTCTTGTCGGGCAGGTAGACCGTGACGGTCGGGTCGGATATATTGGTTATAAAACCGCGGCTGTCCGTAACGGCATCGCCGCTCAGGCCGTTGCTCTCGGCAGGAGCATCCGGGTAAAGCCGCACGGTGAAAGGCTGCTGTTTTGCACCGGCTGAAACGAAAGTCAGTACGGCAAACAGTAAAAAAACGAATTTACGCATATCAGGATAATGTTTTTAGGTTGAACGTCATTTCCATGCAGGCAGCCCAGAGCTGTCTCCGGCCGCAGTCATACGATATTTCAATGCCCCGTTCATCGTCAGCCTCTTTTTTCGGCCACGTAAAAGAGGTCGAAACACCCCTCTGAAACCTTGTCGAGATAATAATCGTCCATCTTTATGTCCGACGTAAGTTCCCTGTTGCTGGACAGCAGACGGCGACGGTTGATGCGGTTGAGAATATCGTAAGGAATCTGCAACAGACGCCGCGGCAGGCGGTGCTGCAAATCGAGTATATCGAACCGAGTGAATTTGCGGACGCTGCGGCGGTTGGCCTCGTAATACTCCATGACATTGCTGCGGCCGAAAACTCCGTAAGCGTCCACACTCCCGAACCACTCGGAAAGCAGGGCCCGAAGCCCGTCGGGCGTATATTCGCGGACATGCCACGGGTTGCGCGTCAGAGACATGGCGCTGTTGGGCGTAGAGACTATGAAACGGCCTCCCGCTTTGAGCACTCTGTAAACCTCGGCTACCAGTTCCCTGTCCCGCTCGATGTGCTCTATGACCTGAAACGACACCACGAAGTCCATGCTGCCGGTTTCGATGCCCGCAAGCGGCGGGACATTCATACGGCGGAACTCCGCGTTGGGATACTTCGAGAAATCCAGCCCGCAGTCGAACTTGTCCACCGTGACGAACTTTTCGGCCGAAGCCGAGAGTATGCTCACCCCGTAACCGCTGCCGGTGCCTATTTCGAGAACGCGCCCGCCGATTATCTCCGCAGCCTTGTAATATGCGAGCAGCGAGCGCTGGAACACGAAATTGTCGCTCGCATCGCAAGACACCCTCTCTGCACTCCGTATAGGATTCATCGCTCGATTATTTTTATTCCGTTTTCGTCCGCCCGCACCTTGCCGCCTTTAAGCAGCACGCCCAGCGAACGTTTGAACTGTTTCTTGCTCATCTGCGTAAGACGCGCCACATCTTCGGGCGAGGAGCCGTCCCAAATGGGAAGCGAACCTCCGGCCGAACGCACTATGCCGAGCAGGCGCTCGGAAGCGTCCTTGACGCCGTCGTATCCGTTCTGCTGCAAGCTGACGTCGATACGTCCGTCGTCGGTAATCCGGCTCACGTATGCGCTCATGCTGTCGCCCGTCTGGACATGTCTGAACAGCTGGTTATTGTAGAGCATGCCCCAGTGGCGGTTGTTAATCACCACGCGATAGCCTATGTCGCTGCGCGATGCGACTATGATATTCACCTTTTGGTGCGGCTTGACGCT
>ERZ857629.4014-NODE-4014-length-11826-cov-2.742248_pt1 | contig 11826 bp, 10 predicted proteins | sample MGYA00519700_ERZ857629 | MGnify/ENA primary metagenome ERZ857629 (study PRJEB31778, sample SAMEA3449351) | human gut metagenome | biome: human gut; feature: human-associated habitat; material: faeces | place: United Kingdom | collected 2010/2012 ... | reverse complement strand
GCTGTCCAACCGCAGCCCGGAAAAAGCCCAGGCTCTGGCGGAGAGGCTGGGTGCGATCCCGGCGGACAATGAGACCATCACCCGGGATTGTGATGTGATTTTTCTGGGTGTGAAGCCCCAGACTATGGCGCAGATGCTCCTGCCCCTGCAGCCTATTCTGGCCGGGCGCAGGACGCCCTTCGTGCTGGTGTCCATGGCCGCAGGCGTGACCATAGAGGCTCTGCAGGACATGGCCGGCGGGCGCTATCCCGTAGTGCGCATCATGCCCAACACCGCCTGCGCCGTGGGGGCAGGCATGACCACCTACACCTGCTCAGCCGAGGTCACGGACCGGCAGCGGCAGGCAGTGCTGGACGCCTTGGCCGCCTCAGGACTCCTGGAGGAGATTGAGGAAGGGCTAATGGGTGCTGCCAGCGCCGTGGCCGGGTGCGGCGGGGCCTATGCCTGCCTGTTTTTGGAGGGGCTGGCGGATGGCGGCGTGCTGTGCGGCCTGCCCCGGAAAAAGGCCCAGCGCATGGCGGCCCAAATGCTCCTGGGCATGGCCACCCAAGCCCTGGAGAGCGGCGAACATACCGGGGCTTTGAAGGACGCCGTATGCTCTCCCGCCGGGTCCACTATCGCCGGCATCCGCAAGCTGGAGTCCATGTCCTTCCGCTCCGCCGCCATGGAGGCGGTCATCGCCGCTTGGGAGCGCGAAAGAGAAATGCAGCAGCAAAAATGATTGCACCAATAAACGGATGCCGCCTGTATTAGCAGGCGGCATCCGTTTATAATCATTTCAGCTGGCATAGATTTTGCCGATGAGCCAGTTCAGGGCCCCGGCAGGCAAAACTTTTGTCAGAAACACCGCCGCCTTATAGGAAAAGCCAATGGTATACAGCGGCTTATGGCCGGTCTTCAGGGCCACGCGGCCCACAAAGGCTCCGGCCTTGGCCGGATCCATGCCGGTCTGCTCGTCATGCTCCATACGCTTTACGGAGCGGCTGATACGGCCGGCATAAATTTCATCCCCCTCAGCCACCTTGCGGCGGGCAGCGGTAAAGCCGGTATGGATATCCCCGGGCATCACGGCGCAGACGGTGATGCCGAAGGGCCGCAGCTCATTGGCAAGGGCCATGGTATAGGAATTGATGGCGGCCTTGGAGGCGGAATAGTAGGTCTGGAACGGAATAGGCACCGGCGCCGCCACAGAGCTTAAATTCACGATACGACCGCCGCCCCGGCTGCGCATGGCGGCGATGACAGCCCGATTCATGCGCACCATGCCGAAGAAATTCACATTGAACTGACGCTCTGCCTCCTCCGTGTCCGTAAACTCCACGGCCCCGCTGATGCCGAAGCCTGCGTTATTCACCAGAATGTCAATTTGCCCGGCCTCCTGCAAAATTTGCTCCACAGCCCGGCGAACAGAGGCCTCGTCCGTCACATCGGCGCTGATATGACGGAGACCCGCCACGCCCTCTGCCCGGCGGCTCAGCTCATACACCGTGCAGCCGTTTTTCGCCAGGTACAGGGCCGTTTCTTTACCGATGCCGGAGGTGCCGCCGGTGACCACTGCGATCTTACTCATGAACCAGCACCTCCGCCATAATATCCATAGCCTCGTCCAGCAGGGCCTCGGTATGGGTAGCCATGTAGCTGGTGCGCAGCAGGGCCTCCCCCTCCGGAGTAGCCGGGGGCAGGGTGGGATTCACATACACGCCCCGCTCGTAAATCTTTTTGGCTACATCCAGGGTGCGCATGGTCTCATAGGTATAGATGGGGATGATGGGTGTGGGGGCGTTGAGAGCAGACTCCCGAATTTTGAGGCCCCGGTCTGTGAAGCCCTTGCGGGCATAAAGACTCAGTTCCCGCAGCCGCTCCGGCAGCTCCGGATGCTGCTCCAGCTTGCGCAGGGCTGCCAGGGCTGTGGCGCAGTTGGCAGGAGGAATGGATGCGGAGAAGATAAACGGACGGGAGGCGTGGCGCACATACTCCGCCACCGCCCCTGAGGCCGCCATGTAGCCGCCCAGGGACGCCAGCGACTTGGAGAAGGTGCCCATATACACATCCACCTGATCCTCCAGCCCGAAATAGCTGGCGGTGCCGCGGCCGCCATCGCCCAGCACCCCCAGGCCGTGGGCATCGTCCACCATGACGCGGGCGCCGTACTTCTTGGCCAGGGCGCAGATTTCCGGGAGCCTTGCAATGTCGCCGCCCATGGAGAACACGCCATCGGTAACGATAAGGGTACCGTTCTGCTCCGGCACACGGGCAAGCTGCTTTTCCAAATCCTCCATATCGCTGTGGCGGTAGCGCAGCATCTTTCCGTAGCTCATCTGGCAGCCGGCATAGATGGAGGCGTGGTTCTCCCGGTCGCAGATCACATAGTCGTGCCGGCCCACCAGGGCACTGATGATACCCACGTTGGACTGAAAGCCTGTGCCAAAGGTGATGACCGCCTCCTTATGCAGGAACCGGGCCAGCTCCTCCTCCAGCTCCAGGTGCAGCTGGAGGGTGCCGTTGAGAAAACGGGAGCCGCTGCACCCGGTGCCGAACTGCTCCAGTGCCTTTATCCCGGCCTCCATGACCTGTGGGTCTGTGGTGAGACCCAGGTAGTTATTGGAGCCCAGCATAATACGGCGCTTGCCTTCCATCATAACCTCTACATCCTGCCGGGATTGGAGGGCGTGAAAATAGGGATAAATGCCTTTTTCCTGCAGTTCATTAGCCAGGGAGGGCGCATAGCATTTTTCAAAAATATCCATATGGTTCTCCTTTTGGGGATTGTCTTATTTTTATGTTAACCCATTATAAGGAATACAGCGGGCATTTGTCAAACAAAATGTCACATTCGGCGAAAATGTGACAGTTTTTTCCTCTTTTATTCACGGAATATTTATATTTCCATGGTATTCTATGGTATACTGATAGAAATTCATTTGTAATAGTCTCGCAGCGTTTGCCGCCCATTAAAAAGGAGACCGCTATGCCGCAGAAACCGTCCCTCACCCAAAAACAAAAAAAGATCGCCGCCGCCTGCACGCTGGCGGTATTTATCCTGCTGTCGGCGGCGGTGTGTTGGTTTGTGGGGCGGCCCATGATCCGATTTGCCAAGCAGCCGGAGCTGTTCCGTCAATGGGTGGACAGCCTGGGTCTATGGGGTATGATCGTCTATGTGGGTATGTGTATCTTGCAGGTGGTGGTGGCCATCATCCCCGGGGAGCCCCTGGAAATCTGCGGTGGGTATGCCTTCGGCGGTGTGTGGGGCAGCGTTTTATGTATGCTGGGCCTATTTTTGGGCAGTGTCATTGTGTTTGCCCTGGTACGCAAGCTGGGTCAGCCTATGGCGGAGATCTTCTTCCCCCCGGAAAAGCTGGAAAAGCTGCATTTTCTCAAGCATTCTCCCAAGAGGGATTATCTGTTTTGGCTGATCTTCACCGTGCCGGGCACACCCAAGGATCTGCTGTGCTATTTCGCGGGGTTGACGGATATTAGGTGGGGTGTTTGGCTGCTGCTATGCTCCGTGGGCCGGCTGCCGTCGGTGCTGACATCCACCGTGGGCGGCAGCGCCTTGGGCGGCAGGAGCTACCTGTTTGCGGCCCTTGTCTTTGGCGGAACACTGCTTTTATCCCTGGTGGGGCTACTGATCTACCGCTGCGTATGCCGGCGCCATGAAAAAAACAACTATCCCGAGAAAAAGGCTGAAGATTGACGGTTGCACCGATGAAATGCATATGGTATAATAGCTGCAAGCGGCCATTATGTTTTTCATTTTTTGTCATTTTTCTTCCCGCTTTCGTGGGGCCTGAATAATGTGGCCGCAGTATACCATTCCGCTCTGCGGTATGATATACGACAGGTGATTTGCGGAACGGAATGGGTCACATCCCAGCGGTACCAAGCCGCCGTAGACGGATTTTATGCCGCCGAGGCCATTGGGGCAGCACTGCCCCGAGAAGGGCTCGGCATCAGGCATCCGGAGCCGGAATACTTTCCCCAAATCAGAAGGTCCTTGGCTCTTGGGGGATGCCGGCAGGACCGATATGGAATAACTATGCCCCCAAAGGGGGATTTTTTTTGCCCCAAGGAGGTAAATATGAAAAAAAAGACGGTTTATAATATCATTATGTTGGCTGTCATCGCCGCCATCGCCGCAGTGGCCGTTCTTCTGGTCGGGCGGCACCTGGGCTGGTTTGACAAGGCCGCCCCGGAGGGTGAGGCCACGGCCATCAGTGCTACCGTGCGCAAGGGCCTGGCCAATCTGGAGCGCGGCGGCATCGCCTCGGAGCTCAAGGGGCAGACGCAGCTGCGCCAAGGCGATGTGATATCCGTGGCCAGCGGATATGTGGCTGTGGAAGCAGACACAGGCAGCCTGATGCTCTCACAGGGAAGCCAGCTGGAGATCGTTTCAGCGACGGAGGCGCAGGTGCGCCTGGTAACGGGTGAGGCCTTCTGCCAGGTGGGAGACAAGCCTGTTAAGCTGCAGTACGGTGAACACAACGCCACGTTGCAAAATACCGTGCTGGTGTGTACCGTACGCACGGGATCTGAAACCATATATGTGCTGGGCGGGGCCGTCAGCGACGGGGAGAACACCTTTACCGCCGGGAAAACCGGCTGCTATGTAGGCCAGGAGCTCTCCGTGCAGGATATGGATCTGCAGGCCCTGAGCTCCTTTGCCCTGGATTGCGTTTTGGGCTGCGGGGAGAGCATCTTCTGCTCGGCAGATGAGGTGCAGGCCGTATTGGACGGACGGAATGTACCGGCGGAGGTCATCCGGCCCGAAAATCCGGAGACCCCGGACACGACCGATACGCCCGATGTATCGGGCAAGCCGGACAAGCCCAATACCTCCAGCAAGCCCGGCAAACCGGATACGCCCAGCACGCCCAGCACGCCCAGCACCCCCAGCACCCCCAGTACGCCCAGCACCCCCGGCAAGCCCGACACACCCGATACTCCGGATACACCCGACAAGCCTCAGCCGGCGGGGCCGACCTGTACCATTGAGATCCGCTGCGACACTATTTTAAACAATATGAAGGATCTGACGCCGGGATTGGACGTTTATGTGCCCGATAACGGCACCATTCTCGCTGCCACCACCGTTTCCTTTACCGCCGGAGAGACCGTTTTCGATGTGCTGAACCGGATCTGCAATGAGCGGAATATTCAGATTGAATACAGCTACACCCCCCTATACGGCAGCTACTACATTGAGGGCATTAACCACCTGTATGAATTTGATTGCGGACAGCAATCCGGTTGGATGTACAAGGTGAACGGCTGGTTCCCCAACTACGGCTGCTCCAGCTACAAGCTGGAGGGCGGCGAGACCATTGTGTGGGCCTACACCTGCAAGGGCCTGGGCACCGATATAGGCGCACCCAGTATGGGCTGAACTATACGGCACACATGAAAAGGAGGCTATGACCGTGCAGGACTATGATGTGCTTTCCCGCTGCCACCCGGCGGTGAATTTCCTGTTCTTTGCGGCGGCCATCGTGCTGACGGTGGTGCTGTTTCACCCGGCGTATCTGCTGGTCTCCCTTCTGTGCGGAGGGGCGTACTACGCCGTGCTGCGCCGGGCGCGCTGCATTAAAACCCTTGGCTTCCTTTTTATAGCCATGGTGCTGGTGGCGGCGGTAAACCCGCTGTTCAACACCCTGGGTGAAACCACCCTCTTTACCCTGTTCGGCCGTCCCTACACCTGGCAAGCCCTGTGCTACGGCGGCTGCGCGGGGATGATGTTTGCAGCGGTGAGCCTGTGGTTCCTGTGCGGTGGCATCGTCATGACCTCCGACAAGTTTACAAGCCTGTTCGGCGCGGTGATTCCCGCCATTTCCTTGGTGCTGGTGATGGTGCTGCGGCTGATTCCCGCCTACTGGCGAAAGGGAAAGCAGATTGCCGGAGCCCGCAAGTGTATCGGGCGCAGCGGCGCCGGGTCACGAAGGGAGAAAATCCAGGGCGGCATGGACGTGCTTATGTCCCTGTCCGGCTGGGCCCTGGAGGGCAGCGTCATCACCGCCGACTCCATGCGCTGCCGGGGCTATGGAGCCCCGGGCAAGCGCACCAGCTTTCAGATTTACCGCTTTACCGGGCGAGACCGGTTTATCACCGGGCTGATACTGGCGGCCCTGGCCGCCGCCATCTATGCCGCCGCCGGCGGCAGCGCCCGGGCGGCGTTTATCCCGGCAATAGCTATTGCGAGGGTGGCCGGCTTCCGGCCTATTCTGGGCCTTGCGTCCTACGCCGCACTTTTACTGATCCCCACCTTTTATTCCATTCGGGAGGCTATACTATGGCACAGTTTGCGATCGAAAATCTGACCTTTTCCTACCCAACAGACCCGGAACACCCCTCCCTGCAGGAGGTTTCCCTGCAAGTGGAGCAGGGAGAATACATCGCCCTGTGCGGCAAGTCCGGCAGCGGAAAAACCACTCTCCTGCGGCACCTGAAGACTGTCCTCACCCCCCACGGCAATCGCACGGGGTCTATCTTCTATGAGGGTGCGCCCTTGGACCAGGCGGACCTACGCAAGCAGTCGTCTGAAATCGGCTTCGTCATGCAGAATCCGGACAGTCAGATCGTCACGGACAAGGTGTGGCACGAGCTGGCCTTCGGCTTGGAGAGCCTGGGCTGCGACCAGAAAACCATGCGCCTGCGGGTGGCGGAAATGGCCAGCTATTTCGGCATTCAGAGCTGGTTTCACCGGGATGTGGCGGAGCTATCCGGCGGGCAGAAGCAGCTTTTAAACCTGGCCTCCATCATGGCTATGCAGCCAAGAGTGCTGATTCTGGACGAGCCCACCAGCCAGCTTGACCCCATCGCCGCCTCGGACTTTCTCAACACGGTGAAAAAAATCAACCGGGAGCTGGGCACCACGGTGCTCATCACCGAGCACCGGCTGGAGGACATCTTCCACGCCGCCGACCGCTGCGTGGTTATGGAAAACGGCCGCATTTTGGCCGACGATGATCCCAAAAAGGTGGGGCAGCTTCTCTACACCCAAAAGAGCGATATGTTCACCGCTATGCCTGCCCCGGTGCGCATTTTCTACGGTGCAGGCGAGCGGGGCGCCGCTTCTCCCCTGACGGTGCGGGAGGGCCGCAGCTGGCTGACGGAAAAGGCCGCCGGAAAAAAGCTGCGCGACACCCTGCCCCCCCAGCCGGAATTCCCGGAGGAGATCCGGGACCCGGCCCTGGAGGTAAAGGAAATTTGGTTCCGCTACGAAAAGGACAGCCCGGACATTCTCAAGGGCGTCAGCTTCCGGGTGCCTAAGGGGACACTCTTTTCCATTGTAGGCGGCAACGGAACGGGTAAATCCACTACGCTCAAGGCCGTGTGCGGCATCTGCAGGCCCTATCGGGGCAAGGTACGCGTGGACGGCCAGGACACCGCCAAATGCAGGGATCTATTCCACGGGAAGCTTGCCATGCTGCCTCAGGACCCCCAGTGCCTGTTTGTGAAGAAAACCGTGCGGGAGGATCTGGAGGAAATGCTCCCCGCCTCCTGCCCGGATAAGGACCGGCGCATTGCGGATATGGCCCGGCTCTGCGACATTACGGCGCTTTTAGAGCACCATCCCTACGACCTGTCCGGCGGTGAGCAGCAGCGCTCCGCCCTGGCAAAGGTGCTGCTGACAGAGCCGAAGCTGCTGCTTTTGGATGAGCCCACCAAGGGTTTGGACAGTTTCTTTAAGCGCCAGCTGGCGGGACTCCTGCGCCGGCTGATGACAGAGGAGGGCGTGACCATCGTTATGGTGAGCCATGATGTGGAGTTCTGTGCGGAATACGCAGACAGCGTGTCCATGTTCTTTGACGGACAGCTGCTCACCACCAACACACCCCGGCGCTTCTTTGCCCAAAACAGCTTCTACACCACCGCAGCCAACCGCATGAGCCGGCACCTGTTCCCCCAGGCGGTGACGGCGGAGGATGTGGTGACACTGATGAAGGAGAATCAGCTGACATGAACACGAAAAAAACTACCTGGCGCTTTTGGCTGAGCCTTATGATCCTGCTGGTGCTGGTGCCGCTGACGGTGCTGGTTTTCTCCCGCTTCGACCGGAAATACTACCTGGCGGGGCTGGCCATCATCGTGCTGACCACGGCAGCCTTCTTCCTGCATTTTGAGAGCCGGAAGCCCCAGGCCCGGGAGCTGGTGATATTAGCGGTGCTATGCGCCCTGGCAGTGGCCAGCCGGGCCGCCTTTGCCGCTGTGCCTCACTTCAAGCCCATGCTGGCCATCGTTATGCTCACAGGCATCGCCTTCGGGCCGGAGGCGGGTTTTCTGTGCGGGGCCATCAGCGGCTTTGCCAGCAACTTTATTTTCGGCCAGGGGCCCTGGACCCCGTGGCAAATGTTTGCCTACGGCATCGGCGGACTGCTGGCGGGGCTGTTTGCCATGTGGGGCATTCTGAAAAAGGCCCCCAAGGGCTGGAAAGACGTCATCATTTTGGCTGTGTTCGGCTTTTTCGGCATTTTGCTGGTGGTGGGCCCACTGCTGGATACCTCCACCTTCTTTACCGTGGCCACCAGCTATGATGCCGCCTCGGTGCTGGCGGTTTACCTGGCAGGTGTGCCGGTAAACTGCGTACACGGCGCGGCAGTAGCTCTGACCATGCTGCTGTTTGGCAAGCCTCTGCTGGAGCGGCTGCAGCGCATTCAGATCAAGTACGGCATGATGGAGCCCTGACGCTATGGAATTTTCACGCTATCATCCGGCCATCAACTTTTTGTATTTCGCGGCGGTGCTGGCAGGCACCATCCTTTTCCGCCAACCGGTATACTTGGCCCTCAGCTATGTGTGTGCATTTTTATACCTGCTGAAGCTCCGGGGCCTCCGGGCCCTGATACCGGGGCTGGGACTTTTGCCCTTTACGCTGCTCTTTGCCCTGTGGTATGGGTCGTACCACCACTTCGGCATCAAGGTGCTGGGAATCAACTTTATCGGCAACCAGGTGACCCTGGAGTCCTTCCTCTGCGGCGGGACCTGGTCCATGGTGTGCGTGGCAGCGGCCCTATGGCTGGGCTGCATACACGATGTGTTCACCACCGATAAGATCGTGTATCTTCTGGGCCGGGTATCCCCGCACCTGAGCCTGTACTTATCCATCCTGCTGCGGATGATACCTCGGCTGAACACACAGCGAAAGCGCATTGAGCTGGCCCAGCGGGGTATCGGCCGGGGCAAGGGGCAGGGAAACATCTTCCAGCGTATGCACAACACCTTGCGCCGGGGCAGTATCCTGCTCACCTGGCTCACGGAGGGCATTGTGACTACCTCGGATTCCATGCGCTGCCGTGGCTGCTCCCTACGGGGACGCACCGCCTACTCCCTGTACCGCTTTGATGGGCGGGACAGGGCCTTTGTTATCGGGCTGTGCGCACTGATGAGTGTGCTGCTGATGGCGGTGCTGCTGGATCAAACCATGATCCGCTTTAAGCCCCAGGTGGTGATGATGCCCATCACGCCTATGTCTTTCCTGTTTTATACGGCCTGGGCGGCACTTTGCCTGCTGCCCCCGGCACTGGAGCTTATGGGGACATATAGGTTTCAGCATCTTCGGCAGACGGCCGGCTGATTTTTTCCCGGGATGGAATTGCTCTATTTCCGGATATGTGTTATAATATAGCATATTATTGAGTGGGAGGGTCTCGTCATGACAACAAAAGAACGGCAGAAAGCAATTTTGTCCTATCTGCGGGATGAAAGTACCCCCGTCAACGCAACTACCTTGGCAAAGCTGCTGGGCGTGAGCCGACAGATCATCGTTGGTGATGTGGCCCTGCTCCGTGCCGCCGGCACACATGTCGTGGCCACCTCCCGGGGCTATGTGATCCCGCCGGAGGAGGGCTCGGTGCGCCAGGTGGTATGTCAGCATACTCCCGGGCAGACCCAGGAGGAGCTATACGTTATGGTGGACGGCGGCTGCACCGTTTTGGACGTGACGGTGGAGCACCCGGTCTACGGAGAGATTACAGCACCGCTGCAGCTTTCCAGCCGCCGCGATGTGGACGAGTTTGTGCGAAAAATGCTGGATAATGCCGCCCAGCCCCTGAGCCTATTGACAGATGGTATCCACGCCCATCGGCTGTCCGTGCCGGATGAGGACGCCTTTCAGCGGGTGTGCGCTGCCCTGCGGCAAAAAGGAATGCTGCTGGAGGATTGACAAATCCCGCAATTAGGATATAATGGAGTAGTAAGGTGTCATGACACCTTACTACTCCATTATATTTGAGGTGTATCATGCAAAAAGTATCCGCTTTCCTGCGGCGCAAGGACATTGTTTTCTCTCCCAAGCGTTACTTCATTGACGCCATGAGCGCCATGGCCCAGGGCCTGTTCTGCACGCTGCTGGTAGGCACCATTCTCAACACGCTGGGCACCCAGCTGCACATCGGTTTTTTAACGGACATCATCGTCACTCTGGGAAAGGGCGACGGCGCGGTGGCCTACACCATCGGCGGCCTGTGCTCGGCTATGGTGGGCCCGGGTATGGCCGTGGCCATCGGACAAGCCCTGAATGCCCCGCCCATGGTGCTGTTTTCCCTGATTCCGGTAGGCTTTGCCACCAATGCCATGGGTGGGGCCGGCGGACCCTTGGCAGTGCTGTTCGTGGCCATCATCGCCTCTGAGATCGGCAAGGCCGTGAGCAAGGAGACAAAAATTGACATTCTGGTGACCCCCATTGTCACCATCCTCTGCGGTATCGGCGCTGCAGCCCTGATTGCCGCCCCCATCGGCACCGCCGCCAGTGCCGTGGGCAAGGCCATCATGTGGGCCACGGAGCTGCAGCCCTTCTTCATGGGCATTATCGTCTCCGTGGTCATCGGCATCGCTCTGACGCTGCCCATCTCCTCTGCCGCTATCTGCGCCGCTTTGGGTCTAACGGGCCTGGCCGGCGGCGCCGCCGTGGCAGGCTGCTGCGCTCAGATGGTGGGCTTCGCCGTCATGAGCTTCCGGGAAAACCGCTGGGGCGGCCTGGCGGCCCAGGGCCTGGGCACCAGTATGCTGCAGATGGGCAACATCGTCCGCAATCCCAGAATCTGGATCCCGCCCACCTTGGCCTCCGCCATCACAGGCCCTATTGCCACCTGCATCTTCCGCATGGAGATGAACGGCGCTGCGGTGTCCAGCGGCATGGGCACCTGCGGTCTGGTGGGGCAGATCGGCGTGTATACCGGATGGTTGGCGGACATAGAGGCCGGGACCAAGGCCGCCATCACCGCTATGGACTGGATCGGGCTGGTGCTGGTATGCTTCGTGCTGCCTGCCATCTTGAGCTGGCTCATTGTCCTGCCGCTGCGCAAGTGGGGCTGGATCGGAGAGGACGACTTAAAGCTGGATCTGTGAGGCTTCACATTTAGTCACACAAAGGGAGACCGCCCGGAGGGGCGGTCTCTTTTTGCGCAAATGCCCCCCCGCCGCGCTCAGAGGGGCACATGGGCCCCGCCCTGCAAAATATTGCATATTCCCATAGGGCGGACAGGGGCGTCCGCCCCTACAAGGCTGTGCAGGAACGAGGCATAGGGCGCGGATTGCCACGCCAGTGACGTCGGTCACTGGTTCGCAATGACAGGTGGGTACAAGGAGATCATGCGAATTTTGGCGGCGGGGTGTGGGCACCCCGCCCTACCAGAGAAGCAGAGAATAGCCCAGTTAGAATGGGCCAGCACAAGCGCGGAGCGCATCGCAGATGTAGACGCAAAGGCCATGTAAAAGCAAGGCATGAAATTTGCTTATCTTGATTCGCGTGGCTGAAGGAGACCGGTACAGGCAGCACTTCAGCCGCGGAAAGGATTTCAAAACCTTGGTTTTGACGGCGTTCTTTCCTCCCTT
>ERZ857629.4013-NODE-4013-length-11827-cov-120.465936_pt1 | contig 11827 bp, 6 predicted proteins | sample MGYA00519700_ERZ857629 | MGnify/ENA primary metagenome ERZ857629 (study PRJEB31778, sample SAMEA3449351) | human gut metagenome | biome: human gut; feature: human-associated habitat; material: faeces | place: United Kingdom | collected 2010/2012 ... | reverse complement strand
TATCCACGTTCGGTCAGGATAAGCGCTGAAAGCATCTAAGCGCGAAGCCGTCTCCAAGATGAGACTTCCTTAGAGGGTCGTCGTAGACCACGACGTCGATAGGCGGGAGGTGCAAGGGCCGCGAGGCTCTCAGCCGACCCGTACTAATAGCCCGAAATCTTCCGTGTGGAAGTGAGTTGAGTCTTGTTGTGATCTCTCAAGTGATATTCGCGGTGGCTTTAGCCGCGGGGTCCCACCTCTTCCCATACCGAACAGAGCAGTTAAGCCCGCGCGCGCCGATGGTACTGACACACCAGTTGGGAGAGTAGGTCGCCGCCGTACTTCGGGGAGCCCCGACGTCATACGACGTCGGGGCTCCTTTTTTTGTGTGCGCGGGGCACGCCTTGGCCGCGCCCGCCGGGACGCCGTCCGCCTCACCAGCGGCACGCCCACTCCGCCAGTGCGGCGGCTTTCTAAGGGTGTCGCCGTTGCGTCTCTGTGCTGTCCAGTCCGTCTCCCCAACCGTCTCATAATCATTAGTTGGGGCTCCACCCTTTGATGTTCAGTCGCTTACGGAATGCTGCTAGTCAAATCTGACTGGCAACATTTTGCTGTTTCCTGTCTTTCACACGTTTACTGATCACGCCTGAATTAACTTTGTATCCACGTTTACATACACGTTTCCTTACGTGCAGCCTCTCTGTCTTACTATCAACTCTATAGGCTATGTACGCTTGCCGATGTATATAAATTGCATGCAAATTGTTCACCCATAAATAATTAATGCTATGTTGAAAATCTCTAAGGACGGAGTCTCCGTCATAGCTGTGCTTGACAGGCGCAGAGCAAAGAAATCAGGTGTGTTCCCAGTCAAGATTGAGGTTGTTTACAACCGTATCCAAAAGTACTACCCAACAGGAGTCGATCTCCCTGCCTCAGAGTGGAAACGGATATCCTACTCTAAGCGCATGCCCGATTGCCACGCTGACATCATCACGAAATTCAATCAGATAAGCGCCGAAGTTGAAGCTTTACTTGAGAAAGGTGCGTTTTCATTTGAGACTTTGGAGGCCAGATTAGGTAAACCCGTTGACAAGACGTTAAACGCAGCGCTCGAGTCAATGATGGACAAATTTCAAGCTGAGGGGAGGATAAACTCCTACTATCGCTGCCGTACGACTCTGAAAAATGTAGAACGGTTCGCCGGTAAGGAAATCTTGTTCAGTAAGTTGTCTGTTTCATGGTTTAACGCTTTCGAGAGTTTCCTCAAGAAGGAGAACAAGGCGATGACCACAATCTGCATCTACATGAAAACCCTCCGTTGTGTTATGAACGATGCCGCGGCCGCTGGCTTGGTCAAGGAATCAATGTTTCCGTTCGGCCGTGGCAAGTACATAATTCCCAAAGGCAGTTCCAGAAGCCTCGCCCTCTCGTACGATCATATTCGTAAAATAGTCGCCTACAAAGGCACCGCGTCCAGGGAGCGCTACCGCGACCTATGGCTCTTCTCCTACCTTTGCAACGGCATCAATTTCCGCGACATGCTATTCCTTAAATATAAGAATATAATAGACGGTGAGATTTGTTTCCTTCGCTCCAAGACTGCTCGTGCCTATGGCGGATCAAAGATTATCCGTGCCGTGATCACTCCTGAGATGATGGACATTCTCCGCCGCTGGGGCAATCCATACGACGGCAATCCCGAAACCCTCCTGTTTGACTATGCCGAAGGTGCCACTGACATGCTTTCCATCTCCAACACCGTCCGTAAAGTCATCAGCATGTGCAACAACGCCTTGAAGAAAATAGCCGAGGAGTTGGGAATACCACCGTTCACAACCTATTCAGCCAGACACAGTTTCGCCACAGTTCTCCTTCGTCAGGGCGTGGATCTCACATTTATCTCGGAATCTCTCGGCCACTCCAGTCTCTTGGTCACCGAGCACTATCTTGGCGGTTCAGACCGTCTGGACAGAATGCGCAACGCCCGTCTCCTGACCAATTTCTAGAATATCTCATTCTTGCCTCGCTGAGCCAAACAAGTCTAACCCTTACATAAACATAATGATTGAGGCCGTTGGCTTCTCCGCCACCGGCCTCTTTTTTTGCAGTCGCTCGTTGATTGGAATGCCGAGAACCACCATTCCCTTGTTTGGTAGTCTGCCGCGTTTTGTTCCAGACAACCTGTTATTATACTAAGATATTCCAGACTCCATTACGCTTCGCGCCGTCTCTCTGGATTATCCCTTTGCTTTTAAGGCTTGACAGGATGCGCTCGGCTTGTCTGGGTTTCAGTCCTATCTTATCCGATAATTTGACCGCCGTGATCCGCCTGTCTGCCCTTATGAACCCTAACGCTTGAATCTCACTCTCGCTGAGGTTGTACTCAGCACCGATTTCATAGAGAGATTTCCCTTGGTGCTCCATGAGAGTGTCAAGTATCTCTTGAAGCATAAAATCAATGAATGGCTGGCAGTCCCCCTTTGACGAACTTTGGGATATTGCCTGATAATAGTCATGCTGGTGCGAATAGACCATATTCTCAACCGGAAGGTGTTCGAATATCGGGTTTATCTTCCCGAGAATGAGTGATTGCCATAGTCTCCCAGTCCTGCCGTTGCCGTCCGAGAATGGGTGGATGAATTCAAACTCATAATGGAATACACAACTTCGTATAAGTAGATGATCGGACGATGACCGCAGCCACTCGAACAAATCATCCATCAAATCCTTTACCCTTTCAGCCGGCTGTGCGATGTGTATGATATTCGTTCCATCAAAGACTCCCACACCATTTTTCCTGAATATTCCGGCATCATCAAGCAGGCCGCACATCATTGTATAATGAGCCTTTAGAAGATCCTCTATCGAAAATGGGTTGAGTGTGTTGTATAATTCGTATGTTTTGAGAGCGTTCTTTACTTCAAGAATCTGCCTTTGCGGGGCGATTACTGTTTTCCCCTCCAGGATAGCTGTCACATCGCCTTCCGAAAGAGTATTGCCTTCAATCGCCAATGAAGAATGCACCGTCTTCACGCGATTCGCTTTTCGCAACCTTAACGAATCACTTTGCTCCATTCGTATCGAATAGCGCTCTATTTGTGCGGAGATCTCCGCTATGAGATTGATGGCTTTTGCTGAGACTGTGAAAGGTGGAGTGTACATTTGTTCCCGTGTTATTCCGTCATTTATTCCGTCATTTATTCCGTCATTTATTCCGTCATCCACTTCATCGGTCATGGCGTCCGTTATGATAGACGTCTATTTATCAGTCGGTCTCTGGCTACTGCACCGCACAGAGCCTACCGAAGTGTTGAAGAGCCTGACACCTCCAAAGGTAGTGAATAATTCCGTCATTTCCGCATGCAAAGTGCATGTCGGAGGCGGGTTTTGCTTATGAATATGTCCGTTCCGGAAGCTTGTGACGTGGATTCCCGTGAGAAATGGGATGTCACTCCTAGTAATAAATATGTTTTACGGCACCCACCAAGGTGGTACTCCATAACACAACGACAAATATATGGGTTTAATTTTTCATAAACAAGTTTTTTCGTCAAGAAATCGCAAAAAAAAGCTCAAAAAACATTTATTACTAGGAGGAACAATGAGAGCAAAATAGGGCAAAGATTGCCCGCTTATTTAAAAAAGACCATAAACAATAAAGTTATTTTATTCTTTTATTTTTTTTTGTTATGAACAAAAAGTTGATCAATTCTTTCCTGCTTGGAGCCACATTGGTTCTCTCAGCGGGTGCTTTCGTGTCCTGTCAGGACTATGAAAGCGACATCAACGACCTTACCGATCGCGTGAGTGCAGTCGAGAAGGTGTCTAAGGAATTGCAGGCCCTCATTCAGAAGGGGTCTGTGATCACTAATGTGGAGTCTAGCGCGAAAGGTGTCAAAGTGACATTGAGCAGCGGCGAGACATTCGAGATTACCAACGGTACCAATGGCGCCGATGGTAAGGATGGTAAAGACGGCTCCGCCGGTAAGGATGGCAAGCCGGGAAGCGTGGTGACAATCGGTTCGGATGGTTACTGGTACATTGATGGTGTCAAGACCGAGTACAAGGCCCAGGGTGAGAAGGGCGAAAAAGGTGACCAAGGTGAGACCGGCCCCCAGGGACCTCAAGGCCCGAAAGGCGAGGATGGCAAGGATGCCACTGGCATCTACTACTATCCTGGCACAGAAGGCGCTGAGAAGGGTTTCTGGGTAAAGGTTACCGTTGTCGGAGACAATGAGACAAAGGAAGTGACCACCTTGAGGTGGGCTCCAAAGGAGGAAGACCGCATTGGAGTTGTTTGGACTGACGGCCAGCTTAAGCTGACTAACGTCAAGGGTTATGATGGTACTCTTACGATTGACCTTAATACCTATCTTAAGGCTCTTGTCTTTAAGCCGGAGATGGTGCTTGACGGTCAGAACGCGATGGAGTACATCTACATCCCTTACGAGCCGATGACCTTGGGTCCTAAGGAGGAAGGTTTGAAGCATGCCCACATGCGTCACACCGCTGCTGGCTGGACCACGGTTGAGAATACCTATTCCGTAGGTGCCACGACAAGTCATGAGGGTCTTGCTTATCTTAACCCTACCTATGACAAGCTTTACAGCCTTGATCCTTCAAACGCGATTGTGCCTGATTACACACAGAGGAATCTCGGGACAGTGTCGCAGGATCCTGATTTCGTGAAGACAAGAGTTGCTTCCGTGCCTAACTATGCGACCAATCCTGCCGCTTCCAAGCCTACAGCAACTTTCCTTGATGTGAAGGACGGCATCATGCATGTCGGCATCACTATGCAAGGTGAAAAGGTAATGACTCAGGAAGAGGCCAGCCCTTATCATGCCTTCGATTTTTATCCTCACGAGAAAGACAACGGCAAGATTACTGACCTCGCCGTCACCGCTCCGTTGGGAGAGGGCAAGGAGACAATCACCTCGACCTGGGCTTCTGTCTATGCCTCTCAGATGGTGTTCGAGAGCCTTGCCTACACCACTTTTGCCAAGCAGTACACCTACATTGACCCTGAGCATGAGTACTCTTCCTGGAAGTGGGACGCCACCAAGAAGAAATTCGTACAGAACACAAGTGAGCCGGGCAAGCTTCTTGGCTATGGTGATGATCCTCACAAGGCTCCGGTGGAAGGCGGTATGCATCTTTATCATAGTGTTCACGACGCCGCTCAGATGGTGGCCACTCTTGAACTTCAGTACGACAGCGAGGTGGGTATCAACCTTAACAAACTCGTTGAAGCTGATGTCATCTTCAACTCCTGCCGCTCTTGGAATGACCGCAAGATCAAGACTCGCACCGAGGCTCAGCTTAAGGATCTTGGAATGAAGTTCAATTTCGTTCAGGTTCCTTACTCTGTTGGTGAGAATGGAACGGAACAGACCCAGAACCACAGCCTTCTTAAGAATAGGGCTGACGGCACTTACATCGTTGCCTGTGGTGTCAAGTCAAACAGCGACACCGATCCTCTTGCCTGCGAGCCGGATGAGACCAAGGTAGGCAAGAACGCTCCGAAGTCGATCGTCGGCAGAACTCCGCTTATCCGCGTAGAACTTAAGGACACTGTCAACAACAAGATTGTCGAGGAAGGTTACATCAAGTTCATCATAGTTGAGCCTGAGAGACCTATCATCACCAAGGTATTCGACCTGGGCTACTTCTACTACAAGTGTACAGAGCAGTTCCAGCCAACCACTTGGCACGCCATAGAGCAGAAAGTCCTTGACGAAGCTGTTGACATGGGTAAGGAGACTTTCAATGTTCTCTATGAGGCTGTGAAGTACCCGCACGTGATTGATCTGTCTGACATCGATTTGCCGATTGACCCTAATGATCCTATCTTTGAGTTCGCTCAGTGGGTTCCAACAGGTAAAGTCGACATTTATGGTCAGCCAATATTCAAGCTTGCTGACAAGAAGATTGGTCATATCTTTGAGTACAAGGAGCCTGATTCCGAGACAACCAACATGTTTGGTATTTACCTCGGTCGCGAAGACTTCGTGAACTGTGTGAACGACAAGACATATCCTGTTGTTGAGGAGGTAAGGTACATTAAGTTCATCCCAAGGAAGGGTCTGGGCAACACCAACTTCAACCGTGAGCCAGTCTATCTCCCGGTAAAGATTACATTCGCTTATCCTAAGGGTGTGATGGCCAACAAGATACCTAAGTACTGGTATGCTGACAACAGTTTCAACCCTGCCAATGATGTCCTTGACAAGGATAAGCTTAAAAACATCCACGGTAACGTCGAGGCTCCTGGCAACGAGGCTGACCTTAAGGTAGGTGCTGCTGACTTCGAGGTTTATCTTGACGAGCGTTTCGCTAAGACCACAACTGGTCATACTCATAGCGCTCAGTGGACTGCTGATGCTTGGAAGCCTGGATACTTCTGCTTCTATGACGAGACTAACACTTGCAACGACAAGCCTGAGAACGCTCCTTCATTCAGCATTGATCCTGAAGCGTTCAGCCCGGCTCAGACTTGGAACATTAAGAAGAACTTCCCTTCATTCGTTCAGGAAGATCTTGTTTACCTCTACTACTTCACTCTTGGTAACGTCAAGACTGTAAAGGGTGTGAGCGGCAAAGAGTATAAGCTTTCTGTTGACAATGCTGTTGCCAACTCTCCAGTGATGCTTTACACTGATCCTGCGAAGTATGAGTACAAGAACACGGTTCTGTATGCTAATGGAACGAAGATCGCTGAGATTAAGTACCAGTACAACGCCACTGAGTATGGTGCTTCCGCTACTCGTGAGCACGAGGCCAAACTCGTGGTTCTGAACAACGAGGTCACCAAGGATCTCATCAACATCCCTGAAGGAAAGGCAAGTCTTGCCACCGCTGATTCTGAGGCTGTTGTCAAGTTCTTCGAGGACACCTTCGATGTTGAACTTGGTGTGGCTGTCTTCAATGAGGAGTGTGGCGCTTACCTGCCGCTTGCTGACAACACATTCAAGGCTGAGCTCCTGAAGCCTGTTTATGTTGAGCCACTTGGACCTATCACTTTCACTGACGCTCTTGACAATGGTGGAAACAAGGTCGCTCTTTATGACCTCGTTAAGTTCTATGACTGGAGAGCCGCTGCCGGTGACAAGGGTGCTTATGTATTCTCATCTCATACACCTGTCGATCTCTACAAGTACTATGTAGTTGACCTTATTACTGTTAACCCTGAGGAGATTATGACTGACCTTTCCGGTGAGTTCAAGACTCTGAAGGAGTACAGCAACGGTGTTGAGTTCCAGGTATACGACAGCAAGAACAATCGTCTCGACGATGGTAAGGTTGTTGACCCTGCACATAAGTGTACACCTGGTAAGGCCAAGGCTAACTATGATTACCTCTGGTACTCTAACAACACCGCAACTGTTGTTAACTTCAACATCAAGGTTCCTGTAAGAATCCACCATAAGTGGAGCCAGAACGACCTGATCGTTTGGGTTGAGGGTACTGTTAACAGAACTGTAGGCAACTAATCGCTGATTTCTGATTAATCTATAATAAATTTCCCCGGTTTGCGAAAACGAGCCGGGGATTTTTTTCTTAGAAGACCGTGACTTCCATACTAATAAACACTCCATAAGAGCAGATGACGAGAAAATTTATGTTGATCTGGCTATTCACGCTTGTCTTTGCGACTGTCGCATCCGGAACCGACCGTAAGGATGACCGGCATCTTGTTCGTTCCATCAATTCTGTTTCCGCTGGCTTCACTCCCGAATGGAATGTGCGGATTTTGGGAGGAGGTGCCTATTCGTTGGGCGAGGCCGATTTCGCCGATCTACTCACTCCTGCGGCTCAGTTGTCTGTCGGATGCAGGTTCGACCAGATGTTAGGAGCGAGAGTCTCTTTCAGCGGCTGGCAGGCCAAAGGCAGGTACAACTATCCTTACCTTGATTATCAATGGAATTATGTGCTTTCGAGTGCTGAGATCGTCTTTGATCTGATGTCGTTGTTTGGAGGCTGGCATCGAGATCGCCTACTGAGTGTCAATCTGTTCGCTGGCGGTGGCGCCGCGGCTGGCTTCAGGAACATCGAGGCCGCCCGTATGCTCAGGAATAACGAGACTTTCTATGGCTTCGAGAAGCTGTGGACGGGTACTAAGATTTTCTGGGGTGCCCGTGGTGGCCTTGAACTTGATCTGCGTCTTTCGCACTGTCTCTCACTCTGTCTTGAGACAAATGTGATAATGTTCCCTGATGAATTCAATTCTAAGGTAGGTAAGGATGACCCTTTCGACTGGCAATTCAACTGTCTTGTGGGATTTAAATTCAGTTTTGGCCGATAAGGCAGCGCATGCCGAACCATTCTATTAATATTATTTCAATTATTCATTAATTATATGAGAAATTATTTCAAGTCGGGCTTCCGCTTCGTCACCGCCGCATTCATTACTTTGTCGGCGTTGGTGTCGTGTACCGACTATCAGGACGAGATCAACAATCTCGGCAAACTCTATGAAGACCACGAGCAGCGCCTTAAGAACTTCGAGACGTTGACTGATGATTTTAGTTCGCAACTTAAGAGTCTGGCTGCCCTTGTCAATGCTATGGAGAGAGGAGACTACATCAAGTCTGTTGTCCCTGTTGAGAATGGCTACACAATCTATTTCAACAAACAGTCTCCGGTCACCATCACCAATGGTAAGAATGGCAGTGATGGCGCTGACGGGAAAACGCCTGATGTCTCGATCAGGAAGGACGCTGATGGATTTTACTATTGGACTTTGAACGGAGAGTGGATCTTGTCCGGTGGTCAGAAAGTCCGAGCCAATGCTGTTGACGGAGAGAAGGGCGACAAGGGCGACAAGGGCGATAAGGGTGACCAGGGGGATAAAGGTGATAAGGGCGACAAAGGTGATTCCGGGACTGTCGGTGCCGTCCCTTTGCTGCGTATTAATGCGTCCACCAATGAGTGGGAGGTCTCTGCTGACGGAGGAAAGACTTGGACCACCACCGGAACCAAAGCGACTGGCCCGAAAGGTGACCCTGGGGAGAAGGGTGACAAGGGCGATAAAGGCGATGGAGCCAGCGGTCTGTTCGCTGACGTAAAACTCTCCGAAGACGGGGAAACCTTGATTCTGACAATGACGGATGGCACCGTCTATAATATTCCTATCGCTCAGAAGGAAGATGAGCCGGAGGAGAAATACATCTGGGTAGGAGGCAACACGATTGACTCCAACAACGCTTCCAGCGTCGGAGGAACCTGGCTCAAGAAGGGAAAGGTTTCGTACGATTTTGAGACCAAGATTCTCACACTCGAAAATGTGGAGATAGAGACCACTCTCAACAATGTCGGCATCAAGTCGGAGGTGTCCGGGTTAACAATCAATGTGATAGGTAATTGCTCGATCAAGTCTTACGCTACTGCTGTCAGTGCCTTCGCTCCAATGACGATAACCGGTGCGGGTGTCCTTAAGCTCGAGGGTTCTTCGGCTGGTATAATGATGCAGACCGGATCTTCAGTCACCATTTCCGACGTGGATGTCAGGGTGAAGGGTGCCTGGGGAATCACCAGCCGTCAGGGTCTTGATGGCTATCTTAAGGTCGAGGGAACGAAGACTTATCTTTCGGCGGAAGGAACTTCCGGTTCGATCGCCGATATTGGTGGCCTTGGACTTGACGGGTGCAAGATCACCGTGCCTGAGAGCGCTGTCTTTGACTCTTTCTCCGGCTCTGTAGTCGTTGGCGAGGATGTAGTGAATACTCTTGTGGAGATCAAGAGTGTGTACGACCTCTCCATCGGAGGAGATAAAGTCTCCGCTGACAACGCCGCAAGCATCACCGGTCCGTGGCTGAAGGGAGGCAGCGTCTCCTATGAGGTCGCTTCCAACAGCCTTGTCCTGACCAACACGGAGATTGTCTCTTCGTCGGCCGGAATCGTGTCCTCCATCGAGAATCTCAAGATCCGTGTGAACGGGAAATGCTCCATCAACTCGTCCGGATCAGCCATTCAGTCTGCCGGTTCTTTGAATATTCTCGGAGCGGGAGATCTGAATCTGACCAGCGCTTCCGGCAGCGGTGTCGCGCTTACTGAGAATACATCCAGACTCACGGTCCGCGGCGGCAAGGTGAACGCGTCCGGCGTTTATGGCGTCTCCGGTGTGGCTGATGGCTTGACCTATCTGACTGTCACGGGTTCCGAGACCGAGGTGACGGCGAGAGGAAGCTCCGGCTCAGTGGTGAACATAGATGCCCTTGACCTCGACGGTCTTGTCATCTCTACCCCGGAAGGAGCCAAGTTCGATGCCGCTAACAGAGGCATAGTCAAGGATGGCGAGATTGTCACATCGAAGGTTGTGATCGGGAAGAAAACCACTTATGACCTTTGGATCGGTGGTGTCAGGGTGACTGCCGAGAACGCCTCCAGCATAACCGGATCTTGGTTAGGAGGTGGCTCGATCACCTATAGCGCCGCCAGCAATCTACTGACTTTGAACAGTGTGACAATCAGCCTGACGGATGATTCCACGATTGGTATTGACTCCCGTATCGATGGACTGAAGATCTATCTTAGCGGCACGTCTTCCGTGACCTCGAAGGCGCAGACGATGTCCGTGTCCGGCTCTGTCTCCCTGATCGGAGGAGGAACTCTGAATCTGGAAAGCGAGGGTTGCGGCGTCTCCTTGGCCGCCAATGGCGCGATGTTCAGCGTCGCCAAGGCCTTTGTCAATGTCAAAGGCCGCTGGGGCATTGTCGGCGGAAAGGCCTACAATGCCTACTTGGAACTCTCCGATGCCGCGGGAGAACTGTCGGCTGAGGGGGCCGAAGGCTCGATTGTGGATATTGGAGGACTTGCATTGGCTGATGGATGCGCCATCACTATCCCTGACGGGGCTGTTTTCGACACCGCCAGGAAAGCTGTCGTGACAAGTGAGGGTGAGGTCGTCAAGGCCAAAGTGAGAATCGGCAAGAAGTAGAAGCCGGACTCTGTGACTGGTCAAGCCATTTCGCCAAGGCTCTTTATGGGGCCGGTGAAGTGGCTTCTCCTTTTTCCTCTGCCTCCAAGACCTCCCCTCTGACCCTGAGGATGATCTGGTTTGGACTCGAGGAAACGTACACGGCGATGGACTTGTCGAAGTGGCCAGATCCTATCTGATTGGAGAACAGTACCTTTATCTCGCCGTTCTCTCCCGGTTTTGTCGGTTTTCCCGACCATTCCACCTGCGTGCAGCCGCACGATACGATCACCTTTTGTATGACAATCGCCACGTTGGTGTTGTTTCTGTACTTGAATATGCAGGTCTGTGATCCACCGCTCTCGGCGAACTTTCCGAAGTCGTGCACCTTGTTCTCGAAAGTCAGCGTTTTGTCCACCACCACACTTTGACCTTGCGCTGTCGCGGTTGGATTGATTCCAACCGGCCGCGTTTGTGCCGCCAGCAGCAGAACTCCAGACAGAAGATATTCAATAACAGTTGTTGCTCTCATCTTTTAAGGTTATTTGCCCGGTCTCTTTCCGGCTATAGCTTCCTTTGATCGCCGCTGAGACTGCCGATGCGGTTGTGTCATTGGGGCACAGAAACTGACGTTCCACCGCCAAATACGTATGCAAAACGTATGTCGGCGGCAAAACCCTACCTATTAATATGTCTGTTCGGAATGCCTGCACAAGTGCATCTGGAAGAAAAAGCGGTGTCACTCGTAGTAATAAATGGATTCCACCCTCTTTTTTCTCATTTTCTGACTAAAAAATCTTGCTTATGAAAAATTAAACTCATATATTTGTCGTTGTGTTATTATGTGCCTACGAATGGGCACCTAAAAACATATTTATTACTACGAGTAACATGTTTAACTTTTTTATTAACTAATTATCCTTTATG
>ERZ857629.4011-NODE-4011-length-11832-cov-2.535705_pt1 | contig 11832 bp, 8 predicted proteins | sample MGYA00519700_ERZ857629 | MGnify/ENA primary metagenome ERZ857629 (study PRJEB31778, sample SAMEA3449351) | human gut metagenome | biome: human gut; feature: human-associated habitat; material: faeces | place: United Kingdom | collected 2010/2012 ... | reverse complement strand
GTGATTTCGCGATACGCGCGTCTCATGCACACGCCGTACTGCTCGCGCATGACGTTGTAGGTGGAAACGCCGTCCTCGATCTGCTCAAGGAAACCGGGATAGCGCTTGGCGGAATAGGTCGCCCGGTCGATCATCCACGGCTTATCATCCAGGATCATAAGCCGCGTCAGGACGAGCACCTCGTCCCCCTCTTCGAGATTGAGCATCTTCTGCTCATTCCGGTTCGCCTTGTATTCCTTTTTGCTGATGACGATGCTGTGCAGCCGCCCGCTATCCTGCCCGTATCGGCCGGAAAAGCCCACGGTCGCATTCTCGCTGATGGACATGACCGGAACAGCCGCGCGTTTCTGGGTAACAAACGTTCCCTTCCCCTGTTTCTTTTCAAGATAGCCTTCTTCGACGAGTTCATCAATCGCGCGACGCACCGTGATCCGGCTCACCCCATAACTTTTGCATAGCTCCGCTTCGGACGGGAGCTTCTCTCCCGCGTCGAGCACATGGTTATCCAGTCGCTCGCGAAGCATCATCATCATCTGCTCATACAGAGGGACGGCGTTGTTGTTATCCAGCGGCTTCATGTCCTTTTTGCTTTCCCTTCTTTAGTCAAGCGGATGCGGATAACCGAATCCGCCGTGGAATTTGCAGGTGTTGGCCGCCGCGGTGGCCGCAAAGCGAAGCGCGTCCTCCATGCCGTCGCCCAAAATGCGGCGGGTCAGGAAACCGGCGATAAAGCTGTCGCCCGCGCCCATCGTGTCGATGGCCTCGACGGGCACGATGCCCTGATGGTAGCGCTTGCCCTCCTCCGAGAAGATCGAGCCTCTGGAGCCGAGCGTCACGCCCACGACCTTCGTGCCGAGCGCGTGGCAGCGATCCATCAGCGCCTCGATCTCCTCCTGCGTCATGTGCGAGCCGGAGAAGAACGCATACGTCACATACGGGCAGACGCGCGCCAGATAATCCGGGTCGGTGCGCTCGGAGAAATCGAAGGAAACCTGACAGCGCTTGGCCATCTCCGGCAGCTCATACTCGATCGAGGAGAAGCAGCTCGTGTGGCACAGGCCATACTGCTCGATGTAATCCAGATCCTCCGGGGTCAGGCGGATGCGGGCGACGTGCTGCGCGGTATTGCGCGGGCCGCCCACAAACTTGCGGTCGCCGTCGATGAGGCGAACCCCCGGCGAACCGCTGGGCGCGTACATCGTGCGGCTGCGCTCAAAGTGAACGTTTTCCTGCGTGAGCGCCCATTTGAGGTGCTCCGCCTTGCCGTCGTTGCCGAACATGCCGATATAGGCGACGTCTTCAATGCCGTCCCGGCGGCAGTTCACCGCAACGTTGACCGCGTTTCCGCCGGGATAATACACGTGGTCATCCAGATAGCAATCCACAACGTTATCGCCGACGGCGATCATTTTTCCAGCCATTGTCGTGTTCCTCCGTTTCGTTCTCTTAGCCCTTGACCGAGCCGGCCGTCATGCCGCGGATAAACTGCTTCTGCATCAGCAGGAACAGGATAATCAGCGGTGCGGCGGAAATCGTCATGCCCGCCAGCAATACGCCCCAATCGGTCTGGAGCGCGTCGCGCAGGTTCATCAGACCGGCCGGAATCGTGCGGAACTTGTCGCTGTCAATGAAGATGATGGCGTAAAGGAACTCGTTCCATGCATAATACGCCGTCAGGATGGTGCATGTCAAGAGGATCGGCTTGCTCATCGGCAAAAAAATGTTGTAAAAGACCTTGAAGCTGGAGCAGCCGTCCAGAATCGCCGATTCCTCGATCTCCTTGGGGATCGACAGGAAGTGCGAACGAATCAGCATGACGATCAGCGGGATTCGATACGCCGTATACGGGATAATCAGGGCGAGATACGTGTTGTGGATATGCAGCGCCTGAATGATCTTATACAGCGGAATCAGCGTGACCTGCGGGGAGAGCATCATGCCGCCCATGCACAGGATGAAGATGAGCTGGTTGCCCCTAAAGCTGAAGCGGGCCAGCGAATAGGAGGCCAGCGCGGAAACCAGAATCGCGCCGACAATCGTGGAGCCCGTCACCAGCACGGAGTTGAGGAAGTACTTGGAAATACCGCGCTGCCATGCGAGCGCATAGTTATTCCAGAGCGGACTTTTGGGCATCGCCCAAATGTTTTTGTAAATTTCCTTGTAGCTTTTCAGGGAATTGCAGATCATCCAGAATAACGGATACGCAACCAGCAGGAAGTAGATGAACAGAAGCACAATGATGATGGCCATGAGCGGCGTCATCTTGTTGCCCGGCAGGCGGCTTCTCTTTCTCTTGATCTCGCGAGGTGCGGTCGCAGCCTTTTCCATCGTCAATCCTCCTTTCCGGAACCGAACGCGCGATTCTGAATCAGCGCCAGAATCATGGAGATGATGAGCATACCGACCGCAATCGTGGAAGCATAGCCCATCTTATCGAGCGCAAAGCCGTTCTTGTACATGTATACGGCCAGCGTGGTGGAGGCGTTGCCCGGTCCGCCGCCGGTGAGGATATACACGTCGTTGAAGACCAGGAACGCGCCGGTAACCGTCGTCACGCACATGACGAAGGTCATTTCCTTCACCTGCGGCAGCGTGACGTTGATGAAACGACGCAAACGCCCCGCGCCGTCGATCTCGGCCGCCTCGTAGAGATCCTCCGGAATGCCCTGAATGGCGACGATGAACAGCATCATCGTGTAGCCCATGGAATGCCACTGGCTCATGGCAATCGCGGAGAAAATCGCCGTATCCGTCGCGCCCGTCCAGGCGTGCGCCAGATTGCCCAGGCCGATCATCTTCAGCCCCGCGTTGATCAGGCCGATCTTCGGGTGATAGACGAACGAGAACAGCAGCGCAACGACGGTCATGGAAATCAGAACCGGCAGGAAATACATCGTGCGCAGCATCGTGCTCACGTGGCGCAGCAGCTTATCTTCCAGCACGGCCGCGATGCACAGCGACAGCCCCACCTGAAAGATCACCGAAATCACGCAATACCAGATGTTGTTGACGATCGCGGTGCGAATCACGGGATCGGCCAGCATTTCCTTGTAGTTGGTCAGCCCAACGAACGTTTTCGTCGGCGAAAACGCGCTGAAGCTCTGCGTAGAATAGAAGAAATTGACCACCAGCGGGATATAGACGAAAATACCCAGCAACAGAATGCACGGAATCACGTAGAGATACGGCGTAGCACGGTTCATGCCAGCGCTTCTAGTCTGTTGCACAACGGTCACCTCCTGATTGAATATCGCTTTGCGTTCACTTACACCGGGTTGCCTTTCAAGGGATACGCCCCTCTCTTGAAAGACAACCGCAGCATGGTTGATCTTTCGCCGCTTTCACGGCAGTTGGGAGAAAAGAAGAACCGGCGCCCGGCTCGACAGCACGGACGCCGGCTTGGTTGCATTACTTGAGGGCAGCGGCAGCGGTCTGCACGGAAGCCATCACGTCTTCGGCGGTCATGTCGCCGGTCAGCAGGAGCTGGCCGCCGGTCATGAAGGCGTTGGCGATGGTCGCTTCGGTCGCGCAATCCTGCCAGACGGCCGGCTCGGTCGCGGCCAGAATCAGGTCGATCGCCTCGAGCTGCTTCTCGTCGCAGTTGGTCTCGTCCCAGGCGCCCTTGACGCAGGAGATTTCGCCGCACTCGGCGATCATGCGATGGCCGCCTTCCTTAGAGATGACGAACTCCATGAACTTGATGGCCGCTTCCTGAACCTCAGGCTTGGCGGTCGCAGAGATCATCATGCCTTCCGGCGCGCCGGTCAGCTGACCCGGATCGCCCTTGCCGTCTTCCACGGCCGGGAAGTTGAAGAAGCCATAGTGCAGTTCTTCGTCGTCACGCAGGTACTTCATCTCGGCGAGCTGCATGTAGCACATCGGGGAAACGCCCATGATGAACGCATTACGCGCAAACTCGTGATCGACGGAGCACGGATCGGAGGTCATGTACTCGCCCAGCTTCTTGAAGATGTTCAGCGCCTCGATGTAAGCCGGATCGCTGAAGTCGCCGCCGCCGGTGTAATCCTTCGCGAGGACTTCCGGATCGACAACGCGCTGGCACAGGGTGCCGAGGTAGTGAGAGACCGCCCACGGCGCGGAGAAACCGGCGGAGATCGGCTCGTCATAGCCGTTTTCCTTCAGCTTTTCGCAGACCGCATACAGCTCGTTCAGCGTGGTCGGGATTTCGATGCCCAGCTCGTTGAACACGTCCACGTTGTAGAAGAACGCCTTGCCGTCCATGGACCACGGCGCGCCGTACTGCTTGCCGTTGTAGTTGAACGGAGCCCACTGGCCTTCGACGATCTGGCTGGACCACTCGCTGTCGCGCGCCATCACGTCGTCCAGCGCCAGCACGCGGCCGGAACGGGTCAGGTTCTCGCCGAACACGCCGGACCAGGAGAAGAACACATCCGGCAGCGCGTCCGTGGAAACCAGAACGCGGATTTTCTCTTTGTAGGAATCATTCAGAACGCAGTCCGCAACGATGTCGATATCCGGGTTAGCGGCTTCGAACTCGTCGATCAGGCTGTTGATGTAGCTGTTCTTCGGCTCGTTCGGCCAACGATGGAAGAAGTTGACGGTCACTTTATCGGCCAGCGCCACGGTGCACAGCAGAGACAGGCAAATCGCCATCGCCAGCGCCAGAGCAATACGCTTTTTCATGGGTTTTTCCTCCTCGTTTTATGAAATCGGTGATACAGCCGACGCGCTGCCGACTGTATCACGCTGCAAATCGAATGTCTTCGATCTTAGTACTCCATGCACCACATGTAGCGGCGGACGGAGAGCGGATGTCCGCGGTAGTAGGCGATTTCGTCCGCATAGGAGCGCAGGACAACGCCGGCCACCAGCACCGCAAAGTAGTTGCGCAGATCCTCGTCGATGCCTTCCATATCGAACTCGTTGCAGTCGATCGGAATCACATGCTCGGAGAAGCGCTTGATGAACGCCTCGGCGCGCACATCCAGCACGCGGGTCTCGCCGTTCATGGAATCGCTGTACGCGCCGACGGCGCTGTCGATCTCAACCAGCGGACGCTTGTAATCCGCGCCGTACTCGGTGATCCAGTTCTTCTTGACGTTCTCGTCGCAATCCTTGCCGTAGTTCTTGAGCACGATGAACGGAACGTCCGTGTCGGTCACTTCGAACGGGCCATGGAAGAATTCGCCGGAGTGGATCGGCTCGGAGTGGATCCACTGCATCTCCTGCAGCAGGCAGATGGCGAAGGAATACGCCACGCCGTAGCAGGGGCCGGAGGGCATGGTGTAGATGAGCTTGATGTTCTTATACTTCTTGCCGAAGGCCTTCGCGCTCTCGGCGAACTTCGCCTTGTTGGCCGCGTAAACCTTGCCCAGATTGTCGCAGGCCTTGATGGCGCGCTCATACTTCTCGTTGGGCTGCAGCACGTTCAGGATGGAGAACACGAGGCGGTAGAGCATGCCGTTGTTGTTGTCGCCCGGATCGGCCTCGGGGCCCCAGACGTAGGAAATCGGATGCTGGGTCGCCTTCCACAGCGGGGAATCCACGCGGTAGGAGAGGCTGATGGTCAGCGCGCCCTTGTCGCCGGCGAGCTGGGTCGCGCGGGTCGTCTCCAGCGTGTTGCCGGAGTGGGAGCAGGTCACCACGAGGCTGTTCTCGCCCAGGCCCTTCGGGCAGCGATGAATGAATTCATTCGCGTTGTAGACAAAGGACGGGAGCGTGGTCTCGCGGTCAAAGATGAACTGAGCGGGGTCGAAGATCGCCTTGGAGCCGCCGCAGGCCACAAAGTACACGTTCTCGATCTTACGGGTCTTCACAGCCTCCACAGCCTCGTTGAGTTGCTTGATCTGATCCTGGTTCATGTTTGAAATCCTCCTTCATAAATTTCCTTCAAACGTCTTGTGCGATGTCATAGCTTGGTATATAATGTCTTATGACATCTTGTTGACATCATATTACAAGATTCCGTCCCATTTGTCAAGCAGTTCGGTAAAACTTCTTAAAATTTTTTCCATTTTTTACAATAATTGAGCAAGATGGCAAATTCTGCATCAAAAACGCGGGCGCGCCCGTTATCGGAATATATGCAGATTCCGAATTTGCTCATTTATTGTCCCATCGTCAAATTCAGCAAGGAGGATGTCTTATGCTCAAAAATCTGCGCATCGAGGTGGACGCGCACACGCACACCGTCATGTCCGGCCACGCATGGTCAACGATTCAGGAAAACTGCGCCGCTGCCGCTCAAAAGGGCATGAAAGCCCTGTGCATGACCGACCACGGCTTCTGCATGAAGGGCACCGGCACCATCTGGACGCCGTGGTCGTTTTCCCAGCTTCCGGATGTCATCGGCGGGATTCGGGTCTACCCCGGCATGGAGTTTAACCTCTGGGATACCGAAGGCCACCTGGACGAATACCTTCCCGGCGCGTTCCAGCACATCCGTTTCGGCATCGCCAGCATGCACAAAAACGTCATGCCCGTGCTGGATGCGGACGCGCACACCGAGGCATATATCCGCGCCATGGATCACGCCTGCATCGACCTGATCGGCCACCCCGGTATTCCCTCCTACCCCATCGACGCGGAGCGGCTGGTTCGCGCCGTCGCCGAGCGGGGCAGGCTGATCGAGATCAACAACAACTCCTTCGTCGCCCGGCCGGGCTGCGACGTCAACTGCCGCAAAATCGCGCGGCTGTGCATGCAGTACGACGTTCGCGTCTGCGTGGACAGCGACGCGCACTTCTGCGCCAACGTCGGCGAGGTGCCCAAGGCGCTGGAGATGCTGGATTCGATCGACTTCCCGCCGGAGCTGATCGTCAATTCGACCTTCGAGCGCTTTGAAGCCTATATCGCCGAGCGCGAAGCGCGCATGAAGACGGCTTCCGTCCTCTGATCGTCGCGCGGGTTTGCGCCGCTCTGCACAAAAAAGCTCCGTCTCCTGCCGAAGCGGGAAACGGAGCTTTGCTTTTCTCTTCTCTTTTTCTTACAGGAAGATGTACTTGAGCACGAACAGCACGGCCAGCACATACATCAGCGGCTTGACCTGCTTGCCCTTGCCGGAGAGCACATGCAGCACCACATAGGAGATGATGCCCATGGAAATGCCCTCGGAGATGCTGTAGAACAGCGGCATGGCGACGATGGCCAGATACGCCGGGATGGCCTCGGCCATGTTATCCTCGTCAAAGCGGATCTCGGTGACGGTGGAAACCATCAGGTAGCCGACCATCATCAGCGCCGGAGCGGTCGCGAAGGACGGGATCGCCGTGAAGATCGGCGCGAAGAACATGGAAGCGAGGAACAGCAGGCCGGTGGTCAGCGCGGTCAGACCCGTGCGGCCGCCGACGGCCACGCCGGAAGCGGACTCGACGAACGTGGTGATGGTCGAAGTGCCCATCACAGCGCCGACAGTGGTGCCGATGGCGTCCGCCATGAGCGCCGGCTTGATGCCCGGCAGGCGGCCTTCCTCATCGAGCATATCGGCCTTGGTGGCCACGCCGATGAGCGTGCCGAGGGTATCAAAGATATCCACGAACAGGAAGGAGAACACGACGATGATGAAGTTGACGATGCCGACGTTGGAGAAATCCACGTTGAAGCACTGGCCGAAGGTCAGACCCAGCTTGGAGAAATCCGTCAGCGCCATCGTCGGGAAGAGCGTGTAGAAGCCGTTGGCCGGATCCGGCACGTAGATGCCCGCAACCTGACAGATCATGCCGATCACCCAAGTCGCCAGAATGCCCAGCAGGATCGCGCCGCGCACATGGTGGAGATACAGCGCCGCCATGATGAACAGGCCGATCAGCGCCAGCAGCGCGCAGATGCCGTGCGTGCTGAAATTCTCGGTGAAGCTCGTGATCGTCACCAGCGTGGCGGAATCCACCGCCAGACCGGCGTTCTGCAGGCCGATAAAGCAGATGAACAGGCCGATGCCGACGGAAACGCCGCGCTTGAGCGTCAGCGGGATGGCGTTGAAGATCGCCTCGCGCACGTTCGTCAGGCTCAGCACGACGAAGATCAGGCCCTCGACGAAGACGGCCAGCAGCGCAACCTGCCACGTGTAGCCCATGCCCAGCACGACGGTGTAGGCCAGGAACGCATTGAGGCCCATGCCCGCGGACAGCGCGAACGGCAGATTCGCCATCAGCGCCATGCAGGCCGTGCCGATGAAGGAGGACAGCGCCGTCGCCAGCAGCACGGCGGTAGCGTCCATCCCCGCGGCGGACAGGACGCTCGGGTTAACGGCCAGAATGTAGGCCATGGTCATAAATGTGGTGATACCCGCCATCACTTCGGTTTTGGCGGTGGTTTTGTGTTTGCTCAGCTGAAAGACCTTTTCAAACACAGTTTTCATTCCCTTCTCTTCTTCTTTCGTTCCCCCACGTTTTCAACCGGGAGAGACTGTATTCTAGCACATTTCGTCGGTTCATTTCAATGTTTTTCCGAATTTTTACCGTCATTCTTTTGCAAAATGTTCGGGTTTTTGCCTTTCCCCCGCCTCATGCGCAAAAACGAACGCGCTCCGCCCGCCCCGCACGCCGAATCGGCCGTGCAGGCGCGCATTGCGCGTCCGCTCTGCTGTTTTTTGGATAGAAAGTTTTTTCGCCCCGCGCCTCTCCCGTGGCGGCGCTCGCGAGGCCGACGGATGGCGTTACGCCATCAGCGCCTTGCAGGCTTCAACCAGCTCGGCGTTCTCCTTGGCGGAATCCTCCGGATGCTTGGCGTTCGTGTTGACGTAGAGCTTGATCTTCGGCTCCGTGCCGGACGGGCGGATGCAGACCCACGCATCGTCCACCAGCTCGAAATAGAGCACGTCGCTCTTGGGCAGACCGGCCGGGGTCACATGGCCTTCGCAGTCGGTGCGGGTATCGGCGAGGTAATCGCGAACCGCCAGCACCTTCTTGCCCGCCAGCTCCTTCGGCGGGTTCTCGCGCAGGCTCTTCATAATCTCCTTCATCTTCACCACGCCGTCCTTGCCCGGCAGGGTGACGGAAACGACCTTCTCGACGTAATAGCCGTAGGTCTTATAGATCTCCTGCAGGATGTCGTAGAGCGTCTTGCCCTGCGTCTTGGCCCACGCGGCCGCTTCCGCAATCAGCAGGGAGGCATTCACGCCGTCCTTGTCGCGCACGAAGGTGGAGGACAGGAAGCCGTAGCTCTCCTCAAAGCCGAAGACGAAGGTGTGGTCGCCCTTCTCCTGGAACTGCTGAATCTTCTCGGCGATCCACTTGAAGCCCGTCAGCGTGTTGAAGCAGACGAGGCCGAAGCTCTCCGCAATCTTGCGCGCCAGCTCGGTGGAGACGACGGACTTGACCACCGCGCCGTCCGCCGGGAGGTTGCCCAGCGCCTTGCGGCTCTTGAGGATGTAATACAGCAGCACGCAGCCGATCTGGTTGCCGGTCATCAGGTAATACTTGCCCGCGTCGTCCTTGACGGCGATGCCCACGCGGTCGCAGTCCGGATCCGTGCCGAAGATGCAGTCCGCGCCCACCTCGTCGGCCAGCTTCATGGCCAGCGTGAACGCCGCCGGGTCCTCCGGGTTGGGCACCTTGACGGTGGAGAAATTCGGGTCGGGCAGCTCCTGCTCCTTGACGACGTAGACATTCTCAATGCCGATCTCCTTGAGGATGCGGCGGACGGGCTTGTTGCCGGAACCGTGGAGCGGCGTATAGACGATCTTGAGCGCCTTGCCCGCGGTCTTCATCAGCTCAGGCTGGACGGACAGCGTCTTGACCTGCGCGATGTAGTCGTCGTCCACTTCCTTGCTGCCGATGATTTGCAGCAGCCCCTTCGCCTTCGCCTCGGCCTCGTCCATCTCCACCGCGTCCTCGTAGCGGTTGGCGCGGATGCGCGCGAGCACCTGATCGGCGTACTCCGGCGGCATCTGCGCGCCGTCCTCCCAATAGACCTTGTAGCCGTTATACTGCGGCGGGTTGTGGCTGGCGGTGATGACGATGCCCGCGATGGCGTGCAGATGGCGCACCGCGTAGGAAAGAATCGGCACCGGGCGCAGCTCGTCGAACAGATACACATGGATGCCCTCGTGGCAGAGCACGAGCGCGGAAGCCTTCGCGAACTCCGGGCTCATCCGGCGGGAATCATACGCGATGACCACGCCGCGCTGGCGGTATTCCGGGTTCTGGCTGTTGATGTAATCGGCAAAGCCCTTGGTCGCGCGGCGAACGTTGTACAGGTTCATGCGGTTCGTGCCCGCGCCGAGCACGCCGCGCATGCCCGCCGTGCCGAAGGACAGCTCGGTATAAAAACGATCCTCGATTTCCTTTTCATCGCCCGCGATGGCCTTCAGCTCATCGACGGTCGCCCGGTCGTCGGCAAATTCCTTGAGCCAGGTTTCGTATGCTTCACGATACGTCATGGTTTTCATCCTCCGTCTCGTCTGTAATGCTTTTTCTCCCCCGCCTGCGCGGGGACAGAAGCCTTCCCCTCAATTATAATGCAGAGTACACGATTTTGAAAGAGGAATTTTGCCAATCTGCTCGATTTTCATGCAGCTTTTGTGTTTTTTTCCTTGTCCTTCGGCGCTGAAGAGACTATAATGGGGGCACGAGCAAAAAAACGGGCGACGACGCCCGAAGGCTGAACGGAGGAACACCATGAAGACGAATTGGGATTTGACCGTTTTTTACAAGGATTTTGACGATCCTGCGTTTAAGGCGGATCTGGGCGGGCTGGATGCGTCCATCGCCGCGCTGACCGAGGCCGTCGCCGCGCCGTGCGAGGACGAGGCCGCCAAGCTGACCGCGCTGGTCGGCCAGGTCGAAGCGCTGGGCATGACCTTTGAGCGCCTGATGCTGATGGTCGAGCTGACGCTTTCCGTGGACGCCCAGAACAAGCCCGCCAACGCCGCGATGGCGCCGCTGATGCGCTCCGCCATGCTGATGGAGCAGGCGAACAACGCGCTGGGGCGCTATCTCTCCAAGCTGGAGAACCTGAGCGAGCTGGTTCATTCGAACGAAACGCTCTCCGCCCGCGCCTTCGCGCTGCTGGAGATGGCCGAAAACGCCAAGCATCAGCTTCCGGAAGCCCTCGAAGAGCCGGTGATGAAGATGCAGCTTTCCGGCGGGCAGGCGTTCTCCCAGCTTCGCGACAAGCTGGACGCGACGCTGACGGTCGATTACGACGGCAAGGCGATTCCGCTTTCCGCCGCCCGCGCGATGGCCTACGACGCGGACGCGGACGTGCGCCGCAAGGCCTACGACGCCGAGCTGGCCTCGTATAAGAAAATCGAAATCCCGATGAGCTACTGCCTCAACAACATCAAGGCCGAGGGCGAAACCATGGCGAAGCTGCGCGGCTACAAGGGCGTGCTGGATATGGCGCTCGCCCACTTCCGCATGGATGAAAAGACGCTCGACGCGATGTGGACGGCCATCCGCGAGGCGCTGCCGGAGCTGCGCGAGTATTTCAAGGCGAAGGGCCGCCTGCTCGGCCACGAGAACGGCCTGCCGTTCTACGATCTCTTCGCCCCGGTCGGCCACGCCAGCCGCACCTACACCGTCGAGGAGGCGCGCGCGCTGCTGCTCGACCTGTTCGGCCGCTTCTGCCCGGAGATGGGCGACATGATGCGCGCCGCGTTTGACGAGGGCTGGATCGACATGTACCCGCGCGAGGGCAAGAGCGGCGGCGCGTTCTGCGCCGGGGTGGAGAGCATCGGCCAGAGCCGCATTCTGACCAATTTCGACGGCACTTTCGGCGATATCGTGACCCTTGCCCACGAGCTGGGACATGCCTTCCACAACCAGTGCATCCGCACCCACCGGCCGCTGAACCGGGACTACTCCATGCCCGTGGCGGAGACCGCGTCCCCCTTCAATGAGTGCGTGGTCA
>ERZ857629.4010-NODE-4010-length-11834-cov-2.787503_pt1 | contig 11834 bp, 7 predicted proteins | sample MGYA00519700_ERZ857629 | MGnify/ENA primary metagenome ERZ857629 (study PRJEB31778, sample SAMEA3449351) | human gut metagenome | biome: human gut; feature: human-associated habitat; material: faeces | place: United Kingdom | collected 2010/2012 ... | reverse complement strand
CCAAAGCGCCTTTCCCCAGTCGGCCACCCGATCCGTGACCGCCGTCAGCGCTGCGGCCAGCACCAGCGTACTGGCATAGCACAGCACCGTGAAAGCCCATTGCAGGCCGGGATCGCTGTGAAGCGTGTTGGGGAACCAGTTCCGCACATACTGCACCGCCAAAAACTGGTGCCAGATATAGAAGTTGAAGGTCAGCCCGGACAGCCGGCGCATCAGCCGGTTGCCCAACAGCCATTCCAAGGGCCGGGGCAGGAAGGCGGACGTCAGTATGCAGCCCAGCAGCGCCAGCGCCAGCGGCAGGCGATGCTTCAATTGACCCAGCCGCAGCGAGGCCGTGCTTTGCAGCCCCAGCGTACACTGGGCTTGAAGAATTTGCAGCACAATCCACACGCACAGCGCCAGCCCGGCGGCGGACGCCCATTGCAGCGCCGTCCTCAGGCGGGGCGCGCATTTTTCCAGAAAGGCCCGGCCCGCTTCATACCCCATGGCCCCCAGCATTCCCAATGCGTACACATCCAGAAAGGCCGGAAGCTGATTGATATACATAGCCGTGTCTTCGATTTTGAAATAGACGAACGCCCGGTACAGCCAGCCCGCCGCCATCATCAGACTCAGGGTCAGCCCCGGCTTCTTTCGGGCCCAGCGGGCCAGCAGCGGAAACAGCAGATAAAACTGCATTTCGATGCAGACCGTCCACAGAACGCCGTTCAGGGGCGTACCGTAATAGGGCTGCAAAAAGAAGGTCTGGGTCAGCGTCAGATGGCTCCATAAATCCAGCCGCCGCGCTCCGTCGCTGGCATAGCTCCCCTGAGGCAGGGCAAAGAGGAAATACGCGGCCAGCACCGCCAGCAGATAGGACGGCAGGATCCGCCAAAGCCGGTTCCGATAAAACGGCAGCACCGCAGGCGGTTTCGTCCCTTCCCGGCGGCACCGGGCATGGGGCAGGAACAGCAGAAACCCGCTGAGCAGGATCAGCCCGTCCACGAAGATATACCCCGTGCGGGTGATATAATCAAAGCTGATTCGTTTTCCCAGCAGCACCACGGTCTGCGGCAGCCAGCTCTGCTGCCAGATGTGAAAATTGGCCACCAGCAGGGTCATCAGCACACGAAAGCCATACAGCGCGCCGATTTCCCGCCGGACGTTGTCTTTTTCGCCCATGGCTCAGGCCTCGTCCGCCGGAGCATCCGTGGTATCCGGCTGGACGGTTTCCTCCGGCTGAGGCGTTTCGGCAGGTGCCGGGGTCTCGGTCGGTGCAGCCGTCGCGGCGGGCGCTTCCAGCTCCATGGCGGGCATTTCCGCCTCCGCCGTCTTGGTGAACTTATAGTCCCGGTTTCTGCCGTCCCGAAGATCCCGCAGGCTCATGCCCTTAGCGGTCAGCTGACTGATCTGGAACGCGGATTCCAGACTGTCCGGGCTGGTTCCCACCATCAGGCTGAAATTGCTCACGCGGAAATACAGCTCTTCTCCCAGCAGGGTGCAGGTGCCGTCAGTGCGGAATTCCGCCTGCGTCCCGCTGGCGGACTCCCACGCGCCCAGAATCAGATAAGCCCGGCGCTTCAGCTTGCTTTCCGCGTCCCGGTAGCCGATGGCCTCCTGATAGAAGGGCATGGCCCGGTAGGGCTCGTGATTCCGATACAGCTGGTCGGCGTAGGAATAGCACGCCTCCTGATACAGCTGCTCCAGATCGCGGTAGGCTCTGGGCAGATTCGTCCGGTCTACGTCCTGCAAGGCCCGAATGGCCGCAGGATAGTTTTCCTCCGCAAGGGCCTCCCGAGCTGCCGCAGAGGCGGCGCTGTAGAGCTGATCGTAGCAGTCGGAAGCCTGCTGGGCCGCATCTTCATAATCGCCCAGCGCGGCAAAGGCGTCTCCGGCGGCTTTCAGCTCGCCCGCGTCTTTCTGAGCCAGCGCCAGCTGGTAGCGGCAGGCGCTGATTCGTTCCAGCGCCCGCTCGTTGTCGCCCAGCTGCTCATACAGATCGATGGCTTCCTGATACTTCTGTTCGTTTTCCAGCCGCACGCCCTCGTTGAGGATCATTTCGTTCAGGGTATTCACGGCCTGTTCGTCGTCCAGCTTGCCCACGTTTTCCAGCGCGGCCTGCACGTCTCCGCTTTCCTGATAGCTCTGGGCGATCTTTTCCTCGGTGTCCTTCACCCACTGCGCGCAGTCCTCATAGTCGCCCAGCTGGGTAAAGTTTTCCAGCGCCGAGGTATAATCCCCCGCTGCAAACTGAGACTTGGCCAGCTCATAGCGGCACTGATTTTTCAGGGTCTCGCTGTCCTGATACCGGCCCAGCAGCTCCAGCGTTTCCAGCGCAGCCGCGTAATCGTTCCGGCTGATGGCGGCCTGCACCAGCTGATAGCGCACATCCTGAAGCAGACTGTCGCTGTCCTGATAGCCCGCCAGACCGGCCAGCATCTGCTCGGCGCTCTGATAATCGCTGTTTTCAACAGCGGTCTTGGCCTGCTGATACCGGCACTGCTGCAAAAGCTCCGCCGCATCAGCGTATGATCCGGCGCTTTCCAGAAGGGGCGCAGCCGCGTCGTAGGCCTGCTGCTCCATCAGCTGCACGGCCCGGTGATAGTCGCAGATCTCCGCCTGTCCCAGGCTATCCAGATAATCCGGAATCTTCCGGAACGCCTCGGACGCCCCTTCGTAGTCCTCCTGCTCCATCCGCGCCCGGCCATACTGATACAGGCAGTCATTGCCCTTGGCCAGCGCATCCTGATAATCGGCAATTTCCAGATAGCGCTCCCCGGCGGTCTTCAGATCGCCGTCCGCCAGCGCCTTTTCCGCCAGCCGGTAGACCGCCGCCTGCCGCTGCTCTTCCGCATCCTCCCAGCCGGAGGACAGCAGATACAGACGGATCGCCTCTTCGTCGTTGCCCTCGTCCGCCTGCTTGGCGGCCAGCCGGTAATAGCATTCCCGGACCTTGTCGTCCGCGTCCTGATAGCCGCTCAGATTCATATACAGGGCCAGCGCCACGTTCTCGTTGCCCCCGTTCAGCAGTTCTTCCGCCTGTTCGTAGGCGCACTGCCGGCACCTTTCCGGGCTGTCCTCGTAGTCTCCCAAACTCTGGAAGGACTCCATGGCCTTATCATACAGCTTGTCCGCCAGATAGCTTTCGCCCAGCAGATACACCGTCTTTTTCCGCTGATCCTCGCTGTCCTGATAACCGTTCAGACCGGAAAACAGCTTTTCCGCTTCCGTCAGGTTGTCCGCGCCGCCCAACTCCCGCAGGCTGAGCGCCTTCTGATAATCACATTCCTGCTGCCGTTCCGCCGCATCCCGATAATCGCCCATGGCGGCAAAGGCCGTCCGGGCTTCGTCGTACTGCCCGGCGGTCAGCTTTTCCACAGCCGCGTTATAGCGCAGGGTAGGCAGCACCCAAAAAACGCCGAACAGCACGGCGGCCAGCGCCAGCGCTCCCGCCACGCTCCAGCGGATGACCCGGTTTTTCCGGCGGCGCTGCTGACGGCGCTGTTTATTTTCCTCTTCCAGAAGGCGGCTGTTTTCCTTGCGGGCCTCGGTCGCCACGTCCGCCAGCTTCTTTTCATGAACGGCGATCACCTGCCGCACGTTTTCCCGGCTGAAGCTGGCAAAGACTGCGTCCCGGCCCCGCTCGCAGCGGCAGCACCGGGCCGAATCCAGCGGATTGGCGCGCCCGCAGACGCAAAGCCACGCCTGCTGCTGCACCTCGGGGTAGCCCATTGCGTCCTGCCCGGCCACAAAGCGCAGTTCGTCCAGCGCCCGGCCCGGCTGCAGGGTGTTGGGCGTATAATTCACCAGCGGCGCGTTGCCCTTGCGCCAGATGGTCGCATCGTCAAACCAGACCTTTTCAATGGTGACTTCCGCTTCCTTGACGTTCTTCCATTCGTTGGGCACCATCATCACGCTGAAGCGCTCGCCCGCTTCGGCCTTCAGGCCCTGCATCCGCTCGGACTGGCGAAACAGCAGCCGGTTGTCCTGATCGTAGCAGCTCAGCGTCAGAAGGATACTGACCACGACCTTATGGGACAGGTTATTCATCACAAACGTACATTCCGAAACGTCTTCCGCCGGCATGGCGGACTGCCACAGCTCCACCGGACACGTCAGATCAATCTTCATGGTTCACCCTCCCGGTTTTTCCATTGTGGATCAACCTTTATTGTACAGGAAAATGCGAAAAAAGTACAGTCCCGGCCGGGGCTTCCACTTGTAAAGTCTGCTCATGAAAACAGGCCGGACGGCTTTCGCCGTCCGGCCCGGGGATTCTAAAGGGATTTTACTGGGCAAGGAACGCGGCCAGCTGGCTGTTGGCTTCGTCCACGATCTTCTGCATGCCGGCGCCTTCCAGCTTGGAAAGCAGTTCGGGCAGCAGGGCATCCACATCGCCGGCGCCCGTCCACAGGGTCAGCGCATAGGCTTCCTTGATGTTCATGCAGGCAGCGATTTCGTTCTGCACAGGAGTGGTATCAAAGGTGAAGCCGTAGATGGGCAGCTTCTTGGAACCGCCGTAGAACTCGGCGAACTTCTGCTGGAAGTCAGCGCCCTGGCCCTTGGTGGGGGGCAGCAGGGTCACGTTGCCGACGCCGTTGACCCACACGCTGTAGCTGTTGGCCCGGGTATCGGTGAATTCGGCTTCGCCCGCGTCGTTCAGGTTGTAATGCACGCCTTCCACGCCGTAGCACAGCAGGGTGATCACAGTAGGATCGGAGTTGAGCAGGTTCAGGAACTTCATGGCTTCCACGGGATGAGCGGAATTGGCGGAAATAGCCATCATCGCGCCCTGCACGGAGGTGTTGTCGATGTAAGGAGCGTCATCAGGTAGGCCACCTGCACGCCGCGAGCCTCGGAAGTGGTCACTTCGTAGCCGTAGAGGGAAACCTCGGTGGAGATCAGGTAATTCGCGGTGTTCTGCGCATTGCGCCACGCGTCGGTCGCGGTTTCGCCGATGGCGATGGCGGGATCGATGTAACCGGCCTGGAAGTATTCGCGCATCTGCTTGGCGAACTTCTCAAACTCGGGGGTGGCAAACTTGCCGACCAGCTCGGTGCCGTAAGCGCCGGGGGCGGACACGTCTTCCTTGTTGTAGTAGTAGCTCAGCAGCAGGTTGGCGTCGCCGGGAACGATGCTCACGCCGTCCACGATGCGCTCCGCCACAGCGCCTTCAAAGATGAAGGGATAGAAGGTCTTGCCTTCGGCTTCTTCCCCGGCCTTGACCGTGGCGAAGATGTCGCCCCAGCCGTAGAAACCGGCGTTCTTCACATCGTCCAGCGTGTAGCCGTACTTCTCCAGCAGGGTCACGTTCACGTCCCAGCAGTTCATGGTAGCGAAATCCTTGAAGCCGGGGATGGCGTAGATGCCCTTTTCGCCGTCTTCGCCCTCGGTCTTGGCGCCTTCCAGCAGCAGGGCGGGCAGAGCGGCTTCCACGTCCTTGCCGTACTCGTCCAGCAGGTTGTCTTCCGGGTCGTCCAGACGGACGAACGCGCCCTTCTTGGCATAGGGAGCATATTCGTTGCTGGTCCAGGAGCAGGTGAACATCACGTCGTACTCGTCGCTGCCGGCATTGATGGCATTGCTGGCCAGATCGTTGAAATTGGCCCAGGTGCCCCAAACGGGCTTCACGGTCACGCCGATCTTCTCGGCCAGATAGGCGTTCAGCTGTTCCAGCACAGCCGCATCGTCGGTCACGTTGCAGCCTTCAAACAGAACGGTGATTTCCACAGGGGATTCTGCCAGAGCGGGGGTCAGGGCCGCCACGATCAGCAGCGCCGCCAGTACCAGAGAGAGCAGCTTTTTCATGGGTTTTCCTCCTTAAAATGTTGGTTTGTTTATTTGTAAGCGGCTTGCAGCACCGCGCGCCGCGTTACATCGGGGTTCTTTTCGCCGAACGGTCAGCCCTTCACCGAGCCGATGGTCAGCCCGGCCACCACGTACCGCTGGAAGAAGGGATAGGCGCAGGCGATGGGCAGCACGATGAATACCACCACCGCCATCCGCATGGTCTGGCTGGGCAGGCTTTTGAGAGCCTCCGCCCCGCTCGCGCCGATCATGGAGCTGTTGCGCGCCAGAAATTCCGAGTTCTTCTGCATTTCCATCAGCAGGTATTGCAGGGGATAGAGCTTCTTTTCCGTCACGTACAGCATGCAAAGAAACCATTCGTTCCAGTAGCCCAGCGCTGTCAGCAGTGCCACGGTGGCAATGCCGGGCTTCATGATGGGCAGGACGATGCGGCAGAGGGTGGTGTATTCCCCCGCGCCGTCGATGGTGGAAGCCTCGATCAGCTCAAAGGGCACGGTGGTCTGCAGGAAGGTGCGCATGATGATAATATTGAAGGGGCTTACCAGCATGGGCACGATCAGGGCGGCGTAGTTGTTGCTCAGCCCCAGCAGGTTCTTGCACACAATGTAGGTGGGAATCAGTCCGCCGCCGAAGATCATGGTGAAGAAGCTCAGGAAGCTGAAGAAGCTGCGGAATTTGTAGTCCCGGCGGAACAGCGGATACGCATACAGGATGCACAGCGTCACGCTCAGCACCGTTCCCACGATGGTAATCAGGAAGCTGTTGAAGTAGCTTCTCCACAAAAGGTCGCCCAGCCGGAGTACCTGCCGGTATGCGTCCAGCGACCACGACAGTGGAAAGAAGGAATAGCCCTGGGCGGAAATGCTGCTTTCCCCCGTGAAGGAAATAATCACGACGAACACAAAGGGAATGATGCACAAAAGAGCGAACAGGCCCAAAATCAAAGCGAAGAGAAATTCCGTGCCCCGGCTGATCTGATTGAGCCGGAGGTGGGAACGGCTGGAATGCTTGTTGATGGAAACGGCTGTCATCGTTCCTTCCTCCTTTCTCAGAACAGGCTGCTTTCTTCATCCAGCCTGCGGACAATCGCGTTGGCCGTCATGATGCAGATGAAGCCCACCAGATTTTGCAGGAAACCGGCCGCCGTAGACATGCCCACGTTGCGGGTGGAGGTGTAGGCGCGGTATACATAGGTATCCACCACCTGCGTGGCCGGGAACAGGGGCGCGGAGTTCATGGGCACCGACCAGAACAGGCCGAAATCCGCGTTGAAGATCTTGCCCACGTTCATGATGAGCAGAATGACGATCATGGGCTTCAGGTGAGGCAGCGTCACGTGGAGAACCTGCTGCCACTTGGTGGCGCCGTCCACCGAAGCGGCCTCGTACTGCGTGCGGTCGATGCCGGTAATGGCGGACAGATACAGTACCGTGGAGTAGCCCGTGTTTTTCCACATGCTGCACAGGGTCAAAATGTAGGGCCAGTATTTCGGCTCGTTATACCAGTCGATGGCCGTTCCCGTAGCCGCCTGCTGGGCCCGGACGATCATGCCGTTGGTGGGATCCAGAAACGCGAAAAGGAAGTAGGCGGCCACTACCCAGCTCAGGAAATATGGGAAGAACATCAGCGTCTGATAGGTCTTGGCCAGAAACTTTTTGGTCAGCTCGCTCATCATGATGGCGAAGGTAACGGAAAGCACAAGCCCCATCACAATCCACAGCGCGTTGTAGCCCAGCGTATTGCGGATCATCACCCAGCTTTCGGAGGTGAACAGAAAGCTGAAGTTCTTCAGCCCCACCCATTTGCTGTGAAACAGATTGACCGGAAAGGGAATTTTGCGGGTCGGCAGCTTGTAATCCAGAAAGGACATCACGATACCGCCCATGGGCAGGTAGCGCACCAGCAGATACCACAAGGCTCCCGGCAGCACCATCGTGGTCAGCGCGAGGGTTTTTTGGAACTGGCCGCCGTTCAGCTTTCGGGGCAGCGGCTGCTGCTTTGCAGGGCAAGTCATGGAGCAGACTCCTTTCTATCCGCAGGCTTTGTATGTCACGATTTCCTTCGATGGTCTGATTATAGTTTTTCCGGCCTCCGATGGGAATGTCCGGGCTTGTGCTTTTTTGTCCACCGATGTGCATTTGTTGCAATCGGTTCTTTTTTTGCCTTCAAAAGCAGGAAAACGCCGTTTCTACCCGGTATTTGTCATGATGGAGGAGGACAAAAGCCCACCGGCCTTTCCTTTTCTCTTCTTTATTTATCTTATTTGGACTCCGGGAGGAATACGATGCGTCAACTATGGGACAGGCTGCGTTCCCTCAAGGTATCGCTGATCCTGATGGTCTTATGCTGCTGGCTGCTGCCGTCGGTCGTACTGGGCGGCTTTGTGGGCTCCGCGCTTTTTTCGCTGCTCCGTGAAAAAACGGAGGAAGCCCTGCTGACCGGCGCGCAGAATACCCTGACGCTTCTCAAAACCAGCGTGGATTCCATGCTTTCGCTGGCCCGGGACGCGATCTACGACGGAGAGCTCAGCAGCGCCGTCAAGCGCTATGACGGCGGAGAAATCCCCTATTCCGATTATGGTAACAGCGTCCGCGGCTATCTGGAACGCAAATACAGCCGGGAGCCCTGGTGCCTGTGCGCCCTTTTCTTCCGGCCCGGCACGCAGGAGGAGCTGCATTTCACCTCCCAGACCCGGCAGAACGCCGAATGGTTTTCAGAGCATGCCATTCAGGGCGCGGCGCAGGCCGGGGAAACGCTGGGAGCCGGAAGCCGCTTTTATTCGCTGGATGGCCGCACCTATCTGCTGCGCAACCTGTACCACACCAATCTGCAAAAATACGGCATGCTGGTTTTGGAAATCGACATGGACACGGCCATGGCCCCGGCCCTTGCCTCGGAACAGGCGGACGAGGACGTTCGCTATGCGGTCCTTCTGGATGACTACCGTCACGGTCAGCTTCTTCCCGGCGGCGAAAGCGGCATTGAGGAATCGGACGGAACCCTGCTCTACACCCAGCGCCTGGAAACGGACGATTACCGGCTGGAGCTGCAGGCGCAGGCCAGCCGCCGTCAGGTTTATGCCCGCATGGATTCTTTCCGGCTGCTGACCTGGGCCCTGCTGGCCCTGACGGCCCCGCTGTGCGGGCTGGTGATGGTCTATGTGCAGCGGCGCATCGTGCGCCCCATCGGCCAGCTGTCCGCCGCCTCCCGGCGGATGCAGGAGGGCGAGCTGGGCCAGACCGTCGCCGTGCAGGGAGCCAGCGAGCTTTGCCAGCTGGGCAGCGCCTTTTCCGAAATGAGCCGCCAGCTGAAAAACCTGATCGACCGTTCCTACAAGGAACAGATCGCCCTGCGGGACGCGCGCATTCAGGCCATGCAAAGCCGCATCAACCCGCACTTCCTCAACAATGCGCTGGAAAGCATCAACTGGCAGGCCCGTATGGACGGCGATGAGACCGTCGCCCATATGGTGGAAACGCTGAGCGTCCTTCTCAACGCGGCCATTGCCCGGGATGAGCGGCATTTAACGCCCCTGCAGGAGGAGCTGCAGGTCGTGGACGCTTACTTTTACTTCGTAGGGCTCCGCTTCGGCGACCGTATCCGCACGGAGGAAGCCATCGACCCGGAGGCCCGGCAGGCGCTGGTTCCCCGGCTGATGATTCAGGTGCTGGTCGAGAACGCGGTGGAGCACGGCGTCAGCCCGGCGGGCCGCGGGCTGATCCGGCTGCGGGTGCGCCGAACGGCGGGCGAGCTGCTCATCAGCGTCACCAACGATGGCAAGCGGCTGACGCAGGAGGATCTGGAACGCATCCGCCGCCTATTAGAGCTGGACGAGCCGAATCAGGGCCACATCGGCATTCGGAACATTTCCCAGCGGCTTCAGCTGCTGTTCCCGGGCAAGGCCGCCCTCAGCATCGGCCTGTCCGAAACCGGCGATACCGTCGCCGCCATTCGAATGCCCTACACCGAAAACCTGCCGAGCGAAAACGCGGCTCAGCCGCCGAAAGGAGACGATTGCCCATGAAGCGTCCGGCGCCTGTGATTTTTTCTCTGGTTTTGTCTTTGCTTCTGCCCCTGACCGCTTTGGCGGAGGGACTGACCCTGCGCACCGTCAGCATTTTCGCCGGGGCGGACGCGGCGGCGGACACCTACACCCACCTTTTGAAGGAGTGGGAGGAAAAGACCGGCAACCGCGTTTCCGACGTTTCCACTCCTTCCAATGAAGAATGGAAAACGGGCGTTCTATTGGATTTTGCCGCAGGCAACGAGGCCGACGTGCTGTTCTATTTCGTAGGCACGGCCGACAGCGCGCCGATCCTGAGCCGCGTGGTGCCTATCGCGGAGATCAACGCCGCCTGCCCGGAGCTTCAGCTGCCCGAAAGCGAGCTGTGCCGGGAGGCCGACGGTGCCGTCTATGCCATTCCCGTCCGGGAATACTGGGAGGGCCTGTTCTGCAACAAGGATCTATTCGACCTTTACGGGCTGGAACTGCCCACCACCTGGGAAAAGCTGGAAACCGCCGCCCGAGTCTTCCGGGAAAACGGCGTCGTGCCCCTGGCCGTTTCCCTCAGCGATCAGCCGCACTACATCGCGGAATTTTGCCTGTTATGCTGCGGCGGAGAGGAAGCCCACCGCCAGCGCCCCGCGTCCATCGAAGAGGTGCCCGACAGTTGGACGGAGGGCATGGCGCTGCTGCGGCAAATGCAGCAGGAAGGCTTTTTCCCGGAGGATACGGAGGTCATCACCGCGTCCGAAGCCAGTCAATTATTCCTTCAGAAAAAAGCCGCCATGCAGATCGACGGCAGCTGGTTTGCCAACAGTCTGCCGAAGGACCGCATGGATTCCACGGTCGTTCTGCCCTTTCCGTCCCGGAACGGGGACAGCAGCGCCATCATCCGGGGCGTTTCCATGGGCTTTTATCTGACCCGAAAGGCCTGGAACAGTCCCCGTCGGGATGCGGCGGTAGATCTGCTCAGCTATCTGGCCACCGGCAGCAACGCCCGGGCGCTGGGGGGCTACGGTTTCACCGGGGCGCTTCTAAAAAGCGCGGACGCCATGCTGGCCAGCCATCCCGAACGGCTCAGCCCGGTGCAGGACGCCATGAGCCCGGAAGCGCGCACCCTCTGGTTCCGGCTCATTCCCTCGCTGGCGGACGGCCGCGTCACCCCGGAGGAGCTATGGCGGCAGGTTATGGCGCTGCGCCCCTTTCAGCGTCAGGAATAGGAGGACGATTGTACCATGTACCGCGTTGTTTTGGTCGATGACGAACAGATCATTCTGCAGGGTCTTCAGCGGGCTTTTCCGTGGGCCGAATACGGCTGCGAGGTAGCCGGGACGGCCATGGACGGCCGGGAAGGGCTGGAGCTGATCCGCCAGGTAAAGCCGGACCTGCTGCTGACGGACATCTGCATGCCCAACATGGACGGTCTGACCATGATCGCCGCCCTGAAAAGCGCCTTTCCGGCCATGCAGGTGGCGGTTCTCACCGCCTACCGGGATTTCGACTACGCCCAGAAAGCCCTGAATCTGGGCGTATGCCGCTATCTGCTCAAGCCCAGCAACATGGAGCAGCTACGGGAGGCCGTTTCCACCATGAAGACCCGTCTGGACGAGGCCGCTCCCCCACCCGCGCCGGAGTCAGAGCCTGATCCGGCGGAAAATTCCGGCGAAGCGGGTGCTTTCATCGCCCGTGCGGCCATGGAGTACATTCGCCAGCACTACACCGAGCATCTGACCTTAAGCGATGTTGCCGACCACGTCTACGTCAGCCAGTGGCACCTTTCCAAGCTCATCAACCGGCATCTCCAGCAGAGCTTTCTGGACATCATCAACACCCTGCGGGTGGAGCGTGCCAGGGAACTATTGACCGACCCCGCCTGCCGCGTCCGCGACATCGCCGCGCTGGTAGGCTACAGCGACGTGGCTCATTTCAGCCGCATCTTCAAAAAGCACACCGGCCAATCCCCCCTCGACTACCGGGCAGGGGTAGAAGTCCGCAACCTCAATCGTCGTCTTTGACACTGCCGTGTCAAATCCTCGTTTCGGTT
>ERZ857629.4005-NODE-4005-length-11844-cov-2.484011_pt1 | contig 11844 bp, 7 predicted proteins | sample MGYA00519700_ERZ857629 | MGnify/ENA primary metagenome ERZ857629 (study PRJEB31778, sample SAMEA3449351) | human gut metagenome | biome: human gut; feature: human-associated habitat; material: faeces | place: United Kingdom | collected 2010/2012 ... | reverse complement strand
TAAGGCTTTATTTATGGTCGTATTCTAATCCCTTCTGTATGCCGACGGAGACACTCCGACATGCTCCTTGAAATATTTACCGAGAAACGACTGATTGGGAAAGTTCAAGTCCTTGGCTATCTCCTTGATGCTCTTGGACGTGTTCTTCAGCTGCACACGCAGCTCAAGGGTGACATACTTGTCTATCCATTCGTTGGGAGTACGCTGGCTTATCGCCTTTACTGTCTCTGACAGATACTTAGGAGTAATGCAAAGCTGCTCGCCATACCACGACACACGGCGCTCCGAACGATAGTTCTGCTCCACAAGACGGATAAATTCCGTGAAGATAGACTCTGCACGTGTCTGCTTCTTAACCCCACCCTGCTGCACACCATACATCACATGACCGATATCATATATCATAGCTGCCAACAGGGAACGGACCACGTCGCGGCGGAAGGCATGTTCCTGCGCCTCCACCTTTGACTGTATCTTTTGGAAATAAGACATCAGATTTTCCACCTCGTCAATCCGCAGCCCGAAGACAGGATGCTTCCTTGAGAAAAGGAAAAGCGACGAGAGGTCATGCACGCCTTTCAGCACTTCGTTGAAGAAGTTCTCCGACATCATGATGGCTATGCCACTGAAGTCGCAGCTCAACTGGCTGTTATTGACAACCTGCCCCTCACTGATTATTATCACATCGTTGGCTTTCACAAGGCGCTCTTCCGTATCTACAGTATAGCGCGCCTCACCACGCAGACACAGTCCGACGAGCAGACAACCCATGCGCTTAGGCACTTCCGGCACAGGCACACTGCCAAACTCCGGGAAGAGCAACAGGTCGTCATCTATACACGGACCATGAAACAGCTGTTTGGTGGAACCCACCGATATTTCTTCTATTGTGCTATACATATCTTATGCCCTTACGATTTAGAATCGTGCAAATATAGCACAATTAATCCAATAAGCAAAGACAAAAACAAAAAACCGCATTTCCCGGATAAGGAAATGCGGCTCCTGTTATTATTCTGTTTTCTTCTGCCTCTGCTTTGTCTTAAGCATGGACTTGGTCATTCAACCCGCTTACTTCTTAAGCATCTTCTTGCCATTCACGATAACGATGCCCTTATAGCCCTCGCCAACCTGCTGGCCAGAGAGGTTGTACATCTTACCGTCTGTCGCTGTCATGCCTACAGATACAGCATTGATACCTGTGGCAGAGACCTTGCGATATATCTGCAGGTTGTCTTGGGCATCGGCGAAGCTGGTGAAGTAGATATTCTCTGCATCGTAACCTATATTCTTACGAGCTGCCGTACCACCAAAGGTCACCACCGCATTGCCATTCTCTGAGAATGATACCGTAGCAATACATGTTGCATCGGCTTTCTTGGAAAGTTTCAGTCCGCTGCTGCTTACGCCAAGAACTTCGGTGCCATCAAGCACGCGGAAGCCCCAACCTGCGTTATTGGCAGCCTTGAGTGGCGTGAACGACATCACAGAACTGTTTCCATACACCTTATCGCCATCTTCTGTCTTGATGCCAACAGGCATACGTTTTCCGTTGCTGTTGGATGTAGAGAGGGCAACCTGCTCTTGCTCGTTGACAAAGATTATCTCGTTAGCCGCAGACAACTCATCAAGGCTCGTCACCTTTTCGTATGCTACGTCATTGCTTACCACATGACTTAAGCCCTGTGTACGTTCTTTGAAGTCAAACGTTATGACTCCGTCTGCTTGCCTCATTATCTTGTAGACAGGAGTGGTGGTGAGCGAAGTATTGTCGTAAAGCGGGAAGCTCAAGATATTGTTTACGCCATTTCCGAAGAGATCGGAATTATTTGCATCGCCATATATCTTTCTTGATGCGGCAGAAATCACCATGGCACGCTTTGCTGTCTGCTTGTTGTTCAAGGTGTTTGAGTTCCACTGCGACTTATCATACGTGAAGTGCGTAAGAAGGAGTCCTGGACCTTGGTAGTACCATGTGTCTGGCTTATAGTTCTCCATTATGAAATACTCATTCTTATCATTCGGATTACGTAAAAGCACAGCCATGTCTTTATCTTCTTCGCTTGCAGGATAGAGGGCAATAGACTCTGCATCGGTAAGCTCCTTTATCTTCAGCCATCCAAGGTAGCTGCGCTCGTAGGCATTCATTCCCACAGGAGCATAGGAATCGTTGGCATAAGGGCCGGAATCCATCACCGACCACATTCCCAATGGTGACTCGTCGGTATAGCTGTAGTCTGTCACATAGAAGTCGGGCAGTCCCAAGGCATGTCCAAGCTCGTGAACCATCACGCCCATTCCCTGGACAATGGTGTTTGGCTCTGAGCCATAGCGCTCGTTGCCAACGAAATACGAGGAGAAGAGGAATCCGCCTATCGTTCCGGTCGTAATGGTAAGGTCTTGCTCATGTGGCCAAATAGCATCTTCATCGTTGCTCGTTGCCTCGCCAACGCCGGCATAATACAATATGACGTTTGGAATCCTATTGTTCACAACATACTTGTTGAAGTCTACCCCCTGTGCTATGGCTGAGGTTATTGCCTCTCTCAACATCGACTTCACACGATAGTCCTGCCATGGCTTATTGCCGCCATAGTATGCATAGCCATTCGACAAAGTGACCTTGGCACATACGTCGAACGTAGGGTTGAACAATCCACGGCTCTGCGAATTGTAATAATCCTTCACCGAGCCTCTCTGGAGGTTTGAGTCCTCGTGGTATCCTTCCTCGTTAAGGTAACGGTTGTATTTCTCCACAGTCATATCGTCTTGGAACTTTTTGTCGGAAAACTCAACCATAATCACCGGTATCGTAGGTGCGCCTATTGACGGCAGCGAACCGAGGGCACTCTTCCCGTACTCACCGAGTCCGTCTTCCGTTGACGAGTATGTCACTCGCATCGGGCCACCACTTGTTACTGTACACCTCTCGGGAACCAACAACTTAGCAAGTGCCTGGTCTGTCGGTCTCAAGGTGTTGGAAGCGACGAATTGTCTCTCTGCCTCCGTGCGGTCGGCAATGTTATGAGTAATTACGTTTGAGGCAACAAGCTCACCATTCTTCAGTTCACCGTAGCACAATGTGCCTTCACTATTGCGCACCACAACCTGATTGTCTACAGTGGTATAGAATGCGAGCCTGCCATCACCGTTCTTATACAGCATCACCGTCGAACCGTCGCTCTGCTTTATCGGGAACAACTTATGGACAGCGCGGATTGCGCTCGCCGACACTGCCACAGCCATAGCCATCAGCGTCACAGCAAATTTTTTCTTCATAGTTCTTTCATTATAATATTACAAAAAACAAGTATTTTTCATCGTCATAAATACACATTGCAAATATACAAACATTTACAATACATACAACATTTCATGCCGTTTATTTATCATTATTTTAGATTTTAGTGTTTGTGTGGGTTCATCTGATATTCCGAGTAAGGCGTATTAATATTTTCCCACAAATCTCGCAGAACACAAAACTTCCGAAAAAGAACTAAGTATAAAAATAGCCGCAACTGACTGGCAGCTGCGGCTATCTTTATAAATTGTTGTTTATATCTTACTTGTTCAAGAACTTCTTGCCGTCCTTAACAACGATACCCTTGAAGTTCTTGCCAACCTGCTGACCTGCAAGGTTGAACATGCGGCTGTCCTTCTTAGCAGAAGCGTTAGAAATCTGAACGCCCTCAACACCAGAAATCTCAGCGTCACCCTGTGCTATGCAAATAGGAAGATTTGCCTCTACGCCACCACGGCCTGTGAGTGTGAGAACAGCATTGCGTCCTGTTGTTCCTGCAGGAAGAGCATCGAATGTGAACATAAGCAATGAAAATCCATATTTTTCTCTCGTACTTTCATCAACACTAACATGAATCCAGCTTGGAAGGTTTGGAATATCATAGTATGGCTCACCTGAGTCACCATTGGAGAACTGTGTAGCAGTACCAACAGGAAGACCTTTACACTCTTGTGATGTTCCATCGAATGTAACAGTCTTGCCATCAGCACTTACACGAATCTTTGAGTAATCCGTTCCGTCAACATCTGTATTGAAAACTCCGTTAGTAAAGACGTAAGCCTTTTCGAACATGCCATAGAATGACATATCCACCACGCAACCATCGTAGAAATGACGGTACGATGTCTCCAACTCAGGAATGTTTACATTAAACAAACCATTCTCCAAAGCGTACTCTGACTGAGAAATGCGAGCCTGAGGACCAAAGTCTATGTCTGCGTCATCAAAGCCAGAAACGACAACGGCATACTCCTGACCTGCAGGAATAACGAATGGGTCAAGAGTCTCAACACCTAAAGCATCCTTTGTTTTCTTGGAGAACAAAACAGTTCCTCTGTAAACAGTCTTATTGTTTCTTGTACTTGTAGACTTGAAATCCAAGGTGTCAGCTGACTCTGCGGTCAAAGTCTGCAGGATATTGGTTCCAGCAATCTTAAGACCTTTCTCGGATGTTGTCACATCAGTGATGTAAACGGTAAGTTTCTTGCCAGAAGGAATAGGAGTGTTTGTAAAGCTTACACCACTCACAGCCACCTCCTCAACATAAAGAGGAGAAGCAAGAGCTGGGAACACTTGCTCTACAGAAGCACAAGTACCCGTAACATCATGGTCAAGACCTGTTTCATCTGCTTTGTAAGTAATAGTACCTGAACCATACATGTTATCTGTACTCAATGCGCCCCATGCCTGAACAGTACTGTAATACCTTCCATTTCGCTCATAAGCCTCAACAGGAGACGTAAGAGCCAATGTGCTTATAGAATCTGTTATAACCAAAGGATCGCCATACTCACCAATGCCAGCCAAGGTGTATAGATTGTTGTCACCATAAGACCATGACACATTTCCTACAGATACCACTGGTCCCCAGAACATTCCACTTGGAGAGTACATGGAAACATAACTATTGTCTGCATCCAATTCTGAAGACTTAACAGCAGTCCCGTTGACAGTCCACGAAGGATTGCCTGTACACATATTCTTATATGTTACATCTGTATAAGGAGCTACCGAGTATATAGTATAGCCAGAACCCATATCCGTAAAGAGGTCAAAACCTCTCCACAGACCGCCCTGTGGTTGGTAATAAACTCCGTTTGAAACAGTTCTCTTAGGAGTTGCCACACCATCCTTGGCAATCTGCATCTGCTTGTCGAGAGTAGGCAAATTGCAAGCCACGCTCTTATGTACATCTGTTAGACGCTGAGCAAACCCTGCGCTTACCAAAGAAGCCAAAGCTAAAGTAAATAATGTTTTCTTCATAATCAAAATTTTTAAATTAATAATAATTCTATTTCAAATAAACCACGAACCAGATGTTTGGATTGCTTGCCGAAGTAAGCTTTATCTTAGTGAGGTCAAATCTGGTGGTAGCGGCAGACGTGATGAACCTCTGGCTGAACATATTCAAAAGATTCTGTATTTGCGGCACAGACTGGAGCAGGATAGCACCATTGCCTGAGGCACTTACATACTCAAATGTCTCGCCATCAGAATTGTTCACGACATTAAAGTTATAGTCCACAATTGTCTTGGTATTATATGTAATACGGATGACTGGCGTCTTGTCACTTCTACGGATGGATATGTTGTTGAGACGCAATTTCTTTGCAGAGAATGCTTTCTCAATATCACTGTAAATGCTCATCGCATCATCAGACATCTGCATACCCTTGTCAAGGACCCAACCATTTGAATTCTTGACAAACATTGAATCCAAGACGTACGCAGGATTTGCGCCCTCAATATATATTGCAGGGTTATTTACATCCTCAAAGACATCCTTCTCGCCATTGTACTTCAGCTCTTGGAAAGACAAGTCACCATAAGTGGTCTTATCTCTGAAGCGCAGATAATAGTCGTTGTCACGCTTGGTCAAAAGGAAAGGATTGAATGTCTCTGTCGTCACCTTGTCCTGATTGTAAAGGTATATACTTGGAAGACCGTCGTTTGCGCCCTCAAACTTATACTTCAAGTCGCCCACATGCAAAGTGTCAGAACATAAATCTACAGATGGGAACATCTTATTCTTGAAATCTTTCACATCAGCAAGATACGACTCAAAGTCTATACCCTCAGCGACAGGAGTAAGCAAGTTATATGTACCACGCTTCTTGCCTTTAAGCATCATGTATGAAGCATCCTCAGGAGCATCAACGATGATAAACTCATAGTCGCCACCGATACCAGTTCCTGTCTCGTCGTTAGGATCATCGACAGTTCCTGTTGAAGGCACATCCTCAGGGTCAGAGAAAGTATGAACGACCTTATTGTATGTATTGAATGACAATACCGGACCATTGTCTGTGATAACATCCCATGTTGACGTTGCCGACAGATAGTGATTGTTCGACAGAGTATTGTTCATCGATGCATCTACCGACTTGTCCTTATGGAAACGAAACATAAGGAGATAGCCACTCCCATAGGGTGCTTCATCCTGGGTTGTAGGATACAGCTGCACTGCCCAACCATTGGGAGAAGCACAGAGACGATCAGAATACAAGGCGCTCGCCTCGTTTAGACGCTCAGCGGCTGTCTTGCTGAACAAGTCGTCCTCTTCGTTCACGCATGCCGTAAACGACATAGCGGCAGCGCAAACAAATGCCATTGATAATATCTTATTCATAATCATTTTTCTTTCTTATTCTTTAGTTTGAAGAGCCTTAAATTTGTTCACCTCATCTCGAAGCATGTCAATCAGCTTCTTACCAGATTCCTGAACCGAAGTCAACTTGTTAACCAAATTACCATTTTCAACAACGAAGGTGCCATCGGGATTTGTGACGAACGTACGTTCCTGCACCATCTTACGCAAGGCATCCAAGTCGATGTTGTAGTTCTCCTTCAGATAAGTTCTTACCAAGTTAACCTTTCTTAGGATGGTTGCCCTACCGTCAACACCGGTTTCATGCAACCACTGTGGTTGACCTTTCTCGTTGAGAGCCACCGTACCGTCGGCATTACGAAGACACTTACGACGATACAACTTGTTGTTGACGCCACTCTGGGTCTGCTTGAAGTATCCGATGGTGTCAAGATTGCATCCCGGGGATAGGAGTTTCTCATATTCAGTTTTATTCTTGCAGTCCAAAACTTCCCACTCAAAGTCCGCAGACTCAAGCTTTTGTTTCCAAGCGAGGGAGTCCATGGTAATATAGTTTGCCATTGACTCTGCCCAATCCTCACTCACTGAGCTTGATGCATAAGGAGTGACAAAGCCTGCACCTGCCTTCAGAGAGTCTGGTGAATCACTCCAACCAGATGCGTCATAGCCACTGCTTGATATGGTATTGAAGCTTGTTGGGTGCAGTATCTTCTGGTCAAGGATATGAGAGAACTCATGGTGCATGGTCTTGAAGAAATACTCATTCATCATGTCAACATCATTGACATTAAGATTGTTCACATTGTAAAGATTAATCTTCACGCCCGAACTTGCGTCACCCAAAGTTTCCGTACCAGACGAAGCGTTATAGTTCTTCGAACCTGTTATATTTATTATACGCGGACTATTCTTCTTCAAGAACTCCTCTCCGGCAAGCTCCTTGTAAACATCATACCAAAGATATTTGGTAAGAACAGCAAGGTCGAGACTCTGCTCGTATGTGGCAGGAGTAAGGTTCTTGTTCTTGTCAGAGCCCTTGTCGTCAAACTTGTATGTGAACTTGACGTTATATGACTCCAAGAACTCCTTCTTTACGAAAGTGTCGAGAGGGAACGTATACTGCGTCTTGTCAAGATAGTCCTGCGCAGGGTCTGTATCAAATATCGTGCTTGTGAAGTCATCGTCAGAGCAAGATGTGAATCCTGCGGACAATGCTGCTACGGCAACGAGAACCAAACTTTTTAAATTGAATTTCATATCTTTATATCCTCCTCATTAATGTTTAACGACGAAACTACTCTTGTTGAACTCCAACTTAGAAGACTTGCTGTCGGCAGAAACCTTCTGGCGAGAAGATTCCATTCCGGCAGAGAGGCTTTCCCAAGGAACTTCAACAGCACGGTTGTCATCATTGTAATCTGACTTAACTACAAGAGATGTGACACCTACCGTATGAGAATAAGGAATTCCCCAACGCTTCAAGTCAAAGAAACGAATACCGTTGAATGCGGTCTCATAACGGCGGAAGTCATTTATACAGTTCATATATGGAACAGCTTCGGCTGGTATTACATAGCTTGCGCTCATTTTCTGCGTGAAATTCCAATCCTCGAAGCAGTTTATGTTGCTGCCATTCTTATAATAATCGGAGAACTCACGGTTTGTCATATAATTAGTTGTTCCACCCGTTACATACTGCTTGTAGTCATCTGCGCTGAAAGAGTTAAGCTGGCAATTCCAATACCAACGGAGATCATCCGCAGCACTACTGAGGTCGCCAAGCATGACGTGAGCCTCTGCACGATCAAGGAGCAACTCGTTTGAAGTGAATGCCCTGAAAATGCAATGAGGATAACCAATGCCAGAAACCTTATCGCTATACTGGAAGTGTTCGCCAATCTTACTGCTGAAGAAACCATAGTCAGAACTTGATAAGCTAAAGAGCTGACCACTAACCAAAGAGATGGCAGGACAAATGTATCCAGACCACAATGTTCTGTGGTCGCTATTTATCATGAGGGCATCGCTCGCTGCCTCGCCTGAGTAGGAGTAGCGATAACCGAACATACGACGCTGCAAGAGAGAGTATGTATCAATCATCATCAAATTGCCTGGTTGGTCTGGAGAGTGCCAAACATTAGCATAGTCGGAAAGCGAAGAGCATCCGCTAAACTGCGAAAAGTCCATCGTCATACGCTGGAAGCTTGCAGAGTCAGTGCCAAGTACCTCATTGGCATGCTCGATTACTTTCTCATACTGCCTGGTATACAGATAGTAGCGAGCAGCGAATGCATGGGCAGCATTGATATTGAAGTGATACTTTGGAGCAGTCTTGTAGTTCAAATCACTCATCAAAGCGAGACCTGCCTCAAGATCCTTGCCAATCTTTTCATAAGTATCGGCAACGTTACTTCTGTCGTAATTCTTGAACACCTTGTCCTCAATCTTCGTAACGTAAGGCACTCCAATATCCTTCTTGCTCGCCTCGGCATCCTTGTAAGCCTTTGAGAAGAAGTTTACGAGCTGGAAATGGTCATAAGCACGAATAAGGAGAGCCTCACCCTTGGCTGCCTTCATTGATGCAGAGAGGTTGCCATCCGGACAAACTCGCTCTATACCGGCAAGTGCCTGGTTAACAGTAGCTACGGAAGAGTAGTAGTAAGTCCAAAGAGAGCCAGGTGAGTCAGATGCACTGTATGTAGCGTCAGAAGCCGGCTCAAGACGATACAACTCGTCATCCCACTTTTGATAAGAGCTATAGTTATAGTGAACGGTAAGTCTTTCTGTCGTTAGGATTAGATGGCACATGGGGAGCCTGATTGTCAGTCAGGTTATCGCTGGAAATCTCACCCACCCACGCAGGGTTACCCTCTGGATACGCACCTACGAGAAGCTGGATAACCTTATCTTCCGTATCAATCTCGGTACGCTCATCTGGCACCTTGTCGAGGAAGCTGTCGCTACAAGAAGCGAGACCAGAAAGAGCCATGCCGAAAGCCAATACTTTATATTTGTATGATTTCATATTATATTCTTTCTTAATATTTTGAACCTATATACCTTATTATATTAAAGTCCGAGACGAACCGTAAGCGTGAACTGCTTTGAAAGCGGTGTTGCCACACCACCGGCATTAACGAACTCTGGATCCTGACCGTTCAACTTGTCATCGGCGTAGAGCAGACAGAGGTTTGTAGCGTCGAGCTTCACAGATGCTGTCGCCAGACCGATCTTTGCAAGGAACGAACGTGGAACCTCATATGTCAGAGATACATCCTTCAAACGGATGAAGCCACCGTCAGCAACACGTGCCGTAGAGTAGTTGTATGCGTTGTAAGCATAAGACAGCTGTGTGTCGTTGTAATACTGACGCACACTGGCAATGGCTGGGATTGAGGTAACTTTCTCATCACCCGGCATCACCCAACGGTTCTTGAACTCCTTAGGCATAGCCGACATATCCGAGTAGCTTGAAGAGAACACCTGGTCAAGGCGAATCTTATTGCCGAAAGAGTATGTAACGAACACGTTCAAGCGCCAATTCTTGTATCTCAATGTATTGTTGAGACCACCATTCATAGTAGGCTCTGTCGGTCCCTCATACTTAAGAAAGCCAAGATTTTGATACTCCTGGAAGTTGATATCGGTTGTCGTAATCTCACCCTTCTCATTGATAATCTGTGGAATACCCTCATCGCTGAGTCCTACGAAAGGTATGGAGAACAATGAACGGTGTGGGTAACCCTTGCGGATGTTAGCACCAGAGTTGTATACCAAATTGATTACGTTAGCCTGTGAGAGCACATCCGTAATGGTAGTCTTAGTGTAAGCGTATGTCAAGTCGGTAGACCAATCGAAGTTCTTCGTACGAATATTCTGTGAAGAGATTGTTGCCTCAACACCGTGAGACCTCATGGATGCAACGTTGGCGAACTTGCGAACCTCACCACCAGCACCCTGTGTGTTTACATATCCCATCAAGTCGTAGTTGTTACGCCAGTACCAGTCGGTTGTCAAATTCAAACGGTTGTTCAAGAAACCGAGGTCAACACCAACATTGAACTCTTTCTTCTTCTCATACGTTAAGTCTGAGTTGGCAAGCTGAAAGAGGTAGATGTACTGTTCCTGCTGGTCACCCTGTGGATGCCACTTAATTCCTGAGCGGAACACAGCGAGAGCGTTTGATGCCGTTGTCTGCTCACCCACTAGAGAGTAGCTCAGACGAAGAGTAGCATGAGACAACCAATTCTTGTGAGCCTGTGCCCACTTGTTGAACCAATCCTCCTCATGTGCGTTCCATGCACCAGAGAGGTTCCATGTAGGAAGCCAACGAGAGCTTGTTGACTTACCGAGCTGGTTAGAACCATCATAACGACCAGTGACACTGGCTGTATAACGTCCCTTGTATGAATAGCTCATGAATGCGAAATAAGCAAGACGGCGGTTCCAAGACTTAGAGAACGACACGCGCTCAAGACCTTCCTCCTTAGCCTGCTTGTAGAATTCATAAGGCAGAGACTGCAGGCGGCTATTCTCGTAATCGATACCATACTCCTCATCATGACGAGCATCGTAGTCAGCACGGTTAGCCTCCATACCTGCAAGGGCATTGAAGATGTGAGTGTTATTCCAAGTGTTGTCGTAACGAACTGTTCCACGGAAGTCAAGCTGCGTCACAGAGTTCTCGTCCATGATGTTGATACCACCAGTTGGCATAACAGAGACTGGAAGAGCATTCTTGACATCTGGGTCAGTGTACAAGTAAGTATTGCTGTACATAATGCTTGGGTTGTCGACACCTGCGCGATATGCCTCTGCCTGGTTTGAGTGGTTCATCACGATATGCTCACGAGAAGAGCGCATCGTACGATAGTCACCCAAGAGGTTCACCTCAACGTGCTTGATTGGCTTCCAGTTCAACTCGCCCTGGAACTTGACATCGTGAACGTTGATATCAATGTAGTTGTTTTCCAACTCATTGAAGATGTTGAAGCTTGCATAGTTACGAGTATAGCTTTGGCTTGGATCCAAAGTACGAGAGGTATTCAGCGCATAACTGAATGGGTTGATATCGAAGTCACGACTTACGGAACCACTCACAGGGTCGATGCTCTGGTTCAACGTACCAGGAGCCTCCTGTTTACGATAGCTGGCATTGGTACGGAGAGTAACGCTCAGCTTCTTGCTGAGGTTGAACGTTGCGTTCATCACGCCA
>ERZ857629.4004-NODE-4004-length-11844-cov-9.965816_pt1 | contig 11844 bp, 9 predicted proteins | sample MGYA00519700_ERZ857629 | MGnify/ENA primary metagenome ERZ857629 (study PRJEB31778, sample SAMEA3449351) | human gut metagenome | biome: human gut; feature: human-associated habitat; material: faeces | place: United Kingdom | collected 2010/2012 ... | reverse complement strand
ATCAAGGTGCTCTACCGCGGCGCGGACATCCTCATTCTTGACGAGCCTACCGCCGTACTCACCCCGCAGGAGACGGAAAAGCTGTTTGCGGTGCTGCGCAATATGCGCGACGACGGCAAGGCTGTCGTGATAATCACGCACAAGATGCACGAGGTGCTTGAGCTTTCAGACCGCGTGGCGGTTCTGTGCAAGGGACAGTTTACCGGCGATATGCTCACCAAGGATACCGACGTGCAGGAAATGACGAACATGATGGTCGGCCGTCCGGTCGAGCTTAATATACGCCGCACGGAGCCGGTCGATCCGAAGCCGCGCATAGAGGTGAAAAATCTCACCGTGCGCGATATAGACGGCATAGCCAAGCTTGACGATGTTTCGTTCACTGTCAACTCCGGCGAGATCCTGGGCATTGCCGGCATCTCCGGCTGCGGTCAGAAGGAGCTTCTTGAGTCCATCGCCGGCTTGCAGAGGGTAGAAAAGGGAAGCATAGCCTATATCGGAGACAACGGCGGCGCAGAGGAGCTTATCGGCAAGGACCCGCTTGCCATAAAGAATATGGGCGTTGCGCTCTCGTTCGTACCGGAGGACAGACTCGGCATGGGACTTGTCGGCAACATGGATCTGAGCGACAATATGATGCTCCGCTCCTACCGGCAGGGTCACGGTATTTTCACGAACCGCAAGGCGCCCAACAAGCTTGCACATGAGATGGTAGACGTTCTCGAGATAGTCACGCCGAGCGTTGAGACCCCCGTGCGCCGCCTTTCCGGCGGCAACGTGCAGAAGGTGCTTGTCGGACGCGAGATCTCCAACGCGCCCACCGTCCTTCTCACCGCCTACGCCACACGCGGACTTGACATAAACTCATCATATACCATATACGACCTCATTTCCAAGCAGAAGGAGCGCGGCGTGGCCGTGGTCTACGTGGGCGAGGATCTGGACGTGCTGCTTGAGCTGTGCGACAGGATACTCGTGCTCTGCGGCGGCAAGGTCAGCGGCATAGTTGACGGGCGCACCGTGAGCAAGAACGAGGTCGGCGCGATGATGACGAAACTGGGAGGTATGCGGGAATGATACATATTTCCAAGCGCGGCGAGCTGAGCCGCGGCAGAATTATCGGAATAAGACTTGTCGCCATCGCCGTCGGCATACTGCTGTGCTCCGTGATAACGACGGTCACAACGGGCGTAAACCCGCTTGAGGTCGGCAGCGCGGTTTTCGCAGGCTCCTTCGGCACCGCACGGAAGACATGGCTGTTCTTCCAGAAAACGGCCGTCCTGCTGCTCATATCCCTTGCGGTCACGCCCGCCTTCAAGATGCGCTGCTGGAACCTCGGCGCGGAGGGGCAGGTGCTTGCAGGCGCGATGGCCGCCGCCGCTTGCATGGTGCTCATGGCAGACGCGGCGTCCAACACCGCGGTCATTATCTGCATGACAGTTGCCGCCGTACTCGCCGGTGCGCTCTGGGCGGCGATCCCCGCGTTTTTCAAGGCAAAATTCAACACGAACGAGACGCTGTTCACACTCATGATGAACTATGTGGCGACTCAGATAGTCGCGTTTTTCTGCGTCAAGTGGGAAAACCCCAAAGGCTCCTGTCAGATAGGCGTTATCAACCAGAAAAGCAACGTCGGCTGGTTCCCGCAGCTTGTCAACCGCTATCTGCTTGTCATAGTCGTCGTGGCGGCCGTCACGGTGCTGATGTATTTTTATCTCAGATACTCCAAGCACGGGTTTGAGCTTACCGTCGTCGGCGAAAGCGAACGCACAGCGCGTTATGTCGGCATCAAGGTCGAACGCGTCATTATCCGCACCATGCTCCTTTCAGGCGCGGTCTGCGGTCTTGCGGGGCTTCTGCTTGTCGGCTCCATCAACCACACCGTTTCCACAACGCTTGCCGGCGGACAGGGCTTTACCGCCGTCATGGTTGCGTGGCTTGCACAGTTTGACCCTATCGCCATGGTACTCGCTTCGGGGCTTCTGATCCTGCTCGGCACCGGTGCGAACGAGCTTGCCACTGCCTGCGGGCTTAACGCCGCTTTCGGCGATATACTCACCGCCGTTCTCATCTTCTGCATAATCGGCAGTGAATTCTTTATAAATTACCAGCTCCGCTTTGCGAAAAAGCACAAGGAGGTAAAGGAAAATGTTTGATATAGTATCCTTTATCCCGAGAGCCGTCATGCAGGCCGTGCCTCTCATGCTCGGCTGCACGGGCGAAACCATTACCGAAAAAAGCGGCAACCTCAACCTCGGTACGGCAGGCGTCATGTATGTCGGCGGCATCTGCGGCGTCATAGGCGCGTTCCTCTACGAAAATTCCGGCGCGGAAATGAACGGCTTCCTTACGATTGCCATTCCTCTGCTGTGCTGCATTGTCGGGTCACTGCTCATGGGACTGCTGTACTGCTTCCTCACGGTAACGCTCCGCGCCAACCAGAACGTCACCGGCCTTGCGCTCACAACCTTCGGCGTGGGCATAGGCAACTTCTTCGGCGGTTCGCTCATAAAGCTTGTAAAGACGGACATCCCATCTATTGTCCTCAGCAGGACGAGCCTTGCCTTCTCCAAAAAGCTGCCCTTTGCCGGAGAGCTTGGCTGGTTCGGAAAGATATTCCTCTCATACAGCTTTCTGGCATATGCGGCGATAATCATCGCGCTTGTCGCCTCCTACGTCCTCAACCGCACGCGCACGGGTCTGCATCTGCGCGCAGTGGGCGAAAATCCCGGCACAGCCGATACGGCGGGCATCAATGTCGTGCGCTATAAATACACCGCGACCTGCCTCGGCTCCGTGATCGCAGGGCTGGGCGGACTGTACTACGTCATGGATTACGCCTCCGGCGTCTGGTCAAACAACGCCTTCGGCGACCGCGGCTGGCTTGCGATAGCGCTCGTTATCTTCACCGTCTGGCGTCCGGCGACCTCCATTCCCGCGTCCATCCTCTTCGGCGGGCTGTATATTCTCAACGTCTACATCCCGACCGGTACCGACCTTGCGATAAAGGAGATATACAAAATGGCGCCCTATGTCGTCACGATCGTTGTACTGGTCATTTCCTCCGTCCGCTCCAAGCGCGAAAACCAGCCCCCAGCCTCTCTGGGACTTCCGTATTTCAGGGAAGAGAGATAAGCAAGCCGAGAAAGCAAAAAGGACGCTTTTATGCGTCCTTTTTTAGTCGATAAACCAAAAAATCGAGTTGAAATTTGATTATAAGCCTCTTTGCTGTATGAGATGCAATATTATAAGGCTTTTTCAGCCGCTTTTACCGGCGTCGGCGGTGAGCTTTGCGGCGGAAGGCTGCACTCCGGCGTCAGAGCCGGACGTTTCGGCAGCGGGCGCAGCTTCCGGTGCGGGGTTTGCATCGGCAGAGGAGACTGCTTCCGCGCCGGAGGGGGCTTCCGGTGCGGGAGCCGCTGCGCCGTTCTTCTTTTTGAGGTTCGGATTGTGCCAGAAGACAAACAGCCAGACCGACAGCGACACGATGAACGCCGCGACGATGCAGAGTATGCGCATCATGGTGTTTCTGCCCGCAAGCAGAACGCCCATAAGCCCCATGATCGCCGATACCCCGTAGAGTACCGCGACGGCCTGCTTCTGCGAAAGTCCGAGAGCCAGCAGCCGGTGGTGAAAATGCCCTTTATCCGCGTGGAACGGGCTTTGCCCTCTCAGCGTGCGCCGGACAATGGCAAAAAGCGTATCCGCCAGCGGTATGGCCATTGCGAGCACAGGCACGATAAAGGTGATGACCGTGTGCAGCTTGAAAAGACCCATTATTGAGGTCGTCGCCAGCACGTATCCGAGAAATTGCGAGCCGACATCGCCCATGAAGATTTTTGCGGGATTCATATTGTAGGGCATGAAGCCCACACAGGCGCCGCAGAGCGCCGCAAGGATAAAGGTCGTGTTCGCGTCTGCCACGAACAGCGCCACGATCATCATCGAAAACGAGCTTATCGCCGACACGCCTACCGCCAGACCGTCAAGCCCGTCGATAAGGTTTATGGCGTTGGTGCAGCCGACTATCCACAGGATCGTCAGCGGGATCGCCAGCCAGCCTATCTGGATGGTAGTATTGTAGGACAGGAAGTTGGGGTTTGAAATGGCGGTAAAGACAATGCCGCAGCGTATGGCGACAAGCGCCGCGACCACCTGCACCGCAAGCTTGACCCACGCGTTGAGGTTCATTATATCGTCCACCGCGCCCATCATTGCGATTATCAGTGCGCCGATGAGTATGCCCATTATCTGGGTGGAAAAGCTGACAAAAACAATGACCGAAAGCAGAAAGCCGACAAATATGGCAAGCCCGCCCATACGCGGGATGGGGTGGTCATGCACACGCCGCGAGTCCTTGGGTACGTCGATCGCACCGACTCTTTCCGCAAAGACCTTGACCGGCGGGGTCATAAGATATGATATTCCGAAAGAAAGCGCAAAGGAAAGCACTATTCTCAGCCATATAGGAATATTCTGAAACATCGGATATTATCTCCAAATTTTTTTCTATTGAAAGAGAGTCAGAACGGCTTCTCGACAAGCCCTACCTTTTTGTAGACCTTGCGCAGCGTTCTGCGGGCGATGCAGCTTGCCTTCTGCGCACCCTCGGTATATATCTGCTGCAAATACGCCTTGTCGGCGATCATGCGCTCTGCCTCCTCACGGATCGGGCGCAGCGTCTCGATAACGGCGTCGCCGACGGCGGGCTTGAACGCGCCGTAGCCTTTGCCGTCAAATTCGCGCTCTATCTCGTCAAAGCTCTTGCCGGTGACGGCGGAGTAGATGTTCATGAGATTGGAGACGCCGGACTTGTTTTCCGGATCGTAGCGCACGCAGCGCTCCGTATCGGAGTCGGTGATGGCGCGCTTGAACTTGCGGGCGATATCCTCGGGCTTGTCCATAAGGAACACGCAGCCCTGCGGGTCGGATTTGGACATTTTGGAAGTGGGTGTGCCGAGGCTCATTATCCTTGCGCCCACCTTGGGGATGTAAGGCTCCGGAATCTTGAAGGTCTCGCCGTAGAGGTTGTTGAAGCGTATGGCGATGTCGCGTGTCAGCTCGCAATGCTGCTTCTGATCCTCGCCCACAGGCACATAGTCGGCCTGATACAGCAGAATATCGGCCGCCATAAGAGACGGGTATGTGAAAAGCCCGCCGTTTATATTATCGGCATTTTTTGCACACTTATCCTTGAATTGGGTCATGCGGCTCAGTTCGCCGAACATGGTATAGCAGTTGAGGATCCAGCCCAGCTCCGCATGTTCATGTACATGGCTCTGGAGGAAGAGGGTGTTTTTCTGCGGGTCAAGGCCGCAGGCGATGTACTGTGCAAGCTGCGCCGTGGAACGGCGGCGAAGCTCCTTCGGGTCCTGACGCACGGTGAGCGTGTGCAGGTCGGCCATGAAATAATAACAGTTGAACTCATCAGACATCTTCGCCCAGTTTCTCACGGCGCCAAGATAATTGCCCAGATGCAGATCACCGGACGGCTGTATGCCGGAAAGCAAAGTTTTTTTCGCCGATTCTGTATTTTCCATATACCTAACCTTCAATCATCTCAAATTTTGCGAATTACCCGTTCGCAAGCTTTATCCTCAATTGAAAAGGACGCCCGGCCATGACGGGCGGAAAACGCCCGCGCCGCCGCAGAGACCTTACAATCGGAATAATATTTTAACAGAATAACTTCATCTTGACAACAGGGAAAATGTAAAATATTATATGTATTATGTGACAATACACAGCCTGCCGACGCTTTTCCGCGTTTCCGGCGCTCCGGCGGCAGAATATGGAGGCTTGAAAATGAAAGATACGAAATGGTTTGAGGAGATGGAGGCGCGTATCCCGAAAAATGAGGTGCGCACACGCTTTGCACCCTCTCCCACGGGATATATGCACGTAGGCAATCTGCGCACGGCGCTTTATACTTATCTCATCGCACGCCACGGCGGCGGCAAGTTTATCCTGCGCATCGAGGACACCGATCAGGGGCGGCTCGTTGAAGGCGCGGTAGATGTTATTTACAAGACCTGTGCCGAGTGCCATCTTGACCATGACGAAGGTCCCGACGTCGGCGGCCCCGTCGGCCCCTATGTCCAGACCGAGAGACGTCCGCTTTATAAGGAATATGCGGAGCTGCTCATGGAGCGCGGCCACGCCTACCGCTGCTTCTGCGAAAAGACCGAGTCCGAGGAGGACAGCGGGGACTTCAACCGCGAGGACGACCCGTGCCGCGCCATGTCCCGCGAGCAGTCCGACCGCCTTGCTGCGGAGGGCAAGCCCTATGTTATCCGCCAGCGCATCCCGCACGAGGGAACGACCACCTTCCATGACGAAATATTCGGCGATATCACCGTTGAGAACAGCACTCTTGACGATCAGGTGCTCATAAAGCGCGACGGCCTGCCCACATATAATTTCGCAAACGTGGTGGACGATCATCTCATGGGCATAAGCCATGTTGTCCGCGGCAGCGAGTATCTTTCTTCATCGCCTAAGTACAACCTGCTGTATGAGGGCTTTGGATGGGATATCCCGAAGTATGTGCATTGCTCCCCCGTTATGCGCGATGCGCACAGCAAGATGTCCAAACGCCACGGCGACCCTTCTTATGAAGACCTTATCGCGCAGGGCTATCTCACCGACGCCGTGCTCAACTATGTTGCGCTTCTGGGCTGGAGTCCGAGAGGCGAGCGGGAGATATATTCTCTTGACGAGCTGAAGGAGATATTCGATATCTCCGGTATTTCCAAATCCCCTGCGATATTTGATATAGAAAAGCTGAGATACTTCAACGCCGAGTATATCCGCGCCATGACGCCGGAGGCGTTTGCAAAGGCAGCCGAGCCGTTCATCCGCAGGAGCGTGAAGAACGAAAAGTACGACGCCGCGGCGATCGCCGCGCTTTTGCAGCAGCGCACAGAGGTTCTCAACGACATCCCCGAAAAGGTAGATTTCTTTGACGAGCTGCCCGAGTACGATACGGAGCTGTTCGTACACAAAAAGTCAAAGTCCGATCTTGAATCCTCAAAGACCGTGCTGACGGCGATCATTCCCGAGTTTGAAGCCCTTGCCGAATGGAACGATGAGAGCATCATGGCGGCCATGGTAAACATGGCGGAGAAGATGCAGGTCAAGAACGCCAAGGTCATGTGGCCGGTGCGTATCGCCGCCGCCGGAAAGGCGGTCACGCCCGGCGGCGCGGTGGAGATCTGCCGCATCCTCGGCAGGGAAGAAACTCTCCGCCGCCTTAACACGGCGCTGGAAAAGCTGGCGTGAGGCGGGGGATAGAAGTGAGGCTTTGCAAAGGAAGAATATAACGGCTCTCACCGAGAAAATTTAAAAATAAGTATAAAGCACCTCTTTTTGTGGAAGAATATTCCGAAAGAGGTGTTTTTTATATGAAAAAGAAGACTTTGACCGTTATAGCAATTTACGCGGGAGCGCTCATCGCCGTACTGGCTCTGTGCACCGCCATTTACTCGACAAAGCTGAAAAGATACCGTCTCGCGGTGGATTTCAGTTCGCAGCAGGCATTTGAGGAGACCGTAGGCGCGGTGTCGAAGCTGAGCGCGGCCTTGGGCAAAACGCCTTACGCGACAGACAGGGATATGTGTTCGCGGCTCTGCTCGGAGATCTATGCGGACGCGCTTTCTGCGGAGGCGGCGCTGTCGACGCTGCCCTTTTCCACGCAGGAGCTTGAGCAGATATCCGCCTACCTCAACCAGACCGGCGACTATGCCTATACCCTGTGCGCCACCGTCGCGGAGGACGGCTTCAGCGAGACGGAACGCGAGAATATGAGCAGGCTGTCGGCGCTGTCAGCACAGCTGTGCGATGCGCTCAACCGTCTGCAAAGGGATTACCACGACGGAAATATAGACATGGACAGTGCGGAGACGCCCCTGCGCAATGTAGAGGTGGAGCAGCGTGACAAGGTAAGCATGGCTATCCTTCAGACCGAGGCGGATTTTCCGGAGCGCGAAGCGCTCACCTATGACGGCAAATACGGCTTCCGTCAGGAGAAGACAAAAGCATCCCACAGCACCGACGCGCAGATGCTTGCCGCGGCGGCGCGCTTTGCAGGGGTCAGCCCCGGTCAGCTCAAGCTTGACTATTCCTTTGAGGACGGGAGCGGGAGAAAGGTATACTCCGTCGATGACCGGCAGATGTGCGTGGACAGCGAAGGCGTTGTAAGCATGGTGCAGCTGCGCCTTGTCGAAGAGGGGCGCATATCGCACGAGGAAGCGCAGAAAACCGCGGAAAAGTTTCTTGAGGAGCAGAATTATGAGAACCTCAAGCTCACCAAAATGAGCTTTTCCGACACGGTAGGGGAGTTTATATTTATTGCGACCGAGCAGGACGCGGATTGGCCGGACAACTATATAAGACTTGCAGTGGCGCTTGACGACAACTCCGTATACAGCTTCAACGCCGAGCACTATTCGCCGGATGCCTCCGGCCTGCAATGGGACATCACCGAAGTCGAGGCGGCGGGCGCCGTGCCGGATAATCTGGAGGAGCAGTCATGCGCGAAGATAATCTGCAAATCCCCCGGCGGGACGCCGATAGCCTGCTATGAATTTACCTGCACCAACCAGAGCGGGGACCCGATCCGTATTCGTGTGAATGCGCAGACAGGCAAACAGGCGGAAATAATCCCAGACATATAATAACTTGCCAAAGAACCTCGGTTCTTTGGCAAGTATTACACAAGCTCCTTATACATTGCGGGAGCGTCGGATTTGCTTGCGTTTTCGTTTACCGCAACGACCTCGACCCTGAGCGTGCGCTGACCGAAGGCGATCTCGATGACGTCGCCGACCTTTACCTGATAGCTCGCCTTGACCTGCCTGCCGTTTACCGACACGCGCTCACCGTCGCAGGCGTCGTTAGCCACGCTCCTGCGCTTGATAAGGCGGGATACCTTCAAATATTTATCAAGTCTCATAGTTTACCCTGTTAAAAAATCAGCCGCGTTCAGGCGGCTGATTTTTATATGTCAAAAATTACTTTGCAACAGCTTCCTTGAGAGCTTTGCCGACCTTGAAGCCGGCTACGCGGCTTGCGGGGATCTCCATGGCTTCCTTGGTTCTGGGATTGCGGCCCATGTGAGCGGCGCGCTCTTTTACTTCAAAGGTGCCAAAGCCGACGAGCTGAACCTTATCGCCTGCGGCGAGAGCTTCGGTAACTGCGTCAAGAATAGCGCAGACTGCCTTTTCGCTGTCCTTCTTGGACATAGCGGTCTTTTCTGCAACAGCAGCTATAAGTTCGGTTTTATTCATTATATTTCCTCCTGTAAATTACGGCATTCAGCCGTGATATAATGAGTTTTCCCAGCAACGTGGAAATTACTCATAAACCGGATTTTTGCACGCTTTCATACAGTGCTTCCATAATTTATCACAAAACACTTCCGATAGCAAGAGTAAAATGCGAAAAACACGGCAAAAACGGCAAAAATCACAAAAAAATCAATGCATTTTGAGAATTTTGCCTATTTTTTCTCCGCCGGGGATAAGCTCCATGTCCTTTATCGTTATACTCTTGAGTGAGATTGTGGCGGCAAGATAAACGGCTGCTGCGGCAAGAACGGCTATTCCGAGGCATACGACCGCTTTCAGGGAGCTTCCCGTGCCGATGATACGTGCAGCCGCGCCGTAGACGAGCCATGCGGCGGCGCCCATAATAAGGCTTGACGCGGCGGGGCGCGCAAACGCCCTTGAAAGGCGGGGGCGGTTTTCAAGAGACGAACACATGAATATATAATTCATCGCCGCCATTACAAAGTAGCTTACGAGCGTCCCTATCGGCGCGCCGTAGATGTTGACTGCGCGGTTGGCCACGAGGAACCAATTGACGATTATCTTCACAAGCCCGCCGGTGATCATCGTGACCATCGTAAGCTTTTCACGGCCGGAGGCCTGAAGAATGGCGTTTTCCATGAGTACAAGGCACACAAAGAAGGAGGCGATGCCCATTATGCACAGCAGACCGGGACCGGCCTTGTGGCTGTTGGGGAAGAGCACGCCGAAAATCGGTGCGGCAAGTATTGCAAGCCCTGCGCCCATCGGCAGGGATATGACCGCCGAGATACGCAGCGAATCCTCACTCACCTTTGCCGCTTCGCCCTTCGCGCCGCGGGCGATCGCGCCGGAAATGGCGGGGACGATAGAAATGGTCAGCGGGGTGATAAAGGCGGCGGGCAGGTTGAAAAGCGTCTGACCCTTGCCGTAAACGCCGTAAAGCACCTTCGCTTCCTTATACGTGAACCCGGCTGCGCTCTGGAGCCTGTTCATACACAGCTTTGAGTCAACACTGTTGAGAAGCGCCATGATGCACGCGCCGAAAGCGATAGGGATGCCTATGCGGAGAATATCCTTTACGATCTTGCCGGTGCTGTCAACAACGTTGTCGTCCTCCGGCGTATCGTCGGGCGCGTGACCGCCGGTGTACGGAGAGGCAAGCTGGGATGCGTGCCGCCGCTTGTATACCACCATATAGCCCAGCGACACGACCGAGCCTATTGAAACGCCGAGGATCGCACCCGCCGAGCCGAGCGGAAGACTGCCCGTGGACTTTATTATAACGTATGACAGGATAAGCCCTGAGATCACCTTGAACAGCACCTCAAGCACCTCATCCACGGTGGTGGGTATCATGTTGCCGTTGCCCTGACAGTAGCCGCGGTAGGCGGAGACGATGCAGACGAGCAGAATCGCCGGGGACATTGCCTTGATGCTCATCGCGGCGTCGGGGTTTTCAAGATATTCCGCGGCGAGCCAATCCGGAAACAGGAACATGACGAGCGCGAACACCAGACCTATCACAAAAAACGTCCAGCGTGCGACGCGGAAGGTTTTTTCCTCATTCTTTGCTCTGCCGTTGGCATCGGATTCGGCAATCAGGCGGCTGAGCGCGACGGGCAGACCCGCCGTTGCCAGCGTGAAGAAGATGAAATAGATGCTGTAAGCACCCATGAACATCGAGTAGCCCTCATCACCGAGAATGTTGCCGAGAGGAATTTTATAGATCGCGCCCAGAACCTTCATTATAATAACGCCGACGGTCAGAATGACCGCGCCGTGGACATAGTTCTGTTTTTCTTTAAAATTTGACATATCCGCCTCCAACATCCGAATTTGCCGGTATACAGGGAAATTCTATTCGCACCGAAAAGCGATTACGACATCGGAACCGCGCTTTTCAGGATCAGAGCGTGCCGAGTATATGCCGCGCCACGTATACGCCGCTTGCGGAAGCATGCGACAGGGAGTGCGTGACGCCGGAGCAGTCGCCTATTACGTAAAGCCCCTTGTCCTCAGTCTGGAGATTCTCGTCCAGCTCCACTTCCATATTATAGAATTTTACCTCAACGCCGTAAAGCAGCGTGTCGTCATTTGCGGTGCCCGGCGCGATCTTGTCAAGAGCGTATATCATTTCGATGATGCCGTCAAGAATACGCTTGGGCATTACAAGGCTGAGATCGCCGGGGGTGGCGGCAAGCGTGGGGATGACAAAGTTCTCCTCAATGCGCTTGACCGTACTCCTGCGCCCGCGTACAAGATCGCCGAAGCGCTGCACGATGACGCCGCCGCCGAGCATATTGGAAAGGCGGGCGATGCTCTCGCCGTAGCCGTTTGAGTCCTTGAACGGTTCGGAGAAATGCTTGCTGACGAGAAGGGCAAAATTTGTGTTCTCGGTGTGCATGGACTTGTCCTCATAGCTGTGTCCGTTCACCGTGACGATGCCGTTGGTGTTCTCGTTGACCACGACGCCGTGGGGATTCATGCAGAAGGTGCGCACGAGGTCTTCAAATTTCTGCGTGCGGTAGACGATCTT
>ERZ857629.4000-NODE-4000-length-11850-cov-2.825774_pt1 | contig 11850 bp, 9 predicted proteins | sample MGYA00519700_ERZ857629 | MGnify/ENA primary metagenome ERZ857629 (study PRJEB31778, sample SAMEA3449351) | human gut metagenome | biome: human gut; feature: human-associated habitat; material: faeces | place: United Kingdom | collected 2010/2012 ... | reverse complement strand
CAAAGTCACTTGCTCCAACTCTTCCTTAAACTTTTCACTATAAATATCTTCCTCACCGCCATCTTTTTCCAGTACTATCTCAACGCTGCTGCATCCAATGGCTTCCTTTACCATCTGCTCTACATGTCGATTCATCGACTGGACATTATGCTGGACATCTGTCATCTTGCCAAGGAAACCTGCAATACCCATGAGACATTGAGCCCATTTCGTTTCTATATCGTCTATCATAGGTGTGCCATTTTCCTTCAAAGCGTTCTTTACGATATTATAAGCAGCACGCATTCTTTTTACATGACCAATGAAAAGGGTTTTCATAGAAGGGTTTTTCTTTGTACCCTTTGCCGAGTGTTCCAATATATACTCCGCAGCATCTTGCAGGAACTTTAATCTTTCCGCAGCACTTCCACTAAAGAAAAGCTCAAAGACAAGTCCTTGCATCAGCCCTCGCAAGATACTAAGTTCATTCTTGAATATTTTGTATGATGTATCTTCATCTCCTATTTCTATCGAGTCACCATTATACTTTTTGATGGCTGCCTTCATGTTTTCACGAATGCCCAAGTAGTCAACAATCAATCCGCAATCCTTTGTCTTATAACGACGGTTTACACGGCTGATTGTCTGAATGAGGGTATGTTTTGAGAGTGGCTTATCATTGTAGAGTACCTTTAGACAAGGCACATCAAAGCCCGTAATCCACATATCCACAACTATAGCCATCTGAAAATTCGACTTGTCATCCTTGAAACACCCTTCAAGTGTTTTCCTGTAGGCTTCCGTACCAAAAGCATCCCATTCTGCCTTGCTGTCTTTGTTTTTGTCGCGAGTGCAAATAATGTTCAGCATCTGAACTGCTTCCATCTTATCAAGCTCTTCCTTTGTATAAAGGCTTTCGTCCAACGCTTTCTTTTTCTCACCCCATTCCGGACGTATAGCGAGAATCTTCTGATAAAGATTAAATGCGATATGGCGGTCGCTGCTGACAACCATTGCTTTCTGCACAAGGTCTGGTTCAAGGTCACGCAAATGTTCGTAATGTGTAACAATATCCTTTGCCATACGTTCCAAGCGTTGCTCATTAGCAAGAATAACCTTCATTTGGCTCATGTCACCCTTACTTTTGTCAACACCCTCTGCCGATGCACCCTCCGCCTCACATTTCTTATAATATTCCTCCACTTTTTTGGCTTGTTCTGAATTGAGATACACACGAGCCAATCGAGCATTATAAGTAATCGGAACGGTTATCTTATCATTCTTCGCCTCTTCCATGGTGTAGCGATCTACCTCTGCTCCGAACACCTGAATAGTTTCTTCTACAGGAGTTCCAGTAAAGCCCACAAAGGTTGCGCATGGCAACGCCCTATGCAGTTGTTGCGCAAAAGATTCTGTAAAGAAAGCACCAATCTTTTCGTTATTTGATTTCAGTACACTTTTATCATTCTCATTTGATTGGGCATTTATCCTCATACTGCTGCCCATATTCACTTGGGTGCGATGAGCCTCGTCACTCAAGCAAACAATATTTGTTCTATTAGAGAGCATACCTTCGCCCTCGGAAAACTTCTGAATAGTAGTTACATACAAACCTCCTCCAAGATTGGTTAGCAGTTCGTCTCTCAAGTCACTACGGCTATCAAACACCTTTATATTAGAGTCCTCCAGATAAGCCATGGCATTACAGAACAACTCACCGCTTTGGTCTTCAAGGTCGCTACGGTCTACAATCACAATTATCGTAGGATTGTTCATTCTTGATGCATAACGACACATCAACTGGCGAGCAAGAAAAAGCATCGTATGTGTTTTGCCACATCCTGTCGCTCCAAAATAAGTACCACCTTTTCCATTGCCTCCAGCAAAATGCAACGCCCTGAAAATATTCTCACGAAGTTTACGCGTTGCAAAGAACTGAGGATAGCGGCAAACGATTTCTATCTCCTTCTGCGCCAAAGCTTCGTCGGCAAAATAGACATAATCACGTAGAATTTCCAAAATACGCACTGGTGACAAAGCACCCTTAACAAGCATAAGCATTTCATCTATGCCCACACGCCCATTAGGGTCTTCATTTTCTATTTTTTTCCAAGCGTAATAATACTCTTCAGGGGTGAACTGGCTACCCATACGAGTATTCGATCCATCGCTGATAACAGTCAGAGCTGCATATTTGAGCATCGAAGGAACATCTCTACGATAACGGACACAAATCTGCTCCCATGCATCACTTATTGTTGCATTAGGGTCTGCAGGATTCTTTAGTTCTATCACACAAACAGGGATTCCGTTTATCATCAACACTATGTCAGGCCTGCGGTTTTCATCACCTTCCACCATTTCAAATTGGTTGACACAACGAAATACATTCGCATTTCTTACATCCGCAGCATCAAAATCTATATAACGCACCTTGAATGTGTCACTGCCATCAAGTGGCTGATAATCGTAACCTTGGTGGCAGACGAGCTTATGCACAGCTCTTGCTGTCAGATAATCGTTGGCTTCACTTGTGTTACGAAGATTAGCTATGATTTGGTCATAGTCTTGCTCACTCAGTTTTTTGTCTGCATAATGCGCCTTCAAGTAATTGCGCAGGTCGGGTTCATAGAGAGCATCAGTTATTTTTCTGCCCACTAACTCTTGACCAGGTGTATAAGTCCAACCTTCTTCATAGAGTTGCTCTACAAAGACTTCTTCATACTCGCTTTCATGAAACCTAACGTTAATCATACCTGACAATTTATTAACAACACTTTACTACTCTTTTTTTTCTGCTTCATGGATGATATGTTGCATCAAAGCAGGACATATCTCCCGACTCAACCTGTCTGCTTCCTCCGCTATGCGCTTCGCTTCTTCTGCGCAACGATAGATATTGACTATGGAACGCTGGACTTCTATAGGGGGGAGAGGAATTTTCACATCCTCCATATTTTGATAATCAAATGATTCTCTTGCACTACCTAAAGAATGAAATCTTGCATATCTATCAAACTCAGGTCGCTTAAACCACAGTAATAAAAACTGAGGGTCAATAAGTTTTGTGTCAATAATCTCAAATGTAACATACGATGAAGACACTATATAATCTTCTTCACTTGTATTTAAAGCCAATGTTATCTTGTCGCTATTACGAGAAGTAATTGTGACAAAACAAAATTGGTTGGGCTTTACGATTTTGTACGGCAACAAAGATACTCCCATCATATTTGCCTTACTCTGAATAAACACCTTCTCTATACTTAACCCTCGTAAATTATTCAAAGTGTATTTGCCCAAAGTGTTCCGCATATCAGTTTCCTCAATATAGTCTTTCAATTCTACTACAGGAAATCCAGAACAATCCCCCAAGACTCTACTCAAATCTGGAGCATTCTTTAAAGTCATAATATTATCATTTTCTATATTTATAATATCTGCCAATGTTTCAGTAGCCATTTTTATTGTCCTATCTTTGCTATATTTTGGCATTTTATCAACAAACTTAATATAGCAACTTGGAACAAGGCTCCACCCATTAGCCTCAATCTCATCAATCGAAGCTGCATGATAGAGTTCTGGCTTATCGTATGGCTCCATTTCCGTATAAGTCTGCCAACCATGATAAATGTCGCAAATCGCCTTAATCTGTTCCTCATTGAATACCACGAATGTTTTCTTTGACTTATCAGTCTTGATGGTGCTATTGTTCTGATTCCATGTGCGCAAATCTACAAACAGCACCTCATTCTCACGATTGCGCAACTGGCGACCATTGCGCAAGCCACCCTTCTTGTCCTGATTCAAAATCCAAAGGGTAACACTTGTGTCAGTAGAATAGAACATCTCACGTGGTAAGATAAAGATAGCTTCCACCTTGTCGTTCTTGATAAGCTGTTCACGTATAGCCAAAGTATCCTCATCTTCCAAAGCACCATTGCTAAGCAAGAATCCTGCAACGCCTTTCGTTTGGTCAAGATGATAAAGCATGTGCAAGATCCAAGCATAGTTGGCATTGCCCACAGGAGGCAGTCCATAACCATTCCAACGAATGTCTTTGGTAAGTTTCTCGTCTGTTCGCCAATCCTTTAGGTTGAATGGCGGATTTGCCATGATGTAGTCGGCACGAAGATTGAGATGCTTGTCGTTAGTGAACGAAGAAGCATTACTATCTCCCAAGTGATAGCTGATGCCACGAGCAGCTAAGTTCATCTTTGCCAGTCGGTAAGTGTCAGGGTCACTTTCCTGCCCATATACGCTTACATTGCGCTTGTTGCCGCCATGAGCCTCAATGAGACGCACGCTCTGCACGAACATACCACCACTACCGCAGCATGGGTCATAGATGGTGCCATCGTAAGGCTCTATAAGATTAGCAATCAACTCAACAATGCTCTGGGGTGTATAAAACTCACCATCTTCCTTCGTGGCATTGACAGCAAACTGCTGTAAGAAATACTCATACACACGTCCAATAAGGTCAACATCCTTGAAGTTGCGAGGGTCTATCTTATTCACGTCGTCCATTACGCCTTTCAAAACAGCAGGTTCCAAACGAGCATTGACAAAGAGGTTGGAAGGCAAGGCGTTCTTCAAATTTTTCTCTGTCTCCATCAACTTCGTAATACCATTGTCCAAGCTGATGGCACGATCGGAAGCAGGTAAAGAATTTAGTTTATCCCAATTGTATTCATCTTGTAGGAAAAACACACCATCTTGTTCATACGATGATTTGTTCTGCTGCATGATGCCAATAAAATCATCCTCTTCAGCAGACAACTCGTCACCAACTTGTTTGCCCAATTGTGACAGTACATCAGCTTTAATCTTCTCCTTCTGTTCATTGAAGCGTGAGCAGATAAAACGGAGAAAGACAAGCGTAAGCAGCATATCACGTTTCGTAGTCATGTTAGCATTACCACGCAACTTGTTACGACACTCAAATAGAATGTCCTCCAACGTCTGCTGCTTCGCAACTTTCTTCTTTGTTATCTTCTTTGCTTTGGATACTTTTATCTCTTTAGTTTCTTTTTCCATTGTCATCAATTTATACTACTTTTCATACCCCTCATAATAATAGCTCTGCTCAATCCCCTTAAATATCACCTCGCGGCTCTCCGTATCGGAAGTGAGGTTCTGTGAGAGCAGATAGCGCAGTTCGAGGTCGTTGATGGGTGAGCGTTCCATTGCCGAGAGGTATTGGTCTTTGTCCACATACTGCCAGTTAACCACTTTGCCGAGAGAGCGTTTCAATATCATGTCGAGCCAAATGCGGGTGGAACGACCGTTGCCCTCCATGAAAGGATGACATACGTTCATCTCAACATACTTCTCAATGATGTGCTCGAAAGTGTCTTCAGGCATTTTCTCTACGGCAGCGAGGGCGGCTTCAAGATAAAGACTATTGGCAAAGCGGAAACCGCCTTTGGCTATATTCTTATCGCGGATGACACCAGCAAAAGAATACAAGCCTTCAAACAAATAATGATGTATCTGTCGAAGCCCTGCCGTAGTACCTACAGGAATTTTGTCTATATCGCCCGACTCAAAGAGACGGTGGGCATTATCTAACGACTTTTCGTCAATTTCCTTTGTTTTCATAATCACTTTATTGTATTCGTTCTACTGATTTGCCGATATATTGAGAAGTTTCTCTGCTTCTATCTCAATCCGGCTTTTCTTTGTCTGCACGATGAGTGAGCGGACATCCACATCAAGCACTTCAGCCACTTGCACAAGTGTTTCGAGGCTTGGTTGCGAATAGTTGGTACACCACTTGCTCACGGTGGCGGGGTCTTTACCCAATTCGTCTGCCAGCCACTTGGCTGTCCTTTTGTTTTCAACCAATACTATCTTGATGCGATTGATATCTTTCTTTGTCATATCCTTTCATGTGTTTCTTGGTCTACAAAGGTAAAAATTATCTTGGATAATCATGAAAGATTACGGAAATAATTATCCATGTTATTGCGTTTTACATCTATTTTTAAACAAAATAGCACCAATTCAAGGCTCTACAATCAAAATCCAACTACTTTCTGCTCGATTTTCATTGATTATAACTACCTTTGCCATATCAGAGCTACCGCAAAATAGCACAAAGAATAAGCGTGGTACGACAGGATATGTGCAACAGCTGATTATCAAGGAATTGAACATTCCGAGGATGTTTGGCTAAATGTTGAAATTTCGTCCGTACCGATTAAAGTGCAATGCGCTTGATTATCAAGGATGTGAAGATAGTGCATCGGGAAATAGGGAGAGAATAAAAAGGGAAATAAAAAAGAAACAAGAGAAATCACCCCTTGGCATCATGAAAACCCAATGGCTCGCTTTCATGGCCGGTATCATCTGGCTGGCGGCAGGTTTCAACGTCTGTAGGATAGGCGTGGAGGCATGGCGCGCACTCACCGCCACCACAGCAGGCATGGTGCTGGGCAGCCTCGCCACGCTCGTCCTCTTCTCCGTCATGTTTGTCAAGATGCTGTTCAAGAACGTGCGGCGCATCGGGCGCATCTGCCCGGCGCGGCGGCGGGTATGGCACCTCATGCCCCTCAGGTCCTATCTCGTCATGACGGTCATGATCACGCTGGGCATCATACTCCGCAGCTGCCAAGCCGTCCCCCGCACGTTCATCGCCTCGTTCTATGTGGGGCTGGGAGGGGCGCTCATGCTGGCCGGCGCCGTTTATCTCTCCGCCCTCTTCTGTCCTAAGGACCTATAGCCCCCCCTTGTTGCAGCCATGGCACCCGTGGCTACCCTTGTGCCTTCCTTTTTCTCGCCGCCAAGGCGATGTAGGCCAGCAGTGCCACAAACGCCACGAGGATGCACACCATCTGCGTGGCGTAACGCTCCGGCTCAATCCAAATCTCCTTGAAGAACCCTAAGCGGCCTAGCACCTCCACTGGCACCCAGAACACCACCACCGTGGCGATGGCCATGCGAATGTTGGCTCCCCACGAGGCCAGTCTGAGTTGCTTCCTGAAGATCAGCACGCTACCCGCCAGGCACGCTGCCGCCACAAGGCTCGTCACGGGATGGCGATCGCCAAGGAAGTTCTTATCGTAGCAGAACATCAGCAGCAGGTAGCTCGCCCAGAGAATCATGTTGAGCTCCATGAAGGTCACGATGCTCGTGTGGTGGGTCATCGGCCGTGCCGCGATCTCGTTCTTGCGCGAGCGTAGCAGCGTGCGTTGCCACCAGTTGATGAAGTTGCATCCGTTCTTCGTTGAGAAGATGTAGAGCGTCATCACCATCATCCACATGCCGAAGGAGGCGGGCAGGATGAGATATTCGGGTTTGGTGACGATCTCGCCATTCTCCATCTCAGGCTGTGTGCCCCAGCGTGTGGCGTAGTATTGGAAGAGAAACTCCACCCATCCCGTCCAGAAGAGCAGGCCTCCGATCAGTCCGAAGATCGTTTGTTTGGTGTCGCCCTTCACAAACACGCCAGTTATTACAATGAACAGACCCACCAATCCCATGAGGAAGGCCGAGTAGTGTAGCGCCTCGGGGGTCATTGTCTTCTCCATAATCATCATCAGCGCATGTCCCAATGGCATGGTAAAGAGAACCATGAGGAACGACGCTATTGCTTTCCACCAGTTTTGTTTCATAATAAACGTATAACGTTTTTAGTTTCAAAATATTTTATCGATGTCTATCGACATTCCTATCTGAAGGTTGACGCCGTCGGTTATGGGGCTGTTGAGATAATAATACTTCGGCTTGTATCCGAAGAGGTTGTCGAGCGCCACATTTACCTTCACCGCTTTTCCCACACGTTGCACCACCGACAGTTTCCATATCGTGTAGGCGGGATATTCCACGCTGATGGTTCCTTTGCTCACGTCGTAGTAGTCTTTGTATTCCACGTTCTCCACCCCCGAAAGCACCCGTCCCTGAAGCGCGATGTTCAGTCCGTAGGTTTTGGTGAGCTGTCGGTCGAAGTCCACGCGTGCGTTGAGCGCATGCTCGCGTGCGGGGATATACTGGTTGTTGATGGTGTTGCCATCCTTGTCTTTGGCGAGCTGCTCCTTGGTGTAGGCATAGGTGAGCCTCGCCCCGAACCCGTTGTTCCATTTGGCTTGCGCCCCTATCTCTCCTCCGCATACGCTGTAGTTGTCGAGGTTGGCGTAGGGCAGATAGGGCAGCTTGTCGTCGGCGTTTTTGAAGTAGGGCGCCGACGTGGCGAGCTTGTTTTTCACCTTGTTATAATAAACCGAAGCCGTGAAGTTGTAGTGGCCCTTAGTGTATTCGGCCGAGAGGTTGACATTGTGGCTCACCTCCGACTTCAGGTTGACGTTGCCCTCCACGATCCAGATGCCTGACATGTTGAAGTTGTAGTACTTCTCCTTCAGCGTGGGCGCGCGGAATCCCATGCCGTATCCGGCACGCAGGGCGAGGTTGCGCCTTGGCTTGTAGCATACATTGAGCTTGGGGGTGACGTGGGTGTCGTTGCCGTCGGAGAAATAGTCGTAGCGCACGGCTCCCACAGCCTCCCATTTGTCGGTGATGCGCCAATCGTATTGGGCGAACACGTCCCACAAGTCCTGCTTGCGCACTTCGCCCTCCAGGTTGGTGTTGTAGAGATAATCGTGCATGTAGTCGGAGCCAATGGTGAGCACGTCTCCGCTTTCGAAGGAGTGGTTGTAGAGCCATCGTATGGTGTTCTGCACGTTGCTGTAGTCGCGTATGTCGAGTCGTGTGATGCGTTGGAAGTCCGACTTGTCGTACTGGTCGAAAGCGTAGCTCGCCTGCACGTTGTCCCATTCCGACAGGTTCCAATCCATGCGCAGCCCGCCCGAGAAGTCGCGGTAGCGTTCGGGTTGGTCGGCCGACCTCACCGTCTCGCGGAAGAAGTATCCGGCGCGTCCCGTGAGGTGGAGGTTGCTGTTGGGGCTCCACACCAGTTGGTCTTTGAGGTTCATCGTCTTGTCGCCATACACGGTTGCGATGATGCGCGTCACAGGGCTCTCGGCGCTGTGCACATTGTAGTTGTCCGTACTGTTGAGGTTGGCCGTGAGCATATTGTTCCAATGCTTTCCGTTCAGTCCGAAGGCCGCTCCGTAGCGTTGCTCGTTGTGCTTGGCGTAGCGTGCGTTCACATTGAGCGTCAGGGGCTTCTGACTGTTTTTCGTGATGATGTTGATCACTCCGCCCGTGGCATTGCTTCCATACAGGGCCGAGGCCGCACCCTTCACGATCTCTATGCGCTCCACGTTGTCCATGCTCAGTCGGGTGAAGTCCACGTCGTCCATGGTCTCGCCAGCCAGCCGCTCGCCGTCCACGAGGAAGAGCACTCCCTGGCCGCCGAAGCCCGAGAAGTTGAGGTGCGTCTGCTGGTTCATGGCATACGAGAACTCCACGCTGGGAAGTTCCTGTTGCAAGAGGTCCTGCACGTTGGTGGCGTCGAGCCGGGCAATCTCCTTGGCGCTGATCACGCGTGTCTGTATGGGCGTGTCCTTCAGGAATTTAGGCGTGCGCGTGCCCGTCACCACCACCTCGCCGAGATTAAACTGTCGGTAGGTGGAGTCGGTGGTGGCATCCTGGGCCGTTGCCGTCTGCCACGTGGCGGTGGCCATCAATACGGAGAATAATATGGGTTTGTTCATTTCCGTTCGAATAAATCTTTTTCCCGTTCAAAGCGAGTGGCACCCATTTAGTAAGGATACCTGTAATTGATTGTGAGGTAACACTTTGTGCCGTTTGGCGCGAGATAGTTCTCCAACTGCAAAGCCGCGTAGCTTCCGTCCTTCAATCGCAAAACGAACACGTGGTTGTTCATGCTGAACGATGGTGGCATGGGCGGAATCTCCATGCTCAGCCACGACGAGAGCACGCGGTTTAGGGCGATGCCCTGCGAGGGCACATAGCCCAGCAGCATCTGCTCCTGACTGTCCCACACCTCGTTCTCGGTCCATTCGTCCTCCTTGAACGTCATGTTCCTGAACGCCTCGCTGCTCTCGGGCAATTGGTCCATCGAGGTGTAGGTGGTCTCGAGCACGGCTCCGCCGTTGGTTCTCACGTTGTTGCGGTGAATGGCGAAGGACCATTCCTCAGGAGCCGTCTGCTCAGCGGTGGGGGTGAAGTGGGTGAACGTGTTGCTCTTTACGCCCGCTCCGAACACGTCGAACCAATACATATATTGTCCCGGCTTCTCGCTCTGTGTTGTCGTGGAGCTTGCGCCCGTGCTTTCGCCTTCCGTTGTGGGCTTATCCACCCGCTCGCCTGTGGCCTCCATCGGTATGGGGTAGGCCTCAAACTCGGTCTGCGCCTTGAACAGAGCATCCTCGTCGCCCTCAACGGTAAGCTGGTGGAGACGGTTGAGGTCCACATAATACCAATTGGTCCAGCTCGTCGCGTCCATCACGATCTGGCCCTTAGCTGGCGCTATCTCCTGCGGCTTGTCGTATATGTCGTCAAAAAGACCGTTACAAGCGGTGAGCGCTACGACGCCCATCCCAGCAACGGCCACTTTGCAAAAATTCTTCATCAATGATAATCTCAGCTTATCTTATTTCTTAAGATATTTCTTTCCGTTCACAATCACCACGCCCTTGTAGTACTTGTCAACCATCTGCCCGTTGAGGTTATAGATTTTGCCATCGCCCATTCCGTTGCTCTTCACCGAGGTGATGGCGGTGGGGGCGGAGGTAAACTTGCTCACGATGGCGAACGGCATCGATCCCATCTGGAACGTGTTCACGATGTCCTCCACCTTGTTGCCGTTGTATTTCACGAGGATGTTGTTGTCCTTCTCGGGGTTGAACGAATAGTTACCGTCCATCGTCTTCTTGCCACCCGTCTCGGCTGAGAAGTGGAAGGTGAGTCCGTCGTCCTTGTAGTCGCGGTAGAATCCGCCCTTCTCCTCGTCGTAGGTGAGTCCCTTCACGGTGTAGGTGCCGAGCGTGAGGTTGCCCATCACGGTGTTGTCGAGGGTGTAGGTGGGAATCTCCACGTCCACCTTCTGCACGTTGCCATCCATATACTTGCGCACGTTGTAGGTTACGTTGTTGTTGGTGTAGTTGAACGCTCCGCCCACATTCACGTTGATGGCGCTTGTCACGGCCTTGATGTAGTAGGCCTTGATGTCGTAGGTCATGTCGAAGGGCATGGCTCCGTATTTGAACACGGCCTTCAGGGTGAGGGAGTTGTCGGCCATGTTGTAGGTGCCTGTGAATGACGAACCTGTGATGTCCTTCTCCTCGCCGCCCACAGTCACCTTGGTTGCGAAAGTCTGGTCGGCCATCGTTATCACGTGGTTGGCTCCCATTGCGAACGCCACATTCTCGATGGTGAACGAGGGAATCACAAAGTTGTCATTCACGATCTTGGGCAGGGTGATGTTGCCGGCAGCCGCGTTCACCATCTCAAACCTCACCGTGTCGCTTGTGTTTTCCACGTTCTGGGTCAGCACATTGGCCGTGGAGGCTCCTGCGAATTTCAACGCTCCGTGCATCTGAGCCATCATGTTACCTGCCATCAGCGTGGCGAAAACGAGAGTAAAAATCTTCTTCATATTCTGCTATTTTCTTTTATTGTGTTTATTGTGATTGTCAGACCTGTGGTTGTCTCCGTTTTTGGGGAATGCAAAGTTACGGGTGTTTTCCAAGGTGCGCAATACCTAAAAATGGGTAATCTGCCACCCCGCGCAAGGCGTGGGAAATGGGCAAACACATGGCTGGCGACCTTCATGTCGAACGAAGAAATAAAGTTATATAAACTTAAATATCAGAGAGTTAGAAATTATTCAGTAAACACTAATTAGCAGTCCCTACTTATGACCGTAGACGAACAAAAAGAGGGTGTGTCAAAACTCATTTTTTGAAAATATGAACTTGTAATTTGAAATTTGAGCATCCTAAA
>ERZ857629.3996-NODE-3996-length-11855-cov-26.415339_pt1 | contig 11855 bp, 10 predicted proteins | sample MGYA00519700_ERZ857629 | MGnify/ENA primary metagenome ERZ857629 (study PRJEB31778, sample SAMEA3449351) | human gut metagenome | biome: human gut; feature: human-associated habitat; material: faeces | place: United Kingdom | collected 2010/2012 ... | reverse complement strand
GCGGGCAACCTTGTGCCCGTTCTCCACCTTAATTAAATAACAACTCATCTATCTTTTCCTTATCGTTTCAATTGATAATCCACAACCGCATCAGCAGCCTCTTCTGCCTCCTTTACCAGAGTGCTTCCGATATTGATTCCCTCGTCGCAAAACACCTTCAGGGTGAGCTGAATAGCTCCGTCCTTGGTCTTGCTCACACGTCCGTGAGCCAGCTTTCTGATCAGTTCCGCCTGCGAGCGGATTCTTGGTTTCGCCATGAAGTCGAAAGTACCGTCCGTCAGCTGCTGGGCAATGCCCTGCGAGCGGAACCCCTCCACCTTGTTTCTCACCCCTTCGTTTTCAGGTGAAAACATGAAACACTTGCCTTCGTCATAGAAAGCCACACCACCCAGCTGCACATGCTGGCAGCCGTTATTATTTACCTGCTGTTTGTTTGCTTTTTTCATAATCTGAATTGAATTTTAGGAGAAGAAACATCCGGATTATTGCGCGCTTTACCATGGAAAATCCTCCTCTGTTTCAACTCAGTTTTTTTACTTTTTTGCCTCCTTTTAGCCTTTAACGGGGGACCAGCGATGGAATCGCTGGGAACGGGGGCGGTAAGGGGGTAAGGGTCTTTTTACCCTTTTACCTTTAAAAGCCTTTTACCCTTTTACCTTTAAAAAGCCCTTTTACCCTTTTACCTTTTCAATGTCCGTAACCAGAATATCCTGGTAAACCTGCCCATTGTACTCACGAGTTGAGAATCGGAGCGTAACCGCCACCAATGTTCCCGGAGCGAACTTACACTGGGCAATGTTGCCGAGCATTGCCGCAGCATACTGGTTCTCGTACTTGCCGCCCATCTCCTGGAGGATGATGTTGCATTTCATCATCTGGCCGTTCTCACTCTTCTGACTCTGTACAGCGAAAGCCTCGCCCTGCTGCACCACTCTCATAAACATTCCGTTCATAATCTATAACTGCAAGACCTAGCCTTCCTTTCAAGGCTGATTAGTTCCAACTCCGATCTTGCTGAAAGCTGGTGCAAAGATAGGAAGTCTTTGAATGTGTTGGAACAGTTGGTGAAAGAATGCCCCCTCATCTTTTCACCACTTTTTATTTCAGCTCTGCTTCAAGAATGTTTTTCATCACGATAAGCAGGCTGCCGGCTCCAACGCCCCCATTGGCCATTCGCCTTTCATATTCCTTATTAATAAGGTTGAAGAACAGTTTCAGATAGAACCGTTCCGTAGCATTCTTCATCTCCTTCCCATCTCTGATGTTCCTCAGCGTAGGATAGTTGATGCTGCTGTCGAGCCTTGCCAGTTTGCTGTGCGTATAGCCCAGCTTGATGACGGCTTCATAGGCAATGCCCAGAGCTGTAAGCTGATGTTTTTTTTCTGCCATGATTCCTGATCGGTTTGCGAGAGAAGCCGTGGATTACCGATGGCCATCTTCAATCACATTGTGAGGTTCCCCGCCTCCGCTCAGGTTATAACTATTAAATATGAAAACACTCGGAAATGAGAAACTGATTCCCAAATCCGAGCGCAAAGATAAGAATATTAGTTTGTAGATAAAAATACGCATAAAAAAATAAGGAGGCTATTTCTTATCAGCAATTTATCTGCTGATAATCAGACAGAAAGAGGGCGCTGACAGAATTATTCCATCAACGCCCTCATTATCTTTATCTGTAATAGCTGCTTTTTATCCGACTGCAGATAATATGAATTGCTTTATTTTAGCATGCATTTCTTTGGTTAAAGTAGTATTACTGGATCCGAAATCGGCATGGTTTCCAATATAGGCTCTCACGTTCACTCCTACTGCATCACTGATAGCTTGAATACTGCCCTCCAAAACAACATTCTCACCGTAAGGTATAGTATGAAGTATGCCCAGCACATTTGCTACAAGTTTCAGATTGTAGCCCCATTTATTTCCTCGAGGCTGTATCTCATTAAGCAAAAGAGAAATTTCTTGTTCAGCACAAATATTCCTCCAAATTGTATCGTAAGCAGTCCAGTCTATATTCAGAAAGCCTCTGATTCCCCGTGTGAGTTTCTCTATCTCTTCTACCCATCTCTCCACTTTTACCTTAGCTTCTTCATCCATCAATTCCAAAGGGGATTTTACCTCCATATAGTCTGTTATGGGCAAAACAATCTTGTTTCCTTCGTTATCGTAGCGACGATGCTTGAATGCCTTGATCAACTTCTCAGTGAAAGATCTTATTTTCGGATTCATCAGAAGATGAGCCAAGACCGAACACACAGCCCGATTCGGATTTTGCACAGCAGCATCATCCCCCTCACTGGATTCTGCATCACACATTTGAGTGAAGAGTACCGTAAGAATGATGACAGCGGTTTTTTCTGACTGATGCCGATTCTTTAGTTCTCCATAGAGAAATTCTACTTCATTATCACGATGTTCTTTGATTTCAGACAGTTTCTGGCGAATCATTTCTGTTTCACTCCATACTTCTACAGCATTCAGTCCGTTCAGTTGTTGCTCAAGCAAACAGAGGAGCCATGTCCAGGTTCTAAACAAATCATCGCCCCTATAAAGGGCACGCAAAGAGGTCAGTTTCTCCTCCGAAAAACGTTCAAACTTTTCCATCTTTCAACCAGGTTAATGAGTGAAAACATCAGGCATGTCCTTCATAAATACCTTAACCTTATCCATTGCAGATTGTCCCATGCCAGGAAGCGGCTGCGCTCCTATTGCCAGATCATTGAACACCTCTGAATCAAGTTCGCGCACCACGTATTGATCTTTGCCACACAAAATAGCTTTCCCCTTTTCTCCCTTAGGAAGCATTTTTATCCACGCACCTGCGCCAGATGCTCCTGCAATAAGTGCCGTCTGACGCTGATTGTTGCGGTCGATTTTCACAGCACCACCCTCATTGGCTCCAAATGTAAAATCAAGGTCACTATCCCAATCCTCACGGGCTGTAGTTAGGTATTTGTCCATCACCTTGGTGAGACGGTCTAAATTGAGATGAGGAAAATGAAAGGTTACTTTACTGAACCCCTTAGGATATTTACCCAGGGTTTCCCAAAAGACATTTGTTCCATAAACCGCAGACAGCTTAACTTTCAGAAGTTTACACTTTAGCAGTTTGCAGAAGGATGCTTCTAGGATATTAGCCACAGTCTTCGTATGGCTGAAAGCCATAGTTTTTTGCTCAATGGCGATACGCTGGATTCCTGGGCGATTATCTATAATGACCAGACAATTTCTATAATCAGCATATTTTTGAGACAACAAATGCTCATCAGTAATAGTCACGTTTGTAACATTTGCCACACGCATAACATAGACATTATCTTGTGGTTTCACTATTTGTTTGTGCCAGTAAGGTTTCTTTCTGGCATTCTCAAACGGGAATGGTTTCTCAAAGTCAGCCAGCAAAAGCTCTTCAAGCAATTGCTGGCGATTTTCAAACGATTCTTTCACATTTACATTTTCCCAGTCGGGGAACTCAAGTTGATGTTCTTCGTTAGGTTCTATAATGCGTAAGAAATTATAGTTATAAATTGCAAATTTAGACATATTCTTAAACGTTTGTTTATAAGTTTATTCAAGTTTGAATTTTATATTTATAGCCTGCTTTTTATAGCAGAATTGCCTTCAAAGGTACAAAATAATTTCGATACATCTACGTTTTATTATAAATATTAACACAAAATACAGAAAAAGACTTACCAAGGGATTTTACCTTTTATACAAGAAAATGAGTATAAAAACTGATTATGTAAATAATGCTTACTGCCCCAAACAGAGCAATATTAAAGGAAGAAACTATGCAAAGGATAATGATATAAAACATACTTATGATAGCTATGTTCGATATTTTTACTCTTCTATATAAAGAAGCAAAAGAACTGATATCAAAGTGGTTTTATAAATTTCCAAAGGGAAAATGCAAAGCTTCAGAATCCGGTCATTAATGCCCGGTCATTTTCGGTCATTAAGGTTTTCGGGGGGCGAAAATAATAGCTATAATATATATTAAATATTTTTAATATATATTATAGGGGCTAAATGACCGGAAGTGATTTTTCTTAATGACCGATAATGACCGGTCACTAATGACCGGATGCAGCCCGTTGCCACTACTCCCCTCACTTGCTCTTGAAAGACTCCATTGCATAAGATTCCGGAAAACTGAATTCAAGTTGCCGGAAAAGTATTGCTTCCTACAGCGCTTTTTCGTACCTTTGCACCAGCAATCGAAGGAAACGCCTTAGGTGCCTGATAACGGGCATCTCTTACGACCGAGGCGGGGGATAAATGATGGCAGGCGCCGGTCATCAATGATGACCCCGAAAAGGACAGGAAACGGGGGCTATCCGGGGAGTTGCAAAAATGAACCTTTTAACACAAACGACTATGATTAATTACAGCATCGTAATGCGTAGCGTGAACGCAAACCTTCTGGCAATCAACCAGGCAAAGTCACGCATCAACCAGGCGAAGAAGGAGGGCAAGGAGCCTGAGAAGGAAGACCTCGACCTCGTGAAGACCGAGAAGCAGAACGCCTTCGCCGTATCGCAGTACACCGACATCATGACCATCGAGAAGTTTGCCAAGCACATCACCTCCCATGGCAGCGTGTACTCCAGAGCCGACATCAGCGCCATCCTCTACATGGCAGTGGACTGCATGAGAGAGATGCTGCTCGAGGGCAAGAAGGTCCGTCTGGGCGACCTGGGTGACTTCTCCATCCTGCTCACCTCGAAGGGTGCCGAGGATGCCGACAAGTTCACCGCGCAGAACATCACCGACGTGAAGGTGCAGTGGGAGCCTGGTCAGCAGTTCAAGACCCTGCGTGACGAAGCCGAGTTCAACCTCGTGGCAAGCCGCAGTGCTCAGGCAGCCGTGCTCAAGGCGATCAAGGAGGGCAAGACCAGCGTAGACCTCAACGCTCCAACCACTCCGGAGGGAGGCGGTGACGGAACCAGCGGCGGCGGTTCTACTACCACCGGAGGTGGCGAGAATACCGGAGGTCAGGGCAGCGAGAGTTCCGGCGGAACGGGTAGCGAAGGCTCCGGCACCGACCAGGGCGGAGACGTAGGTCTCTAGACTGAGAGTCGGGCGGGTTCGGGAGGAAAATAAAGTATTAATTTGTTATTAGGCAGGAAATTGTTTAACCTTTAAATTAGAAAGACTATGAAAAGAGACACATGGAAGATGGTGTTGCAGATAGCCATCAGCATCTTGACGGCAATCGCAACCACGCTCGGAGTGACTAGCTGTGTAGGCTAGAAGTTGAAAATGAAGAATGGCCGTTCTCCTCTACCCCATGAGGAGGCGGTCATTTTTTTCGTATTCCGGTCATTAACGGTCACGGTCATTAAGGTCATTAAGAAATTATAAAAGGAAAGTAGAGGGAAGACTGCAAAAAAATCATCTTTTTTTTGCTTGTTTTCCCTTTTTTTATTACCTTTGCCTTAAAAATCAATAATAGTATGATTACAGGAGAAATCAAAAACAAGATAGACCAGATATGGGACACCTTCTTTGTGGCAGGTATTACCAACCCTATCACCGTATTGGAACAGATGACCTACATCTTCTTCATGAAGATGCTCGACGACAAGCAGCTCCAGGAAGAGGAAAACGCACGCGACTTTGACGGCGAAGTGCAGAACCCTACCTTCCCCGAAGGGCAGCTCTGGATTAACCCCGACGCTACCACCGATGAGGAGAAGGCTGGAATCCCTTACGAAAGCCTGCGCTGGCACGTGTTCAAGAACCTGGGCGCCGACAATATGTTCAAGGTGGTAAGGCAGCACGTGTTCGAATTCATCAAGCACATCGGCACGGGCGAAGAAAGCGCCTACAGCCGCTACATGAAGTCGGCTATCTTCCTGATTCCCAACGCCCGAACCCTTACCAAGGTTATCGACGGCGTGGATTCTCTCGATATGAACAACCGTGACGCGATGGGCGACGTCTATGAATACATCCTGGGCAAGATGGCGGCAAGCGGCACCAACGGACAGTTCCGCACGCCCCGACACATCATCCGAATGATTGTGGAGATGATGCAGCCTACACCGAAGGATTACATCTGCGACCCAGCCATGGGATCGGCAGGATTCCTCGTAGAAGCCGTGAAATACATCAAGGAGAATTACGAGACCATCCTCTATGCTGGAGAACAGGTGCAACACATGAAAACCTCGATGATCAATGGCTACGATACCGACCAGACCATGCTGCGCATCGGAGCCATGAACCTGCTGCTGCACGACATTACTGCCCCGGAACTTGCCTGGCGCGATTCACTCTCTGAGCAGAACGAAGACCAGAACTGCTACTCGCTCATCATGGCGAACCCGCCGTTTGCGGGCAGTCTCGACAAGGGCAATGTAAACAAGAAGATTCTTGCCTACGCCAACACCAGCAAGACCGAGCTGCTGTTCCTGGCTCAGTTTGTCCGCTCCCTGGAGTTGGGCGGCCGCTGCGCCAGCATCGTTCCCGATGGAGTGCTCTTCGGAACTTCCAGGGCGCACGTGGCTATCCGCAAGGAGATAGTTGACAACCAGCAGTTGCGTGCCGTCATTTCCATGCCGAGTGGCGTGTTCAAGCCATACGCCGGAGTTTCTACCGCCGTTCTTGTTTTCAGCAAGACCAACTGTGGTGGAACTGACAAGGTATGGTTTTACGACATGAAGGCGGATGGATATTCGCTCGATGACAAGCGTACGCCGATAGCCGACAATGATATTCCGGATGTGGTAAACCGCTTCCTGCATCCTGAGTCTGAGGGTTCCCGCACCCGCAAGGACCAGAGCTTCTTCGTACCCGTAGAGGAAATCCGCCAGAACGATTACGACCTCTCTATTAATAAGTATAAGGAGATAGAGCGTGAGAAGGTGGAATACGAGCCTGTAAAGGATATTCTCGTAAGACTGGAAGAGACTGAAGGCGAGTTTCTGAAGGGATATAGAGATTTGTGCAAGATGCTGGAAGAAGATGAAAAGAAGGAGGAAATGGTATGAGAAAGGGATGGGAATATAAGAAGTTGGGGGAAGTGTGCTGCCCCAAAAGCAAAATTCAAAGGGCAACTAAATGTTTTGGAGGTTCAGATGAAATATTATATATAGATATTTCTTCAATAGATAACTCGGTACAAGAGGTAAATAGCATAACTTCTTTTACGATGAGTAATGCGCCTTCACGAGCACAACAAAAAGTTGAATATGGAGATATTATCGTATCGACTGTTCGTCCTAATTTGAAAAACGTAGCCGTTATCAAGCAACATAATTCAAATCTTATAGCTTCCAGTGGCTTTTGTGTACTTCGCACTACTGATGATATTGAACGCAATTATCTATTCCGATACATCACAAGTGACATATTTACACAACATCTTATGAAACTTACAACAGGAGCAAACTATCCTGCCGTAAGAGATTTAGATGTAAGAGATTCTACAATTCCACTCCCACCCAAATCCACTCAGCTTGCGATAGTTTCCGAACTTGACAAGATAAACGAGTTGATTCGTTTGAAGAAGGAGCAACTTAAAGATTTCGACAATCTTGCTCAAAGCCTCTTCTATGAGATGTTTGGAGACCCAGTGGAGAACGAAAAGGGATGGGAAGTGAAGAAGCTAAATGATATTTGTGACGTTCGTGACGGAACGCATGACTCACCAAAATATTTACAAAATAGTGAATACATTCTTATCACTTCCAAAAACATTGTCAATGGTAGTATTGATTTTGAAAATGTAAACTATATCTCCGAGGAGGATTACATTAAAATTAATAAGCGTTCAAAAGTAGATAATGGTGATATTATCATGCCAATGATAGGTACTATAGGAAACCCTATTATTGCCCATATAGATGGAACCCATAAATTCTGCATAAAGAATGTTGCGCTAATCAAATTTTTAGCAGATTCTACAGTAAACAATATGTTCATTGTGAATCTAATGAGGTGTTCAAGTTTCAGCAGTTATCTATTAAATCAAAACAAAGGTGGAACACAAAAGTTTGTCGCACTTGGCGCAATAAGAAAATTACCAATCCCTCTCCCACCCCTCTCTCTCCAGCGTCTCTTTGCCCAGCGCATAGAGCAAATCGAGCGAGAGAAATCGGAGGTTCAGAAGTCCATCCAGGATCTCGAAACACTGCTGGCTTCCCGCATGCAATACTGGTTCGAATAGAAGTTGAAGGTGGCTTTGTATATTGCCCGGTATTTGAAGGCTTTTGCCCACAAAAATATATAACAATAACAATTAAAAATAAAACGACAATGAAGAATTTTGACTTTATCAAAAAGCTGGCAGAGGAGATTCCTGCCTTCCACCAGCTCCACGCATACTGCGATAAGGCAGAAATCTTTCAGAAGGCATTCCCCGAAGAGAGTGCCGCCAATGCACGCAAGGCACTGGAATGGCTCGTAAAAAACCATCTGGCGATGGCTAACGTTACCCTCGCCCCGCACGAAACCTTGAACAATATGCTCAAACGCCCACAGATAGATGCTTTCATCAACGAAGACTGGGAGTTTGAACAGAATATGCGCATGGTAAAGAAAATAGGCAACTACGCTGCTCATACCGGAGCCCAGCAGGTAAAGGCAAACGATGCTTTCATCTGTCTGAGAGCCCTCTTCTATGTGGCAACCGGTTTCCTCTACCGCTGGCAGGCAATCCGCAAAATGCTTGCCTTCAATGCTACGCTCATCCCACAGGACTTTACCCAGATTCATGTATCAGACAATTCCGAGCCAACCGTATCCCCAGACCTCACCGATCATGTTCCAGATGAGGCCATCGAGCACCCAGAACCTCCAAAATCTCAGCCTTCAGAATCGCTTGAAAGCGAAGCCATTACCCGTCAATGCCTCATCGACTACATGCTGAACGAGGCTGGTTGGGAAATCCTCCACGCAAAGGGCGACATCCAGGGCGGGAAGGCTGCCATCGAGGTAAAGATAGAGGGAATGAACAAGCAATTCCACCCTTCGGGCACTGGCTACGCCGACTACGTGCTCTTTAGCAAGGGCAGCAAACCGCTGGCGGTGATAGAAGCCAAAAGCACCATCCACAGCCCGGAAACCGGACGCAAGCAGGCAATAGAGTATGCAGATTGCCTGGAGAAGAAGTATGGTGTAAGACCGGTAATTTATTACACCAACGGATACACTACCAAGGTGATTGACGGCATGGACTATCCCGACCGCGAGGTCATCTCCTTCCATAGCCACGACGACCTGGAACAACTGATTCAGAAACGGGGTCGTGCCGACATTACCAAACTGACGATAGACGACGAAATCACCAACCGCCCCTATCAGAAAACAGCCATCAAGAGTCTGGTGGAATGGCTCAACGGGAAGCATCGCCGTGGACTGCTCGTGCTGGCTACCGGTACGGGCAAGACGCGCGTGAGCATCTCGCTCTGCAAACTGCTAGACAACAACAACTGGATCAAGAGAGTACTCTTCCTTGCCGACCGCACGGAACTGGTGAAGCAGGCACACAAGAACTTTGAAAAATACTTACCTAGCCAGACCATGACCAGTCTCTCGGACGATACAGAACCCAACAAGTCTGCCCGCTTCGTATTCTCCACCTATCAGACGATGATCAACTACATCAACGCCGAGCCAGTGGAGTTCTCCATCGGTCATTTCGACCTCATCATCATCGACGAGGCGCATCGCAGCGTGTTCGGCAAATACGGCGCCATCTTCCAGTATTTCGACTCCCTGCTCATCGGTCTCACCGCCACCCCAAGAGCCGAGATAGACAAGAACACCTTCCAGCTGCTGGAACTGGAGAATGAGCCTAACTTTGAATACACCTATGATGAAGCCATCGCCGACGGCTATCTCTGTCCGTACCGACTGAAGAAATGCAACTCGAAGATGATTAACCGGGGCATCAGATACGACGATCTGAGCCCGGAGCAGCGGGAGCAGCTGGAGAAGGTATGGGAGTATGAGAAGGCAATAAAGGGCATTCCGGAAGACGAGGAATATCATCGGGATATTCAGGGCAACGAGATCTTCAACTACCTGATTAATGACGACACCATCGACAACGTGCTGTCAGAACTGATGACAAACGGACAGAAGGTACATAGTGGCGAGGACGTGGGCAAGACCATCATCTTCGCCTACAACCACAGGCATGCGGAGCGCATCGTGGAGCGTTTCCGCCATCTCTATCCCGAGCGTGGCGCTGACTACTGCCAGCTGATAGACAACCAGGTGAAGAACCACTCTGCCCTCATCGCCGACTTCGAGGTAGAAGACAAGATGCCGCAGATAGCCGTATCGGTGGACATGCTCGACACGGGAATCGACGTGCCTGAGATTCTGAACCTTGTATTCTTCAAGATTATCAAGTCGAAGATAAAATTTGAGCAGATGATAGGTAGAGGAACCCGTCTCTGCAAGGACCTTTTCGGTCCGGGCGAAGACAAGAAGGAATTCTACATCTTCGACTGGTGCGGCAATTTCGACTTCTTCTCGAAGCAGGGCGACGACATTCATCCATCCGACAGCAAATCGCTCACCGACCGGCTCTTCTGCCTGCGCCTGGATATTGCCAAGGAGCTGCAGAGCGCCGAGCATCAGGAGAAGGAATTTGACAAGCAGCTGCATGATGAGCTGAAGACCCTGCTCCATCAGCAGGTGGCAGCCATCGGCAAGGAGCGCAAGGAGGCTCGCCCATGGCTGAACATCATAGAGCCTTACAGAAACAAGGAGAAATGGACCTGCCTGTCGGAGATAGAAGTGCAGCAGCTCAAGGAGATAGGCAATCTGATTAAAGTGGATAAGGAAGACGAGGAAGCCAAGCGTTTCGACATCGTGATGCTGCACATCATGCTTTCGCATATCGATACGACCAAGCGTGCAGGCCAGTTGCGCAAGACGGTAACGGTTATTGCTTCCATCCTGGAGAAGAAGGCCTCCATTCCGGCTGTGATGGAGCACATCGACACCATCCGTGAGGTTCAGAAGCCAGTGTTCTGGGAAAACGAATCGCTGGATGCGCTGGAGCATGTGCGCAGGGAACTGAGAGGACTGGTTCATCTGCTGAAGGAGCAGCGTGGCGGCAAGAAGTTTATCATCGACATAGAAGACACCTACACCAAAGTGGAAGGTGGCGAGGATGAGGTGATCAAGACCAGCTACAAGCAGCGTGTAATCGACTATCTGGCAGAGAACAGCAACAACGATACTCTGCGCAAGATTCAGCATTTCGAGCAGCTGACCTCTGCCGACATAGAGGAGTTGGAGCGCATCTTCTTCGAGGAGCTGGGCACCAAGGATGAGTATAACGAGCTTACCGAGGGCCATCCGTACAAGAACAATGTGGCTGCATTTATCCGTGTAATCAACGGCATAGACCGCAAGAAGGCGCTTCAGATCTATCAGCAGTTCATAGAGGGTTACAACCTCACCTCAGAGCAGGAACTTTATCTGAAGAACATCCTGGATTACATCAGTATGAACGGCGACATAGAAACCCGCAACTTCCTGGAGTATCCGCTGAAAGATCTGAAATGGCGCGAAACCTTCGGCGACACGTTTGTGAATCTCAAGGATTTCATCAAGCAGATGCACCGGGTGATTATTGCGTAAGGGGCAGGAATTGTCTAGGGTAAAAGAAAGCGACCGCTCACCTCAGAAATCATGAGGAGAGCGGTCGTTTCCGGTCATTAACGGTCACGGTCATTAAGGTCATTAAGGATTTCGGCTTATTCAGATGTTTACAACTATCCATTTACCACTTTTTCTACCGCCTTCACGCTTCAAGATTCCCTTGGCTTGAAGAGCAGCAATATCTCTTTCAATAGTACGTGTCGTAACAGTTTTCTTTC
>ERZ857629.3993-NODE-3993-length-11860-cov-3.015587_pt1 | contig 11860 bp, 15 predicted proteins | sample MGYA00519700_ERZ857629 | MGnify/ENA primary metagenome ERZ857629 (study PRJEB31778, sample SAMEA3449351) | human gut metagenome | biome: human gut; feature: human-associated habitat; material: faeces | place: United Kingdom | collected 2010/2012 ... | reverse complement strand
AAGTTCGCAATTTTGACCTGTTGCTAAAATTTCTTCTTTTACCGCATCGGCTGCGTTTTTGTTTTTACCGTAGTGAAGAATAATGTCAAAGCTTTCTTTTGCCATCATAATTGCGATTGCTTTGCCTATTCCTCTGTTTGCACCTGTTATCAAAATCTTTTTATTCATATTTTCCTATCATTTCTTCGATGTTATCGGGTTGATATGCGTTTATTGTAGCACAAGCGATTTCCTCTTTCTTTTCGTCAAAAATTTGGCAGTCAAATGCACATATATTATTGTCGTTGTATATTTCTGCTGCTTTTATGAAATATTCTTTATCCTTTTCAAATTGTTCAATAGCATTATTGTATATTCTCGTTCCCAGCAAAAATCCTATTTTGGGTTTTTCTTCGCCGCTCTTTAAAAAAGAGTAGCAACCTATGCTTTGTGCCATAAATTCTATCCCTGCAATTGCGGAAACACTATTGGTGTTTTTGTCGAAAAACGGCATGTTCTCTTTGATTTTAACCTTTGTCATGATGTATTTTTCGTCAAAATTTATTTCCGTAACTTCGTCTATTAAAATCATCGGATAATCGTGTGGAAGCATTGCTGAAATGTTATTCATCGTTTTTTCCTAAAATTATTACTGCATTTGTTCCGCCAAAGCCGAATGCGTTGTTCATAATGTGCTTTGTTTTTGTTTTCAATGTAGATTTAACAAGGTTAATTTTTGGTAAATTGTTGTCGTATTCCCCGTCATAGTTATGTTTGAGGATTGTGTCGCTTTCTAAACTTTTACAGCAAAGTGCAGTTTCAATTGCGGCTGCCGCTCCGAGGCAATGCCCGGTAATTGCTTTTGTTGAACTGCAAGGAGTATCTTTTAAAAGTTTGAAAATTGCCTTTGCTTCGGCTTCATCGTTTGCAATAGTTCCTGTTCCGTGCAAATTTATGTAATCTATGTCTTTAACTGTCAAATTTGCGTTATTGAGAGCATTTTCCATTGCTTTTATAATTTGCTTTCCGTCAGGTTCGGGTTTAGAAGCGTGGTAGGCGTCAGACGTTTCTCCAATTCCTTCAATTTTAATTCCGCTATCCGTTTTTTCAAGTGTAAAAAGTGCCGCACCTTCTCCGATATTAATTCCTTTTCTGTTCTTTGAAAACGGTTGTGTTCTTTCGTTTGAAAGGATTTCCAAAGAATTAAATCCGTGTACTGAAAGATGTGCTAAATCGTCGCTTCCGCCAACAATTGCCGCTTTGCAAATACCTGTTTCTATGAGCCTTTTTGCCGTAGAAAATACTTTTATTCCTGATGAGCAAGCCGTTGAAACAGATGCGGTGTAGTTCTCTGTATGAAGCAGGTTTTGCAAAAACAATGCAGGGTTTCCCATTTGAGAAAGCAGTTCGTTTCCGTTTTTTGAAAATTCTTCTGCACCCGAATTTGTTGTCGCTATTACTATTGCAACGTTTTTTCTTCCGTGCTTTTCAACAAAATCAGCCAAGTTCATTTGTTCGGATAAGTATTTTAAAAATCGGTTGGTTCTTGTATTAAAGTCATCTTCCGAGATTTTGTTCAAATTGCAATGGACTTTTCCGAAATAAAAACTTTTTCCGCTAATAAATGTGTCATCTTTTTCAAGATTTGCATTACCTTTTTCTATTGCATTTTTAAATATCTCGTCGATATTATTTCCAAGATTGCATATAGCGTTATATTTTGTAATACTGATGACCATCATAATTGAAATTCTGCTTTGATTTAATTACACTTATTTTAGCATGAAAATTGACGGTTTTGAATTTTTTATAAATAGTTTTTATTCGGGTAATGAGATTGATTTATCTTTTGTTTCTCCATTTCAAGCAAGAAAATTTTCAATGCTGGATAAAGTCGCAATTTCTGCTTTGAACAAGTGTTATGCACTCAATGAAGATATAAACTTAGTCTTTGGCTCAACACACGGTCAGTTTGACAGACTGCAAAAATTAACCCGCCAATTTTTGACCGATAATGAAGTTTCACCTATGGGATTTTCAGCATCGGTGCATAATAACACTATTGGTGTTTTTTCTTTGCTAAAAGAAAATAACTCACCTTATACGGCAATTTCGGCAGGCAATCACACGGTTTCTGCAACTTTATGTGAAGCAATCAGTCAATTGGCAGAAGTCGACAGTGTGCTTTTGTGTTGTGCTGATTATTTTGGAGAGCAAAACATTGCCGCTGCTTTAAAATTGTCAAAATTTCCTGATGAAAATGCGATAAAGGTTCGATTTAAAAGTGTATCTCAAAATATTTTTGGTGATGAATATGCTTCCCTGAATGAGTTTTTAAACGGTGGAAAGGTTTTTGACGCTAATTATTTTAGATTGGAAAAGATTGATGATTAGGAGGTTTTTTTTCGCAGTTGCATTGTTGTGTTTTTCAGTTGGTGCTTTGCTTTTGGGGCTGATAATTTTTCCGTGTGTGAAAATTTTTTCTAATTCGACAAAAGATTATAAAATTAAGTGTTCAAAAATTATTCATTTAACTTGGCGTGTTTTGGTAAAATATCTTGAATTTACCGGGATTATCAATGTATTTTATGACAAAAAAATCGGTGAAATCAAAAATAAGATTATAGTTTCTTCTCACCCGTCATACATTGATATTGTGATTTTAATTGCACTTATCCCCAATTCGCTTTGTCTTGCAAAAACCTCTTTGTTGAATAATTTGATTATGAAAAATATCGTGCAATCTTTGTATATTACAAATGATTCTTCGGTTGAGGAGTTTTTGACAAAATCGAAAGAGGCACTTGATGAAGGGTTTAACATCATTATTTTTCCGACCGGCGGAAGAACTGAGTCGGGCGAGGATGTTCATATTCACAAAGGCGCTGCTAAACTTGCTATTTTTTCAAAATATTCGATTTTGCCCATAAAAATAACCACTTCAGAAAGTATTTTGACAAAAAATCATTCGATTTTTCAATTAGGCTCAAACACCGTTGATTTCAATCTTGTAATGCAAGATGAAATATCGTTTTCGAGTTTAAATGAGAATATTTCCGAGATATCTTTAAGAAACCGTATTTGTTCAATTATTAAGGAAAAAATTTAAAATTTGATTTTGTTATTTAATTTGGTTATAATCTATTTATGAGTTTGGAAGATGAAATAAAAAATCTAATAATTTCTTCGCTTGATTTAGAGGATATGTCTGTCGATGATATCAAAGACGATGAGGCTCTTTTTACAACGGGCTTGGGGCTTGATTCCATTGATGCTCTTGAACTCGGTATGGCTCTTAGAAAAAAATACAACATTTCAATTGATGATGATAAAGAAAAAAACAAAGAACATTTTTATTCCGTCAAAACATTAGCGGATTTGATAAGGTCAAAAACTAATGACAAATAATTATTCAAAGGAACAAATTTCCGATAAATTGAAGGATATTTTAATCAATGAGTTTGAAATTTCAGAAGATTTGATTAAGCCTGAGGCTGATTTATTCAAAGATATGGATTTTGACAGTATTGATGCGGTTGATTTGGCGGTCAAATTACAGCAATATACGGGCAAAAAAATTCAGCCGCAGGATTTCAAAGAAATAAAAACTTTTGATGATGTTGTTAATGCCGTTGCGGACTTGTTGAAGTAATTATGTCGCTTGCAAAGGTTTTGAAGTTTATTTTACCGTTTTTGTTTACTTTTTTTGTAATAGCGGTGTTCTTTATTACAAAAATTCAGGCGGTCAAATTTTATCCTGTATTAATGAATTTCATCTTTTTTTGTCTGTTTTTTTCTTCGATTTTTGCAAAAGAAACAGTTATCCAAAAAATTGCCAGATTTACTGACGGAAAGTTAGATGAGCCTGTTTTTACCTACACAAAAAATCTTACCTACGTTTGGATTGTCTTTTTGTTTATAAATTTTTTAATTTCTTTGAGAAGTTTATTTATGTCAGATGAGTTTTGGGCATTGTATAATGGTTGTATATCGTATATTTTGGTCGGAATTATGTTTGGTTCGGAATTAATTGTCAGATACTTTTTCAAAAAGAGGCACGGAATATAATGTTTAAACAGTTTTGCAGTGCAAAGTATTCTAATAAGCCTTTTTTAATCTCAAACGGTAAAACGTATACTTTTTCCGATGTTAAAAATTTGATTGTCGAAAAATACAATACTCTTCCGAAAGAAAAGCAAATATTAATTTTCGGAGAAGATAATTTCGATTTTATAATCACTTTTTTTGCTGCATTGTTTTCTAAAAAAGAAATATTTTTAGTTGATAAAAATTCTGACTACAAAAAAGAATATACTTACGATAATTCCGTATTATCTTTTAAAACAGATAAAAATGCTGATTATAAAATTAATTTTTTTACATCAGGTTCAAGCGGTGAGTCGAAAGTTGTCCGAAAATCGTTGGATAATTTGTTCTCGGAAGCAAAAATCATAGGTGAAACCTTCTTTTCTTCAAACAGAAAACTCAATTTTTCTTCTACAACTACGCTTAACCACCTTTTCGGGTTTACATTCCACTTTTTCGTCCCATTTGTGAACGGATTTGTGATTGACACAAATGGTGTTAAATACCCCGAAGATGTCAAAAAGACTAATACTCTTTTGGTTACAAGCCCTTCATTTTTGGCAAAATTGGCAAAGTACGGTTCTGAATTTCCGAATAATCCTAAGTTTATAGTTTCAGCCGGTGCAAAACTTGAAGATGACGTGTTTGAATATTTTGAAAAAAAATCTACTGTTATTGAAATATACGGAAGTACGGAAACGGGCGTTATTGCTCATAGAGAGCAATCTTCTCAAAAGTATTTGAACTTATTTTCCAATGTTGAAGTTATAGAGTATGAGAATAATCTTTTGAAAATTTCGTCGGATTTTATTTATGAAAAAGAATTTTTACTGAGTGATTATGTTGATTATTCTTCTCCCGATAAAATTGTTGTAAAATCAAGAGCAGACAGGATTTTGAAAATATTTGAAAAAAGAATTTCTGCACAAAAAGTTGAAAATTATTTAAAACAATCTGATTATATCAGTGATGCTTATTGTCTTAAAATTGGCGAAAAATTGGCAGTTTCGGCTGTTTTGACCAATGTCGGCACTGATTATATCCTCAAAAACGGGCAGTTGCAATTTATAAAATTGTTGAAAAATTATTGTTCGGAAAAATTTGACATAATTCCTCAAAAGTGGCGGTTTTTACCTGAAATTTACAAAACCGATTCGGGCAAATTTGACAAGAAAAAAATCGAAAAAATCTTTTTAACAAATTTGTCTTTCCCGTTGGTTCTTAGTCAAGATGTCAAGGAAAATCAGGCTTTTGTCGAGTTGGTATTTTGGGATAATTCAAATTTTTTCAAAGGGCATTTTAACGGATTTCCGATTTTACCAGGGGTTGTATCGTTGTATTTTGCGGTTTTCTTTTCGGAGTGTTTCTTCAAAACAACGTTATCCCCTAACGTTATCAGAAAAATTAAGTTTTCAAAATTGGTTTATCCAAACGAAAAAGTTATTTTAAAACTTTCTAATTCTGAAAAATCCGTTGCGTTTGAACTTCTTTCGGGGCAAAATGTTTGTGTTTCGGGAGTCATTTCAAAAGAGATTTTATATTAAAAGTTGAGGTTTTATGGTGATTTTTCAATCTGAATTAATGTTAAAAGTTCCTTTTTTTGACAACGACCCTATGGGCATTGTTTGGCACGGAAATTATGTTAAATTTTTGGAAATTGCAAGATGCGATATGTTTGATAAACTCGGCTATAACTACATTGATATGAAAAATGACGGCGTTTCTTACCCCATTGCAAAATTGGATATGAAATATATTAAGTCTGCAACTTTTAATCAAAATCTGAAAATTGTTTGTAAAATCGAAGAAATTGAACCTTCTTTGATTATCAAATACGACATTTTTGATGAAAATGGTGTCAAAATTTTTTCTGCCAAGTCTATGCAAATTTGTGTCAGCCTTGATTGCGGTCAAAGTGTTTATTCTGCGCCCAAAAGGTTTAAGGAATTGTTGGATGTCTAAATTTTTTGCAGTTTTGATTTTAGTTTTTTTATCGGTAGTGCCTGTTTTTGCAAATTCCGTGCCTGCTTCGGAAATTGTGAAAAATCTGCCTGATTTTCAGTCCGTCAATTGTAAATATTCTCAGGTTAGAACATTTGGTTCAACCAAGATAAAATCAGGCGGCGACTTTAAATTCGTCAAAGGAAAAGGTGTTTGGTTTATGACAACCTACCCTGTAAGTGCATCTTCTTCTTACACATCTTCAAACAACAAGTACATAAATAACATAATTCTTGCTCTAACAAAGAAAAATTTTTCTGCTCTTGATAAAGATTTTGAATTTTTTATGTCAAAACATCAAAATGTTTGGATTCTGAAATTAGTTCCTAAAAATCCGAGTATAAAAAATCATATTGACTCGATTGTTGTGCACGGAAATACTGAATACATAACCGCAATTGAGTTTTCACAAGTAAATCCTGCTTCTTATACCGATATAAAATTCGACTTCGGAGGTTAGATGGGAAAAAAGATTTACGTTGTGCTTGTTTTGATTTCAATTGTTCTTGGGTTTGTCTTTGGCAAAGTTCCTGAAACGAGTTTGTTAAAGTCGGTTTTGCCCGAGAGTTCTTCATTGTTGATTAAGGCAGCGGAAAAAAATTCTTCTTCAATAAACATTGTCTTTGAGGCAGAGGATGCTTTTGAGGCGGAAATATTAAAAGAGGATTTTTTAAGCGATTTTGGTCAGAATAATGTTCAAAATGCTGATTATGAAAAGTATTTAGATGATTGCAAAAATCTTCACTCAAATTTTCTTTCGCAAAAAGATTTTTCTCTTTTGTCGCAAAAAAAATATGGCGAGGTTTTTAACAATTCAAGAAATTATTTGTATAATCCTTCAAACATCATTTTCTTAGATCCGAAAGATGACCCGTTTATGTTGTTTTCGGATTTTGTTTCTTCTTTAATGCAAAAACAGGTTCGCTATAATGCTGAATATAACGGCAAAGGCTATGCGGTTTCTACTGTTTCAGACCTTGATAATACACAAATTAAAAGACTTTTTGAACTGCAAAAAAAATATTCAATCGAAAATAAAAATGTTTATCTGACCGGAACTCCCGTACATTCTTATTTGACAAGCGAACGCTCCGCCTTTGAAATTAACGTCATTGCTATAATTTCCTCTGTTTTTGTTCTCGCTTTGGTTTATTTTTATTTCAGAAAATTTCAGGTGCTCGTTCCGATTATAGCAAGTATTGCGGTCGGAATTTTGACTGGATATTCGGTTTCTTCCCTGCTTTTCAAAAATGTTCATGTTTTGACGTTTGTTTTTTCGACAACTTTAATCGGAATTTGCGTTGACTACTCTTTGCACAGGTTTGTTGAAAGTGATTGTGAAAAATTGTTCAAAAGTTTGACAAACAGTTTGATTACAACCGTTGCTGCGTTTGCGGTTTTGCTTTTTTCGGGTATTCCTTTGCTTAAACAAATATCGGTATTTACTTCTGTCGGCTTGGTTACGGTATATTTTGCGGTCAAGTACTTCTATTCGGCTTTTTCTTTCGACATTGTAAAAAAAACTTTCTTGCCTGAAATAAAAATGAAATACAAAAAGTTAATTTCGCTGATATTCTTGTTATTTATTGCTTTCGGGCTTTCAAAAATCACTTTTACAGATGATGTTAAATCTTTGTATAAACCTTCTAAATCCCTTGCTATGGCTGAAAAAACGCTCTATGATATATCCGTCAACAAGTCGCCGTCTTTGTTTATAGTCTTGGCAAACAATATTCAAGAGGTTTTGGAAAAAGAGGAAAAATTGAAGGATTATGCAGAAGAAAGCGTGTCTTTGTCCGATTTTGTGCCTTCTTTCAACCGTCAAAAACAGAATTTTGAGTTTGTGAAAAATTTATACGACAAAAAATTACCCGATTGTGTTGATATTTTCTCTGCAAACGAACTTCAATCGGTAAATTTGTCAGAGCAAAAGGAGTTTTTATCCCCTGATTTTCAGAAATATCCGTTTTTGAAGAAGTTTTTGATAGATGAAAATACGTCAATAATGGTCGTGAACGGGAAGGTTTCCAAAGGCTTGAATATTGACGGTGTTAAACAGATTAATATTGCAAATTACGTGTCATCTGTTTTTTTTGAACACAGAAAAAATTGCTTGAAACTTGTTTGTATTGCGTTTTTTATTCTTTTCGCTTATTTGTATTTTTGCTACAAAAAAAGAGCAATACAGATAATTTTGCCTTCGTTTTTCGGCATTTTGACAAGTCTTGCGGCACTCGGAGTTACGGGACAGGCGGTAAATCTGTTTCATATTTTCGCTATGTTTTTAATTTTGGGCTTCACGCTTGATTATTCGATTTTCAGAATTAGCGGAATTGAAAAATCAAATGATGCCGTTTTGATTTCTTGCTTAACAACATCATTTTCCTTCTTTTTGTTGATATTTACTTCGTTTAAACTTATTTCGTCTTTGGGATTTGTCCTTTCAATCGGTCTTATGACTTCGTATTTGTTTAGTTTAATATTGATAAAAAATGGGGACAAAAATGAAGTGGTTTGAGGTAAAAGAACGCTCGGCAGGCGAAAAAAGGCTCGTTTTAACATATTTTTGCTACAAATGTTTGGGCAAATTTTCTGTTGAAATAATTGCTTTTTTTGTTGCTCTCGTAACCTTTTTGAAAGCAAAAGATTTGAGAAGGTGCTCCGAAAAATATTTGGCTATTGTGGGTGTAAAGCCTTCTTTTATCAATGTTTTCAAACATTTTTTGTCCTATGCGATGTCTTTGGCGGACAAAATCGAGGTTTTTGCAGGTGGTTTTGATATGAAAAAAATCAGACTCGATAGTGGTGCTCAAAAGTTTTTGGAGTCAAAATCTTCTGAAAAAGGTGCGGTTTGTATTTTTTCTCATATCGGAAATATAGATATTGCAAGGGCTTTGATTGATAAAAATCGAAAAATTACAATAGTTTTGAGTTTGGTGCAGGCAAAAATTTTCCGTGAGTTTTTGAAAAAATTGTCTTTTCAAAAAAATATCACACTTTGTCCTGTCGAAGATATGGGGATTGAAACGGCTTTTTTGTTGAAGGAGAAACTTGAAAACGGCGAGTATGTCTTTATTGCAGGTGATAGAACGTCTAAAAATGCAAAAAATATTGATGTTGAAATTTTGAACAGGCGTGCTGAATTTCCTTTCGGTACATTTAAATTGGCTGAACTTGCCGAAGTCCCCGTATATTTTGTTTCTTGTTTGAAAAGCAAAAAGTTTTACGACTTTGAAGTCCGAGAGTTTCAGGTCTTTGAAAAATGTGCCGTTAAAATGGCTCAAAGATTTGCGGATTTTGTTTCTGAACAAATTCAAAAAGCCCCGTTTCAGTTTTATCACTTTTACGACTTTTTTAAAGAATAAAAATTGTATGCCTGTTGTCTTTTTTAGGAGTAGTTTTTGCAAAATAAAAGCCCTTTGATTTCTCAAAAGGCTTTTGAAAATGGTACCCCGGAGCGGATTCGAACCGATGACCTACCGCTTAGAAGGCGGTTGCTCTATCCAGCTGAGCTACCGAGGCTTGCCGAAGTTTCCTTCTCTATATTTCATTTATACCATGAAAAAACTTTCTTGCAACTTTATTTTTTAAAATTTTTGTAAAGTTTGTAACAAATTACTAACAAATTGGCAAATTTTTCTTAAAAAAAGTTTTTATATTAATGTAATTATTGTACAGGGAAATTAGCATGGCAATAGGTTCATTAAATTCTATAAATCCTTTCCAAAAAGCATACGGTGCTAATTTATTTGCTGCCGGTTCAGTGAACTCCGTACAAACAGGAAGTATTTTCGGTCAAGGTAATAACAACCAAAATTCTTCTTCTAAAATTGATTCTAACAAAAGCATTTTTGATACCAAAATAGATTTAACTTCTGTTTCCGGTCTTAATCCTTTTGCTTCCGTAAACGCTACTACAAAAGCAGTTAAAGGTGTTGCTCCCGTTCATGCTCGTGAAAATTACAGAAATGGCTTAGCACCTGCTGACAATTTGCAAAATGTTTATGCAGGTCAAATTAACGGTAAAGCAAACATCTTAAATCAAATAGCAATTGCTTAATTTCTAAGTTTTGTTAAAAACTGACTTTTTGCTGATTATTTTTGCTATAATCTTTTTATGTTTAAGGACTTGTATAAATTAGCAGAATGGGACGATGTTATTAATCATCAAAAGATTGGTGAGGTCTTAATTTCTGCGGGAAAAATTAATCTTATCCATTTATCTATGGCATTAGATGCTCAAAGGTTTCAAAGGCTTCCTCTCGGAGTGCTTTTTGTGGTTATGCAAGTTATTTCAAAACAGGATTTAGAACAGGCATTGCTTGTTCAACAGTATGTAGACAAGCGGATTGCGGGCGGAGTTGTTTAAGATGAAAAAGTTTATTTATATTCTGTTTATAATGTTTTTTTCTGTTTTGCCTGCGGCTGCAAAATCTATTGAATTTGCTATCGTTTCAGACTCTCACTTAGTTCCGTCAAATCACCCGACTATGTTTACGGCGAGTGAAAAAAATCTTATTTTTACGGTTGATTCAATTAACAGAAACAAAAATGTTAAATTTGTTGTATTTTTGGGTGATTGTATTGATAAGTCCAGAATGGACAGTTTGCAATCGTTTATGAATATCGTACAAAATTTGAATAAGCCGTATTATATGGTGTTCGGAAATCATGATTCTTATTCTGTTGGCGGTGTTCCGAAGGAAGAATTTATGGAGTTTGTTCATCAATATAACAGACGTCAACCCAAGAAGGATTCGTCATTTTATTTCAAGGCCGGGGCAAATGCCTACGGTTTGGTTGCTGACGGTTCTTCGTATGTAGTTCCGGGGCGTCATGGCAGATATTTGCCCGAGTTGTTAACAGAAATTGAAAAATTGTTAAAGCATAAGAAAAATGATATGATTTTTATTTTTCAGCATTTTCCGCTCATTCCGCCTAATGACAACGTTTCTCACAATACATTAGACGTTGAGCCTTATTTTGCCTTGCTTGAAAAATATCATAATGTTGTCTTGATTGCTTCGGGACATTTTCATCATAAAAATTTGATTGTGGATAAAAACGGAATTTATCATATTTCCGCTCCCGCACTCGGCGCAAGAGCATCTTCGGACGGAAGCGGATGCTATGAAATTATCACGGTTGATTATGATAAATCTATTTTCTCAAAACCTCGTAATATCAAGGTTCAGGTTAAAGATGTTCAGATTTAGTCATTTTTCGATTTGATGTATTTTTCTGCGCAAGCAAACATTTTGTCTGTTAATTCTTGGTTTTCTCTAAGGTTAACTCCCGAAATTTTCAAAACGTCCTTCAATCTTTTTTCCCAAAACGGGTACAGTTCTGCGTTGGAAATTTGAAGCACATTTCCTATAAGTTTCAACTCATTCCAATCCAAAGGAACGGGCAGTGCGCCACGCATTATATCTACTATTTCTATTCTCTTTTTTCTTGGGAAAGATTTCAAAAACTGTACTGTCGAAAGTCCCAAATCGTTTTGTCTTTTTTTGAAAAACTCAATTGTATCGTCAATCATAACAGGTTCTTGCGGGATTCTGTATTCCGGAAAATCCTCGGGTTGTATGTCCATTACCACTGCAATTCTTTCGAGTGTCGCACTTCTTGTCGAAAATGGAATGCTATCGTCAATCAGGTTGTATACGTATGACAACGTTACTCCGACCATCTGTGCAAAATCTTTTTTGTGAAGTTCTGTTTTCTCTAAAAATTCTGAAAGTTTTTTACTGCTTTTTATTTGTTTTTGATTTTTATTTTTAGTAACCATACATTT
>ERZ857629.3991-NODE-3991-length-11864-cov-37.908968_pt1 | contig 11864 bp, 8 predicted proteins | sample MGYA00519700_ERZ857629 | MGnify/ENA primary metagenome ERZ857629 (study PRJEB31778, sample SAMEA3449351) | human gut metagenome | biome: human gut; feature: human-associated habitat; material: faeces | place: United Kingdom | collected 2010/2012 ... | reverse complement strand
CCACCCGCATCCTCCTGCTGGAGAAAGGCAAGTTGGTGAAGGATCTTCCGAATGCCGATGGTGCTGCCATCGCCGAACTCAACGAGTACTTCGGTATTCAGGCGGAATAAGAACACGATATTACATAAATAAATCTCTCTCTCTCAGAATCGCCAGCGAAGCAACAGAATTGCTTCCTGGCGATTCTTTTTTTTAAATCCAGTTCATTTACTCAGCCAGTAAAGTATGGGTCATCACCGAATGAGCCCTATTTAAATGCGAAAGAAGGCTTATTCCACTTTTTGCCTGGTTATGGCACAAAGTTGCCCTTAACTGGGGCAATATTGTGCCATTGCCAGGCAAAAAGTAATGCGTCGTGATATAAATTTCAAGAGGACTGTTACTACGATTCGGCAGAAGCTTTCTGGTTGCAGGTGGAGTCGGTTTGCGTGGGAAAAAACCTACTCTCGATTTCACTCTTCACTCTTCACAGATTCCCCTGAAACCCCGATAAACACTGGGGTTGTGAGAGGTGAAGAGTGCTTGTTCACTCTTCACCACTCTTCACCACTCTTCACCTTATTGCAAAGTTCGGCCATCATTGATGACTGGAACTAGTCATAATAGATGATTGGAGCTGGTCATAATAGATGACCGAACCATTGTTTATATAATGCGTTTTTAAAAAAAAATGATGAGGGTGAAGAGTGGTGAAGAGTGGTGAAGAGTCAGCTCAACTCTTCACCGCCATAAATGTCTCACACACAAAAGCTTACATTATGAATGTGAAGAGTGAAGAGTGTTTTTGAAAGTAGCTTTCTATGCACCGGATGTTTGAACAATCTGTGAACTCTTCCGTCTTTTCTTTACCTTATTTATATAAATTATGCTTCAAAGAAAGTGTAATTCAGCCAACTGAGGAAACAAAAAGTAGCCAACTGAGGAAACAAAAAGTAGCCAACTGAGGAAATAAAATCCGGCCAACTGAGGGAATATCGAAAAAAAGTAGTATCTTTGCACACGTAATCAAATATTTGAAAATATGGAATACAAACATAGAATCGCAGACCAAATGCTGGCAAAGAAACTGGCAAGCAAGGGGGCTATCTTGATAGAAGGTCCAAAATGGTGTGGAAAAACTACCACCGCCGAACAACAGGCTAGCAGTATCCTGTATATGGATAATCCTGCCTCATTGGAAACCAATCTACAGATGGCAGAGATTGATGCTTCTGTCTTGCTGGAGGGTGATACACCAAGACTTATTGATGAATGGCAGTTAGCACCCAAACTTTGGGATGCCATCAGATTTGAGGTTGATCATCGGCATGATGTGGGACAGTTTGTCTTGACAGGCTCCGCTGTTCCTGCAGATGAAAAAGATATGCACCATTCTGGAACAGGACGGTTCAGTTGGCTAACGATGAGACCAATGAGTCTCTATGAGTCAGGCGAATCAAATGGAAAGGTGAGTTTGGTACATTTGTTTGAAACACCAGAAAAGATAGTTGCCATTAACAAACTGAAGATAGATGATCTGGCATATCTGATTTGCCGTGGCGGTTGGCCTTTTGCTTGTGGATTACAAGGCAAAGCAGCTTTGGAACAAGCATTCGACTATGTGGATGCTGTTATTAAGAAAGATGTTTCGCGGGTGGATGGAGTAAATCGCAACGCAACGACTACAAGATTGCTATTGCGTTCATACGCCCGGAATCAAGGTTCGCAAGCCACCATAGGAACGATTGTGGCTGATATGATGACAAATGACGAAAATGAAATTAGCGCTAAGACTGCAGGTAGCTATCTGGAAGCCTTGCGCAAGATTTTTGTCATAGAGGATTCCGAAGCCTGGAACCCTAATCTACGCTCCAAGACGGCTATTCGTACTGCAAATACCCGTTACTTTATAGACCCGTCTATCGGAACGGCTGTATTGGGACTGGGACCTAAAGATCTTATTAACGACCTCAATACGATGGGGCTCTTTTTTGAGACCCTTTGTATTCGTGATTTGCGAGTCTTTGCAGATGCATTAGATGGAGAGGTGTATCATTATCGCGATAAAAATGGATTGGAATGTGATGCTGTTGTGCATCTGCGTAATGGTAAATATGGACTTGTTGAAGTAAAGTTAGGTGGCGACAAACTCATTAACGAGGGTGCAGAAAATCTGCTAACTCTTGCTGGTAAAATAAATACTGAAAAAATGAATGATCCCTCCTTCATGATGGTACTTACGGGAACTGGCGATTTCGCTTATCGAAGAAAAGATGGTGTTTATGTTGTTCCTATCGGGTGTTTGAAAGATTAAGACAAGGCTTATTCTACTTCTTGCCAGGTAACGGTACTAAGTTGTATCAGCGTTGTGTATGAACGAAGAAAAGTTAAAATAGAAACACGGACAAATTTAATTTGTCCGGCTCTTTTGTCCGGATACTTGTAAATGGTTAAATATTAGTAACTTATAAGCTGCCGGACAAATTCAATTTGTCCGTGTTATTTTTTTCTTTGCCTTTTAACTCTATGTTTTCCTTCTCGGAACTCCATAGACTTAGGAGCCATAAAACTATGAGTTGTTTTTGTTTACATGGTGCCTCCTGGTGACCAAAGCGTGAGATTCTGTTATCTGATGCAGAAAGGTTGGTAATGCGAGAATACTATTATTATTTAGACCCTCTTTTGTTATAAATACAATATATATACCTGATAATCAGTTATATTGTGTTTTTCTGCAGACTTTGTATTTTAGACCCTATTTAGTTCTATTATTGAAAAATATTTTGTATTTTTACGCCCAAAATGTAATTATACTAAAATATGAGAAGAAGTATTTCGTTTACGATATTGTTTTTTGTGATGCTTTCGGTATTGGTATCATGTTATCAAAGTCATAAGAGAGAGTTAGACTTGGCTTATACTTTGGCAGAGTCTAAGCCTGATAGTGCCTTGGCCTTTTTGAACCGTATCAATCAAGCTAAACTCTCTGATGAAGATATGGCGAAGTATGCCCTCATTTATTATATGGCGCAGGATAAGTCAGGCTTGGATGTGGATAACGATTCCTTGATTCGCATAGCGTATGATTGGTATGGTAAGCATCAAGCCGATTCTCTTTATGCTTCATCCTTGTATTATATGGGAAAATACTTTCTGCTGAATGATAGTATGGAGCAGGCAAAGGCTTGTTTGGATCAGTCGTATTCCATATCTGACAGCCTTCATCATCTAAATGTAAAATGTCTGGCATTGGATAAGTTGATTGAAGTCGAAGAACAGCTGGAACCTTACAAAGCGTTGAGATATGCTAAAGATTTGGTGAAGATGTATGAGTCCATGCCAAATGTATCTATATATAATAAGGTGGCTGCGCATTTGAGGCTAGGAGAGAATTTCTTTTATGTTGATAGTTTGAAACAAGCTTTGAACGAAGAGAAAAAGGCATATAGTTTGGCGATGCAAGCTGGTGATAATGGTATGTTGTCTTATGTTACTCAGGGGGTAGCTAATGTGTTTGAACAAATGAGAGAAAAGGATAGTTGCCTGTTTTATGCTCGCCAAGCTTATGACTTGAATGGTACTGATAGATTTTCCAGTCAATTGATGTTGGCTTCAGCTTATATTTCTGCAGATTCAATAAAGCAAGCTTTTGCTATATTGGATCAAGCAACTCCTAAAACTGCTGAAGATCATTATTCGGTATTTTATATGCAAAGTCAAGCAGCTGTAAAAGCCCAGAATTATAAGACGGCTAAAACTTTCAGTGATTCAGCATGTTCTTGTTTGCAAGAAATGTACCGGACAGCATCCAAAGCCAAGATTTCCTATTATTCTTCTTTTTTGAAGAAAGAAAGTGAAAGGGCAAAAATGCAAGGAAAGGCAGAAGTGCAGCGATGGGTATTTGGATTGATCGTATTTTTAGGCTTGATAATTATTTTGTTTGTCTTGTATGCTTATTGGTCGTATCGAAAACTGTCATTAGCTCGCATAGCTCATGAACAGGAAATATTCAGCCAAAAGCAGCAAATGATGGAGAAATTTCACCAAGAAGAGCTCTCTCATAGGGATGTACAATTATCTGTAATGCGTAACTACTTGCAGAAGAAGATTGAGGTTGTTGAAAAATTAAATTCTAGTGTTCCGAATGAGTGTAAGCATATTGTGCTTTCTGATAATGATTGGACAGAGTTAGAAGTCTTCTTAGATAGTGTAGAGGATTTGTTTGTGTCGAGACTAAAGAAAGAGCATCCTAATTTGTCCAATGCTGATGTGCGATTAATGATGCTGTTGCGTTTAAAGTTATCGCAAAAGACTTTAGCATCTATCTATTGTGTGAGCGAGAAAGCTATCAAGCAAAAATTGTTCTTGTATAAAGATAAGGTAGGCATTAAAAATGAGCATTTTTCGCTTCGTAACTACATAGAAAGCTTTTAATGATGGGGGATATATAGTACATTTTAGACCTCGGAAATCAAGGGATAACTGTAAATGCTTAGAACTTAGTATAATAGAAGTTTTTGCGGTTACAAAGAAATAGACCTGCTTTATTTGGGTGGAGTCGGAAAACTATGTAATTTTGCAGCCGTGATTCAATAATATCTAAAAGGTAAGAATATGAAGAAGGTAAAATTGCTTATTTCGTTTTTGTTGTTTATGCTCTTTATTTCTAGTCAGGTGAAAGCGATGGGTGTCCCTAAAGCGAAAGATATTCCAGTGTATAAGAAAGGACCACACATGGGGACACGAACAACAGAAGCTAATGTTGCAGTAAGTTTAGATGGTGACAACCTTGCTGTAAACATTAGCAAATATGTAGGTAATGTAAATGTTGCCATCATAGATGTAACTGGTTGTGTTGTTACGAGTAGAACTTTTGTTGTTGATGGGAATGGAAGTGATAACCTTGGGCTTTCTAGCTTGGAGAAAGGCTTCTACTCATTAACAATAGAGTTAGAAAATATGACCTATTGTGGCATCATAAGCATTTAAAGTTAAATAGAGCATAATTTAGTAAAGATAGACCGAACTATTTCAAAGGAGCGAAAGCCGATGCGCTAAATTGTAGGCAATAATGGAGTTTTTATTATGGGCATTAAAGTAATTAGAAGCAAAGATGTTATGGCAACAGAAGATTTGCTAAACATTAAAGGTGGTTTAAATGAGTTGGTAGGTCTAGCAGCACTACCATGTATATGCGATTGTTTTATTAATGAAAATAAATCAAATCCATCTAAGCCAACAAAACCATAAAGGCTAAATAGTTGGAGTAAAATGTTCAAATCAAGAGGGTGCGCATCTATGTAGGCATAATAGATGCGCATTTTTATAAAAGAAGAATAATGGAAAATTTATATGTTTCGAGATTTAGCTATTTTTTTCGTAGCACAAAAGGAGAATTCTTAGCTTATTCATCAAAGACTAATTCGTTTATCGAATTGTCAGAACCCCTATACAATTTATTAAAGAAATGCCAAGTAAAAGAAACTCCCATTAACAATGCCATACTGGGCAATCATTTAGAAACTCTTTGTCAAGAAGGTTTTGTTGGATTAAAGGATTCAGATGATAATTTTGTTTTAGAAAGTCAATTTTCAACTCAAACTGTTCAGTATGACACAACAAAATTAAATTTAGTCTTGGTACCAACATTAAATTGTAACTTTGCTTGTCCATACTGTTTTGAGACAGGAAAAGGAGGGGGTGTTATGAGTGATGACACAATAAATGAATTATTGGAGTTCATTACTAATAATAATGGCAAGGACAATATGAGTATTACTTGGTATGGGGGTGAGCCTCTTTTGGGATTAAATGCTATTAAAAAGATATTAAATGGGTTGAAAAGAACTGGATGTACATTAAATCATCATTCCATAATAACCAATGGCTATTATTTAGATGAAAAAGTTTTGGAGTTTTTTGCAGCTTATCCATTAGATAGTATTCAAATTACTTTAGATGGACAAGAGGTACGGCACAATAAGTTGAGAGCTATGAAAGAAACAAAAGCTCCTACATTCAAAACGATTTTAGAGCATATAAAATTAGTTGCAGAAAAAATGCCAGAAACAAGTCTGCATATTCGGGTAAATATAGATAAAAATAATGCAGAAGACTACTATTCTCTTTGCACAGAAATTAAAAATATGATTAATTCCAATAACGTAACAGTATATCCTGGTATTATAAGATTGGAAAATGATGAAATAACCAATATAGTAGAACCTGCATTTGGACGTTGGGAAGCTGCAAATTTTCTTTACGATATCTATTCTAAGGGATTTTTAAAAGGTGAAGTTTATCCAACAAAATTTGTTGCTAAAGTATGTTGCGCTTCCTGTATTAATTCTTTTATAATAGGTCCTCATGGGGAAATCTATAAATGTTGGAATGATGTTTCTGATAAAGCAAAAATTATTGGTTATATCAATAAGAATGGTATAAAGAATAAAGAACTTTATTTCAGATACCATGTTGGATGCGAATGGTATAATGACATAGAATGTAAAAAGTGTTTTTTCTTGCCGATTTGTAATGGCAAGTGCGCTTGGTATAATGAACGAAATATATACCATAACGGTAAGTTTAATTTATGCCAATGTATGCAGAAAGCACCTGGCTTATTAGATAAATGTCTTGAAAATTATTACAATTCTTTAAATGGCATATAATGAAACATATTAGAATAATGACTTTAATGTTTTTCCTTTTCGTTCAACACAATGTTTTTTGTCAAAACATTGTGGGACGAGTTTTTGATTCTACAGAAACACCTTTGGAATTTGTAAATGTGGTATTTTTATCCATTAATGATTCTACATTTATTAATGGTACTGTAACAGATACTTATGGCAATTTTTCTATCGATTCAAAAGGAAAACAAGGTTTTCTTCGCTTTACACGTATTGGCTATTCTCCATTAGTGATACAAAATGATGGATTGCATTTTAAAAAAGTCGTACTTTATGAAACGGAAAACACATTAAATGAAGTTGTGGTTAAAAGTAATTTGCCTAAAACTCGATTGAAAGGCGAAGGTATGGTAACCACTGTTACTGGAAGTTTTCTTGAAAAAGCAGGGACTTTAGAACATGTATTGAGCTACATTCCAAATCTTATTGTTATAGGTGGTGAAGTACAAGTGCTTGGCAGAGGTGTCCCAGAATATTATCTTAACGGGCATAAAGTAATTGATCAAATGGAACTCAAAATTCTGAAAAGTGATGAGATAAAAAACATTGAGGTAATCAACAATCCTGGAGCACGATATGGCACTGCCACCAAATGTGTAATTCGAATTACAACTAAATCTCGCAATGGGGATGGTTGGGGATTTGATTTGAATTCTTCTTACGGTGTAAATGAACAAAAACGTTTTAGTACCACAGATGTTATGGGACTTTTTTTTTCACACCAAAAAATAGATGTATCAGGCTCTCTGTATTGTGATTATTCCAATACAGAAGATGACAAACAACTTCAACAATTTACTTATTTAAAAAATGTTTTTGAGAAAAGTAATAATATAATTCAAAAGCATCAAGTTCTCAATCCATACGCAAAATTGGCTGCAAGTTACCAAATAAATGATAGCAGCTCTTTAGGACTAAGGATTAGTTATAACAGATATGCGAAAAATAACGGATATGGAACTTTGGATGCAACTGTAACAGATGATACAAAATTAACAGAATCATCTCATAGTGATTATGAATTGCTTGGAAGTTCAACAGCTGTAACTACAAATGCTTATTATGCTGGTTATGTGGGCAATATGTCTATTAATGTCAATGCTGATTACTATTGGTATGACCAGAATGAGTACATGGGTAATTATGAGTGGGTGGAATCAAATAATAATACTCCTGAATATGTAAATACCTCACGTAGCTCTACTAGTTATCAGCTTGCTTCAAAAATCAATTTGTCTTTGCCATTTTGGGGAGGACGTTTCCTTTGGGGTGGAGAGTTTTCAAACTGTAAACGAAAGAGCAAGTACGATGTACTTCCCGTAAATCTCATAAACAATGAAAGAAGCATTGTAAAGGAATATATGTATTCTGCTTTTTGCGATTACAATAGGCATATTGGTAATCTAAATGTCCAAATGGGATTACGTTATGAAAAAAATGATTTTAACTATTACAGTCATGGAGAATATGTCCCTACTCAAAGTAAAAAATACAACGACCTTTTTCCGTCTTTGTCTGTATCATACCCTTTCGGAAAATCACAAATGCAAATAACTTATGCTTCTGACATAAAGCGTCCATCTTATTACCAATTAAGAGATGGTATTCAATACGACAATCGCTACATTTACGAATCTGGTAATCCTTTTCTGTTTCCTTCGAAAAGTCGGAATTTGGGAGTGTTTTTTTCTTGGAATTGGATGACTTTTTCAACAATTTACTCTCATGTTTCAGACGAAATATGCAGTATCGTTAAACCTTATGAGGAAAATGTGCAAATATCAATGAGGCAACCAGAAAATATGGACAGTTACGAAAAGGTTCAAACAAATGTTAGTTTTAGCCCTTCAGTTGGCTTTTGGCATCCACAATTCAAGGCAGGAATGACCAAACAATGGTTTTACTTTCCAGGTCATGGTTCTAAGTCACTATGCAATCCTAAAGGAATCTTCCATGTCAATAATACCTTTGATGCAAAATGGTTTTCGTTTTCACTTTTTATAACTGCTCAAACAGAAGGCAATACAAGTAATTGCTTTACCTATAGCTCTTGGAATACAGACTTTTCTTTGTATAAGTCTTTGTTAAAAGATAGGTTTATAATACGACTTTATGCCAATGATTTATTTGGAACAGCCAATCAACGACGAATTATATATTCCGGCGAACAGAGTAGCACATATATTAAATCATATTCGTCAAGTTCTGTTGTCTTGACTTTGCGATATGTTTTTAATGCAAAAAATGATAAATATAAAGGTACAGGTGCAGGATTAAGACAAAGAAGTCGCTTGTGAAAAACTTAAATTAGATTGAAGATGAATGATGATTTCCCGTTTATTCACCAGCAGGACTCAATGCAATGCGGAATAGTATGTTTACAAATGGTATGCAAATTTTTCGGCAGAGAATATACGTTAGATTCTCTGTCGAATCTTTGTTTTGCAACTACAGAGGGAGTCTCTCTGCTAGGCATCAACGAGGTAGCAAATGCTTTAGGGTTACATACCATATGTGCAAGAGCTACAACTGGGACATTGAATAATGTACCATTACCTTGCATTCTTCATTGGAACCAAAACCACTTTGTAGTATTATATAAGGTTAAGAAAGGAAAGAAATTCTATATCGCAGACCCTGGCAAGGGTAAGACTACTTATAATCTTGAAGAATTCAGAAGGCATTGGATAAGCACTCGCTCTAATGACGAGGACAAGGGTATTGCCATGTTCTTCGAGACTACTCCTGCCTTCTTCACCTATCAGATGGAAGGTGAGAAAAATCAAAAGGAGAAGCGTTCCTTCAAGTTCCTTTTCAGATATTTCAAGAAATATCGCAAGGCATTCTCCTGGATTGTCTTGGGACTGCTTGTGGGCAGTGCCCTGCAGCTGATATTGCCGTTCCTTACCCAATCCATCGTGGATGTCGGTATCAAGAACCAAGACATTGGATTCGTTTGGCTCATTCTCCTGGGGCAGTTGATGCTCACCGTCAGCCGAACAGCGATAGACTTTGCCCGCCGATGGTTCCTACTCCGCATCTCCATGCGTATCAACATCTCCCTGGTGAGCGATTTCTTCATCAAATTGCTGAAACTGCCGATGTCTTTCTTCGACACCAAACTGATGGGCGACTTGATGCAAAGAATGAACGATCATAGTCGTGTGAACAACTTCCTCACCCAGCAGACGCTCAATATTATCTTTGCCATACTTACCTTCGTGGTGTTCTCGGTGGTACTCTTTATATATAATAAGGTGGTGTTTGCCATCTTCTTATTGGGAAGCATACTGTATGGCGGTTGGATGGCTCTCTTCCTGCAGCGAAGAAAGGTGCTTGATTTTGAACTCTTTGAGCAGCAGGCCATCAATAACAACAGAACATACGAGTTCATCACTTCGATGCAGGAAATCAAGTTGCAGGATTGTGAGCAGCGCAAGCGAAAGGAGTGGGAGGAGACACAAGTGAATCTTTTCAGAGTGCAGCAGAAATCTCTAAAACTACAGCAGACCCAGGAGGCTGGAAGTATTTTTGTCAATGAGGTGAAGAATATCGTAGTGACGGTGATTGCCGCTACAGCGGTAATCCAAGGGCACATGACCTTGGGTATGATGCTCGCTGTGCAATATATCATCGGACAGCTCAACTCGCCGGTGGAGCAACTCATGAACTTCTTCTATTCCGTTCAAGATGTGAAAATCAGCCTGGAACGTATCAATGAGATTCATCAGATGGATGATGAGAACGGAAAGGAGGGTTTGCTGACAGGTCTTGAATATCCTGAGGATGGTATTCATATCAGCAACATCATGTTCAAGTATGATCCTCATGCCCTCAGAAAGACGATAGATGGGGTGGATATTCATATTCCACAAGGCAAGGTGACGGCGATTGTGGGAGCATCGGGCAGCGGAAAGACCACGCTCATCAGATTGATGTTGGGGTACTACTCGGTGCTGGAAGGAAAAATCACCATTGGCGATACCGATATCAACCAGCTTAACAAGAAATGGTGGCGCAGGCAATGTGGAGTTGTGACGCAGGAGGGTGTCATCTTCGCGGAGAGCATCGGGCGCAACATAGCTGTGGATGATGCAGAAATAGATGAAGCCCGTTTGATGAGAGCTGCTGAGATAGCTTGCATCAAGGATTATGTGATGGCTTTGCCTCTGAAATTCAACACCAAGATTGGGCGTGATGGCGTGGGACTTAGCCAAGGACAGAAACAGCGCATCTTGATAGCGAGGGCGGTGTATAAGAATCCTAACTATATCTTCCTTGACGAGGCAACCAACTCGCTCGATGCCAACAATGAGAGAAGCATTGTGGAGAACTTGGATAAATTCTATAAGGGTAAGACTGTTGTGATTGTGGCTCATCGCCTAAGCACGGTGAAGAATGCCGACCAAATCGTGGTCATCGATCATGGAAAAGTGGTTGAGGTAGGCAATCATGAGTCTTTGACCGCCAAGCGAGGGGCATACTATAACCTTGTGAAGAATCAGTTGGAATTGGGAAACTAAAATGTTTTTGACATGGAACAGAAAGAAAAAGAATCAGATAATATCGAGTTGAGAAGCGAGAAGGTGAGGAACGTAATAGGTAAAGTTCCTCCTCGCCTCGTCAGCTTGGGGACAGTTATCATTACCATAATAGTCCTCGCTCTCGCAGTTGCTTTCTACAAGATACCTTATCCTATATCCATAGAGGCTAATGGTGAGGTCATCAATCAAAGAACAGTGCAAGTGTTTGTACCATATAAGTATTTGCATCTTTTCGATGAGCCAAGGACAGCTCATGTTTCTTTCGAGGGCAACGACAATGCATCTTATAACTGCAACATTATAAGCCATAATGCCAAGCTCATACATAGGGAAGATGGTAACTATTTTATGGCTATAGCCACAGTGAGTACACAGGGACAAAATACTCCTATACTGCAAAAGTATATGAAAGCCGATGTGAGAATCATCGTCAGCAACAGAACGTTGTGGCAGCAGGTATTTGGATAGTCTATGTCCGAATACCTGCCGTTTGTTTTAGGATGCATATTGTGTTGCTAAGCATCAGATTTTACGCAAAAGTTCTAAATTCCATAAATTTCTCCTAACGAGTTATGGGATATTTGGAAAAATATAGTATCTTTGTCCCCGAATTAAGGCGTTCTTTGCATATTGCAAAATACAGAAACGA
>ERZ857629.3982-NODE-3982-length-11889-cov-4.176779_pt1 | contig 11889 bp, 11 predicted proteins | sample MGYA00519700_ERZ857629 | MGnify/ENA primary metagenome ERZ857629 (study PRJEB31778, sample SAMEA3449351) | human gut metagenome | biome: human gut; feature: human-associated habitat; material: faeces | place: United Kingdom | collected 2010/2012 ... | reverse complement strand
TCTGTGGGTTAAGTGGAGTTATCCATTCCTATGATCTGTCAAAGGCAAGTGTGGCAGACCTTCATTATATGAAGGATGTAAAACATACTTATCACGACTGTAGTATCGACCCCAGTTCGGGATAAGAAATCTCAAAAATACATCCATGATACTACTGTCATTTAGGTGCAAGGTTCCTCGGTCATACACCTAGCGTGGATGACCAAGAAACCAAAATCTCCCGCAAGTGAAAAGAAATTTATCAGAACAAACTCAACTGTCTTGTGTCCTCAATCGAATATCCGACCAGTGCTGCAGGTTTGTTGTCAAAGAAGCAGTATGCCCCCAATGCTGAAATTAGATTCATGATGAAATTGGTGACAGACCTGTGCCGCGAGTGTACTATTTGGGCCGTGTTCTTCAGGAGGTCGTTGATAATTTCAATGATGCATCTTTTGCGCAGCATCAGTTTGTCGTAGAATGGCATCAGTTTGTTTTTCATATTCACCCTAAGGTCGGTGACCAACTGGATGCCATCTTCGAACAAAGTATTGAAAAGTTTTTGCGAGATACATTCCTCCCGAACTGGGGTAATTTATCGCTACTATGTTTTCAAGCAAAGACGTGTTGGCGTCAATAAGAAAAAGATGCAGCAAACCGTTATCTGTAAAATAATATTTGCGATTCGATTCCTTATCCTGCAACTTTCCGTATAAATTCTCGTAGGGTAGAATGAGCCAAGTTTATCGTTTATGAAAGATATAATCGATACAAAATTATCGTCCATGGAAGACAAAATATACAAAAAGGCTTTTATTGGGTCGTATAAGCTCCTCAGTACGCTTGCGCTCGTCATCCGACTGGCATTGGCAAGGATTTTAAATAAAAAGTACACAAGTACACCTTTGGGGTGCCGTGATGCTGTTTTGGGTTGGGTATGATGGAGTTGTGAGGTTGTTCGTCGGGTGTACTTCGTGATGGAAGTACACCCGAAGTACACCCGAAGTGCATCGGAGGCATGGTGGTGGGCGGAAAAAGTGGGCGGAAAACTTGCAAACGGGTGGTGAAATGTTGTATCTTTGCAAATTGAATGGGAGCTGTGGTTTGCAATGGCTTCGGTTGCGAAATTATGAATCGGTAATAAGTGAATCCAGGTGAAGATTTGTCTGCGTTGCAAACAAGGTTTCTTTGCATCGTGAACAAGGCTTGATTGCATTGTAAACAAGGCTTCTTTGCATCGTGAACAAGGCTTCTTTTTTAGTCAGTTGAATTAGGAATTAGGAGTTGAAGTAGGAGGTCGAGCGTCTCGCTCGACAACAAAAATAAAGCATGCCTTGCAAGACTTCTTAATTACGAATTGTTAGGATGGTGTTGTCGAGCGAGACGCTCGACCTCCTATTTGGGTGCATTGTGCGCTCGGCCTTACATTTTTTATAAACATAATACCAAAAAGACATGAAAAACACACAAAAGAAGAAGAAGGGGCAACCATGTTTGCCCGTATCACAAACGACATTGGAGAATTATATTCTGAGAATACGCCGGTTGTCCGGCCCTCAGTATGTCAAACCTGTGCATGACGCTTACGGCTTTGAGGAGCTTTGCCCGCATGATGACGGGTGCACCCGTGGCGAGGATGGCAGGGACGAGAACATCCGCCGGATGATATGCCACATCACCTCGCGCTACCGGCTGCGCTACAACACGGTGATGAAGTACACGGAATATTGTCCCGTCGCCGCATCGCCGGCGGCAATGCCGGCATACCGTGCGCTCGACCCGCGTGCACAAAAGCGCATGACGATAGATGTGCAGCTCGCCGGCATAAACGTGAGCATAAAGGATGTGCGCAATTTCCTGGAGTCCGACCACATAGCCGACTACAGTCCTGTGGCGGAATTCCTCGACAGCTGCGACGGTCTGTGGGACGGCCGCGACCACATACGCGCCCTCGCCCGCACCGTGCCTACTGCCAACTGCCATTGGGAGGAATGGTTTTACACATGGTTTCTGGCAATGGTGGCACAATGGCGCAGCGACGGGCGGCAGCTCTTCGGCAACAGTGTGGCGCCGCTGCTCATATCGCCGCAGGGCTACTGCAAGAGTACGTTCTGCCGCCGCATTCTTCCCGACGAACTCGCGTGGGGCTACACCGACAATCTGCAATTGCAGGAGAAGCGACAGGTGATGCAGGCCATGTCGCAGCAGTTGCTGATAAACCTTGACGAGTTCAACCAGATTTCGCCCAGCATACAGCAGGGTTTCCTCAAGAACATCATACAGCTGCCCAACGTGAAGGTGAAGCGTCCTTACGGGAGTCATGTCGAGATGTTCCCCCGCACGGCGTCGTTCATTGCCACGAGCAACATGACCGATATCCTTGCCGACCCCTCCGGCTGCCGCCGCTTCATGGGTGTGGAACTCACTGCGCCGATAGATGTGAGCCATGTCCCCAACCACCGCCAACTGTATGCACAGGCTCTGGCTGCCCTGCACCGTGGCGAACGGCACTGGTTCAATGCCGAGGAGACGCAGCTGATAATGCTCAACAACGCGCGCTATGAGGTGCGGCAACCCATCGACGAGTATTTCCGCGCGCTGTTTGAACTTACTGACGATGAACGCAAGGGCAGATACATGAGTGCCGCACAGATATTCGACCACCTCCGTAAGCACATCGGGTCGTCGGTGAAGATAAGCAGCTTCATGTCGTTCGGCCGCAAACTCAGTCAGACGCGCGGCATAAGGCGCCGACGCTCCAAGGCTGGCATGGAATATCTTGTCGTGAAGCGCGATTGACGGCAGGAAGATGCTTTCGCAATTGCAAAGTACATCGAAATACACCTAAAGTACACCCGAAGTACACCCGAAGTACACCGTGTGTATCGCGTTGATATACAAGTTGTTATTCTGACTTTGAGTGGAAAAGGTGTACTTTGTAGTTATTTTTTAGAAATTAAAAATTAGGAGGTCGAGCGGGACGCTCGACCTCCTACCATTAATTCGTAACTCCTGATTTCTAATTCTTAACTCCTGCCTCCACCATGTGTTTTCCTGCGCCATACTCCTTGCTTTCGGTCTCGCCGGGCAGTGTGACGGTAGCTGTGGCACCTTCGGGAATGGTGAAGTGCCATATCCACTTGTCGCCTTCGTATTTCCATTCGCTCTTTATCAGTCCGGCTGCCGACTGGTAGTGGGCTTTCACGAATCCGAGACGCCTGTCGGGTATTGGGCGCATGATGATGTGTCTGAAGCCGGGTGTGGCGGTCTCGGCGGCGATTCCGGCTACGGTCTTCCACAGCCATTCGCACACACAGCCGTAGGCATAGTGGTTGAAGCTGTTCATGCCGCGTGGTCCCATGCCGCTGTCGAGCATGTAGCTGTTCCAGCGTTCCCAGATGGTGGTGGCACCGTTGTCGATGGAGTAGAGCCAACTCGGATTCTTGCGCTGGAAGAGCAGTTCGTAGGCAATGTCTGCCATGCCGTTTTGGGTGAGTGTGGGCATGAGTATTGATGTGCCGAGGAAGCCTGTTTGCAGACAGTTGCCGTGCTCCTTGAAGTTATGGCGCAGACGCACGCACATGTCTGCCTTGGCCTGTCCTTCCACAAGGTCGCAGTGCAGCGCAAAGAGGGCTGGTGTCTGCATGGTGTTGAGTATGGCTGTCTTGAATGTGCCGTCGGCGTTGAGGAATGTTTCGGTGATATAGTCCTTCGCCCTCTTCTCCATGTCGGCATAGTGCGATGCGTCGCGTCCTGTCGCTGCTGCCATGTCGCGCATCATTGAGGCATCCATGGCCCAGTAGCATGCACACAGGTAGTTCCAGTAGGCTATTGCCTCCGGGCGGTGCACGGTGTTGCCGTCGGCATCCTTCATGTCGATGCTTCCTCCGCACGACTCCAGCGGTTCGTAGCTCAGCCAGTCGCCCCATTGATAGTCGCCGTTTTCGGCAATGAGTGTCTTGTGGTCGTATTTCGTCTCGTCGATGTGGCGCATGTATTTCTCCATGGCAGTCCAGTTTTCATCTATAATCTGTCTGTCGGCGAACTGTTTCCATACCACCCATGGCACGATGACGCCGGCATCGCTCCATCCCACGCGTGAATTCGCTTCGCCGTACTGTGCCGTTGGAGCCACACCGGGAAATCCGCCTTGCTCGCCCTGGCTGTCGCGCATGTCGCGCATCCATTTGTGGAAGAACCGCTTGGTGTCGGCAAAGAACGAACCCGTCTCGGCGAACACCTGTGTGTCGGCAGTCCATCCCAGGCGTTCGTTGCGCTGTGGGCAGTCGGTGGGTATTGACAGGTAATTGGAACGCTGTCCCCAGATGGTGTTGGATATGAGTCGGTTGATGAGGTCATTGCCGGTGGTTAGCGTGCCGGTCTCCATGTCCTTGGCTATTGATGTCACAGGCACCGACTTGATGCTCTTTATCTTCACATCGCCAGTGGTGGTGACATTGATGAACCTGTAGCCGAAGAAGGTGTTGGTGGGGCAGAAGTTCACGGGCTTGTCGGATGAGGCGAAAGTGTAGTTCAGGCGCATACCGGTGTCGGGTATGCGGAGGTTGAGGCGGTGTACGCTTCCTTCCGGACCGTCCATGCCGCGGCTTTTTGCTCCGTTGCCGTCGTTCAGGAGTTCGCCCGGCAGACAGGTGAGCTGTGTGCCCTCGGCTGCCGAGAACACGAACGAGGGTACTGCCGATGCGTTCTGTCCGAAGTCGATGACGAGATTCTCGCCACGGTGTACCGTTATCTCATCGCCGGCGGTATATTCGCGCTTCACCGTCACCTTGCCGTATTCGTCAGGTTTCACGTTCTCCGCCTTTTCCCATATATAGGCTTTTGTCGGGGTGAGGGCAAGGTCGGGGCGCAGATATATTTCGGCACCGTTGTTGGGCAGAATCTCTCCGCGGAACTCGGTGTTCTCCTCTGGTGTGGACAGCTTTTCGGGCGTATCGTATCCTTGGCGTATGCGTGCGTCATAGTCCTCGCCGTCGAAGATGGCGGCGTGTGTCACAGGTCCGGCAATGCCGGCACGCCAGTTTTTGGTGTCGGTGCCATAGAATTCCTTTGTGCCGTCGGTGAAGGTGAGGCAAAGCACGCCACGGAAGGCGCATTTCTTTCCGTACATGCCCTCGCTTCCTGCTGGTGTCACTATCTTGTCAGCCCACCATCCCGGTGTCATCTGTGCAGAGATGGTGTTCTCCGCACCGTTGGCAGTGGCGAAGAGTGGCGTTATGTCGTATGTGAACGAACGTTTCGTCTTGGCGTAGTGAGTGAAGCCTGGTTTCAGAATCTCGCTTCCCACTTTGCTGCCGTTCACATAAAGGTCATATACGCCGAGGCCGGCGGTCATCCATTGTGCCGTTGCCACCTTTTTCTTGTTTTTCACTGTTGATACGAACCAACTTGCGCCATCGGCAGCCCGCATGCCGTCCCACACTTTTCCTGTCACTACAGGGGCGTCGGCTGCCGAAATCCACTCCGACTTCAGCCATGCCGAGTCGTCGAGGGCTTTGACGAGTTGTACTTCCTTCTGTCTTGCTGTGCTGCATGCCATGAGCGACGGCAGCAGAAACAATGCCATCACACCTGCTTTGGCGGCAGACTTGAATGTGTTTTTTTTCATAATTTTTAATTTTTAGAGTATCTTGGTTGTCGTAATATTCAACTTTTGCGAGTTGGAAATTTAAAGGAGGAGTGGTCGGTTAATTCATAATTAAGAATTCATAATTCATAATTCATAATGAGCCGCCTTACACAGTGTTGTCGAGCGGGACGCTCGACCTCCTACCATCAATTCGTAACTCGTAATTCGTTACATTTCACAGAACTTTATTTTGCCACGGCATGCCTCTTTCAGAGTGTCGGAGTCGGGCGACTGTTTCATTATCTGTATGTCGAATTCGCCGTCGGCACTCTCTTCGACGATGAGGTGCAGACGGTCGCCGAAGTAGGATTCGGCGGTGTAGGCTATGTCGATGCGTGTGAGTCTGTGGCGTTTGTACCAGTCGAGCGGCCACAGGTTGAGCATGTGCTCTATGTATTTCACGGAGTTCACATGGCCGTTCACGTCGATGTCGCTGTAATGCGTGTCGATGACCTTTGCCGTCTTGGCGTCCTTCGACAGTCTGACACGCTTGAACGGTTCGATGGGGCAGGGCTTCTCGTCCTCTATGTAGGCAGTGATGAGTCCGTCGCGTTCGGCGAGAATATCTACAGGCTGTCGTGTCTCGGTGTCTATCATTGCCCAGATGCTGCGTCCGTAGCCGCAGGTGTTGCCGTTGGAATTGCGTATGGCGAAGTTGCGGCTTGTGAAGAATTTCATCACGTTTTCCACCCATGTATCGACGGTAATGCGGTCGTAGGCGACGGGTATTTCCTGCATTTCCATTACGAAGCGCGAGAGCACCCATGTCTTGTGTACGGTGTTGAGGTAGTCCATGCCGTAGCCTCGCTCGTTGGAGTGGAAGTCGGCGGCGTTGAGCAGATGGTTGCCCAGATGCCCGATGAAGATGCGATGTGAGAAATCGCAGTGGAAAGGTTCTACGAGAAAGTCGTAACTTCCTACTTTGCTAAGTAATTCATGACTCATAATAGTATAATTGAAAATCGGCAGAGCCGACAGGTTAATAATTCGAAATACGGGGCTCGAATCCCCGGTCTCACTTTCTTTTTATGACAAACATTCCCACTCTGTGGCTCACTCCCTTTCTGCCGAGTGTGCGCAGGGCGTACATCCCTTCGGGCATTCTGCTGACATCGGCGGTGGCTGTCGGCGTGTTGCCGTCGAAGCACAGTGGCATGGTGGCTGTGACGGAACCTTGCAATGTGGTGGCTATGAGGTATCTGGCATCGGTGAGCCGTAGAGATGCGGGCAGTGTCACACGCTTGCCGTCGCAGTGGAGCAGCGGGAGTGAGGCTTCGTGACATTGCGATGCCGACATGGCTTGCGATGCTGTTTCGTACGATTCCTGCAAGGGGGTGCTCTCGTTGCCGTAACGGTCGGTGGCGGTGATGGCGTAGTGCAGCGAGGGGTTGTGCGGTATTGTGATGCTGCGGCTCTGCCGGCGTGTGGCTATGAGGTTGCGTGCATCGTCGGTGCAGACGGGGTAGGAGGTGGAAGAATAGACATTGAAGAGTGTCATGGTGGTGTCCTTCTCCTCATGACTCCACGACAGGCGTGCCGCTCCGCTCTTCGTCTTTTGCAAGGTGAGGCATTGCGGACTCTTTGGCGGCGTGTTGTTCTGCCATGTCATTGGCGGAATCAGGGCCGGATACTGGCAGAACTGTTCCTTGGCGAAGGTGTAGATGCCCTTTGTGTCGTCGGTGAAGAACTTGGAACGGAAGTAGGCATGCCCCATGCCTTCGGCGCGCAGCACGTTGAGTTCGCGTGTGATGTCGTCGAGCGGCCAGTCCTTTTCCTTGGGCGAGAGGAAGTAGATGCCCAGTCCGGGGGCTATGATGCGTCCGTGGCTCTGTTCCTTCCAGTCGAGTGCGAAGGGGTAGAAGTTGTTGTCGCGGAAGTACATCATGGGGAAGAGTTCGTCCATCAGTCCGTCGCGCAGCCATCCCTGTGCGTCCTGACACACTGTGGTGTAGGCGTTCCATCCACGGCTCCAGTAGCGCGACAGGTCGTCGTGTTTGCCTACGGGCGAGCAACTCATCTTCACCCACGGCTTCAATGTCTTGACACGGCGTGATATTGCCTTCACGATGTCGGTGATATGGCTGCGTCCGCGGTCGCGTGACACTTTCAGAGTCCATGTCTCGGGGTAGCGTATGTAGTCGAGGTGTATGCCGTCGATGTCGTAGTTTCGTGTCACTTCGGCGCATAGGTCGGCGAGGTAGCTGGCGGTCTGTCTGTTTTCGGGGTTCATGTAGCCGTCGGCACCTATCTTCTTTATGTCGTGCGGCATCTTCTGGCGGAGTCTCCGGCAGCCGTAGGCGTTCCATTTGCCCACGGGTATCGTCACAATCCATGCGTGCAGCTCCATGCCGCGGCGGTGGCATTCGTCGATGGCGAATTGCAGTGCGTCGTAGCCTGGACTCTTGCCCGGCACGCCGGAGAGGCATCCGTCCCACGGTTCGTAGGCCGACGGATAGATGACAGTGCCTCGTATGCGTGTCTGCAACAGTACGGTGTTGATGTTGGCGAGTTGCAGACGGTCGAGAATCCGTCGCAGTTCGTTCTTCTGCTTCTCTATGGAAGCGTCGGACTGTGCGTATGAGTGCGGCCAGTCAATGCCGCCTATGGTGGTGAGCCAGACGGCCCTCACTTCATGCTTGGGTTGTGCCTGTGTCTGCACCGACACAAATAGCAAAAGGAATAATATATATAAATGTCTCATCAATTGTGCAAATGTGGCACAAAGGTAGCGATATTTTTCTGTTTTTCAAATATATTATGTACTTTTGCAATGCTGATAGTCGATGTTTTTTCGATATTCGGCGACAAATAGGAAAAGCAAAAATACATACGAAATGAAAAAGAAATTATTCGCAATGGCAGTGGCTTTGCTCATGGCAGTGACTGCAAACGCACAGTTTGAGGAAGGTAAGGTATATATTGGTGGTTCGCTCACGGGGCTTAATATGAGTTATTCCGGTTCGGAAGATTTCAGCCTTGGCATCCAGGCAAAGGGCGGCTATATGGTAGCCAACGACTTCATGCTGCTTGGCAGTCTGGGTTATAGCAATTCGGGCAATAGCGATGCGGCTTACTCACTTGGCGTGGGCGGTCGTTACTATATCGAGCAGAACGGCATCTATCTTGGTGTGAACTGCAAGTATGTTCATGCCGGTGGCTATGATGATTTCATGCCTGGAGTGGAAGTGGGCTACGCTTTCTTCCTTAACGGTACGGTGACTGTGGAGCCTGCCATCTACTACGACCAGTCGTTTAAGAACCACAGCGATTTCTCTACTGTTGGTCTCAAGGTGGGAGTGGGCATTTATCTGTTCAAGGACTGATGGAGAACACTTACCCGTCGCAGCTCCTCGAAAAGGCTGTGACGGAGTTTTCAAAACTGCCCGGCATAGGCCGCAAGACCGCCTTGCGGCTCGTGCTTCATCTGTTGCGCCAGAGTGTGGACGATGTCGAGGGATTCGCCGGTGCATTGTCGTCGTTGCGTAATGATGTGAAGTATTGCAGGGTGTGCCACAACATAAGCGACACCGATGTGTGCCCTATCTGCTCCAACCCTCGCCGTGACGCCTCGACAATATGCGTTGTGGAGAACATACGCGATGTGATGGCTGTGGAAAACACGCAGCAGTATCACGGGTTGTATCATGTGCTGGGCGGAATCATATCGCCGATGGACGGCATTGGTCCCAACGATATAGAGGTGGATTCGCTTGTCAGGCGTGTGGAGGAAGGCGGAGTGAAGGAGGTGATACTCGCACTCAGCTCGACAATGGAGGGCGACACCACCAATTTCTACATATCGCGCAAGCTCGCCGGTCATGATGTGGCGCTGAGTGTGATAGCTCGTGGCATCTCTGTGGGCGACGAACTCGAATACACCGATGAGGTGACGCTCGGCAGGGCGATACTGAACCGTACGAAAATGACGAAGCAATGATAGGAACACAAAAAATACTTATGCGCACATTCTGCGCTTTTGTGGCTGTGGCAGCCATCATCATCGTATTGTTTGAAACGCACATCCTCAGCGACGGGGCATTGGCAGGAACCGATGCAAGCAGCGAGTTTGTGGTGCTTTCCGCAATGGAACTTCTCACTCTCTGCGTCATTCCAGTGGCGTTGAGGCTGTTCAAGTTCCGTGCCGTGGCACGCCGTCTTGCCACTCCGCAAGGGTTTTTGCGCTGCGGTATGCTGCGCCTGCTCATGCTTTGTGTGCCGATGCTCATAAACGCCGTGCTCTATTACCTCTATATGAGCGTGGCATTCGGCTATATGGGCATAATCCTTTTCCTCTGTATGGCGTTTGTAGTGCCGACAAAGGGGCGTTGCGAGGCGGAAATCTGCATTGAAGATAATCAACAAAAAACACCAGACAAACCTTGAAGTTATCAATAATCATAGTGAGCTACAACGTGAAGCACTACCTTGAGCAGTGTCTCATGTCTGTACAAAGAGCCGTGGATGGGATGGAGACGGAGATATTCGTCGTGGACAACCATTCCAAAGACGACTCCGTAGAATACCTTTCCGACCGCTTTCCCGAAGTCACATTCATTGCAAGCAACCATAACCTGGGCTTCTCCAGAGCCAACAATGTGGCGATACGGCAGGCTGTCGGCGAATATGTCTTGCTGCTGAATCCCGACACTTTGGTGGGGGAGGATGTCATAAAGCAGACCGTAAGCTTCATGGACGAGCACCCCGATGCCGGCGGTGTCGGCGTGAAAATGCTGAAGACCGACGGTGGCGTGGCACAGGAGTCGCGCCGCGGACTGCCCACCCCCATGACATCCTTCTACAAGATGAGCGGCCTTGGGGCGCGTTATCCGCAAAGCCGACGTTTCGGACATTATTATATGAGTTATCTGCCGTGGGACAAACCGGCGCAGATAGAGGTCATCAGCGGAGCATATTTCATGTTGCGCCATTCGGCACTCGACAAGATTGGGCTGCTCGACGAGGATTTTTTCATGTACGGCGAAGACATCGACCTTTCCTACCGTCTGCTCAAAGGCGGCTTTTCCAACTGGTATCTGCCGTTGCCGATACTGCACTATAAGGGCGAGAGCACGCAGCGTTCGTCGTTCCGCTATGTGCATGTGTTCTACGAAGCCATGCTCATCTTCTTCCGTAAGCATTACGGCCACATGAGTCTGCTCATAACAGCCCCCATAAAGTTCGCCATCTACATGAAGGCGACCGCAGCGCTTATGACAATGCAGATAGGCCGAATACGCAAGAGTCTTGGTTTCATTCACAATTCGCGCAAGTCGTTTCCGCTCTATGTCTTCATCGGTTCGAGAAAGACCGTGGTGCAATGCCGCCAGCTGGCGAAGCGCAAGGGGCTTGATGCACGCTTTGTCGAGGGCGATGCCCGCCGTCTCCCGGAAGGACATATAGGCATGGATCTGCCGAAGACGGTGCCGGTGAACGTGGTGTACGACACTGATGCCTATCGCTTTGAGGACATTTTCCGCATTTTTGCAGCTTCTGCCAATCCCAATGTCACCATCGGAACTTACTCGCAGAAGACGCGTATTGTGATAACAGGAGAAGAGATTCTGAAATGAACAACGCCACACTTCAGTTCGTGAACCTGCGGGCTATGGAGCCGGAGGACCTTGACGCACTCTACCAGATGGAGAACTCTCCCGACCTGTGGAGCGTGAGCAACACCAGTGTGCCGTACTCTCGCTATGTGCTTCACGACTACATCGCAAATGCTTCTAACGACATTTATGCCGACCGTCAGGTGCGTCTCGTCATAGAGAATGCCGCAGAGGAGATAGTGGGCATGCTTGACATCGTGAATTTCGACCCTCAGCACCGTCGCGCCGAGGTGAGCATCGTGATAAAGAACACCCATCAGGGTTGCGGATATGCGAGTGCCGCCGTGGCGAAAGCGAAGGACTATGCCTTGCATGTGCTGCATCTGCACCAGCTGTATGTCGTTGTCGCAACCGGCAATGAGGCTTCGCTGCGGTTGTTTGCAAGGTCGGGGTTCAGTGAGGGGTGTCTCCTTGCCGACTGGCTGTATGATGGTGAGAATTACTCCGATGCACGCTTCATGCAGTGCATTCTTCATTGATAATGCCGGTTCAACGGCAATATGATGTGTAAAATTGAAAAAATAATGGTGTAAAAGTTTGAGTATATAAAAAATATTTTATACCTTTGCACTCGCTAAAAAGAAATGATGCAATCTTAATGGTGCGTTAGTTCAGTTGGTTAGAATACATGCCTGTCACGCATGGGGTCAC
>ERZ857629.3980-NODE-3980-length-11890-cov-3.203380_pt1 | contig 11890 bp, 12 predicted proteins | sample MGYA00519700_ERZ857629 | MGnify/ENA primary metagenome ERZ857629 (study PRJEB31778, sample SAMEA3449351) | human gut metagenome | biome: human gut; feature: human-associated habitat; material: faeces | place: United Kingdom | collected 2010/2012 ... | reverse complement strand
GAGCGTGCCGCGTCCCTTGAGCCCCAGCCGTTCGGCGGGCATGCGGGTCATCTTGCGAATGGCTTCCTCCGGCGCAAGCACGTGGCGCGCGCGCACGAAATCCGCCCACAGGCGCGGCATTGCGCCGAACTTGCGGGGATGCGGCGTGTCGCTGTCCGCGTACAGCGCGTCGGAAATCACCGACGCGTAGGGCAGGCGCGCGACCGCGTCCACGTCGTCCGGGTGCATGGACAGGTTGATGATGGAGGTCTGTCCGGCTTCGTCGTGCATCAGATAGGCGGCCAGTGCTTCTGCGTCGTCGAAGCCGAACTTCTGCGCCGCGTCCGTCACCGTGAGCCCGCAGAACTTGCGGTTGTGCTCGCGGCACACGCCGGAGACGATGATGCGCTCCCAGCCGAGCGTGAGGGCGTAGTTGTCCCATCCAGCGTAGCGCAGGCGGCTGAACGCGCGGAATTCGTCCACACCCTCCCGCGTGCCCAGCGCCTTCAGCGCGGCGGCCATATCGCCCTTCACAAAGGCGGGCGGCAGCATGGTGGTGAGCGCCGTGGAGCCGCCGGTGTAGGGGTAAAAGTCCACGGTCACGTCCTGCCCGTGCGCGCGCGCGGCTTCGATTTCGTCGATGGCGCGGAAGATTTCCTTCCTCCAGTTCTGCTTGCCGCAGGACTTGAAATGGCTGATTTCCAGCGGACATTCCGCTTCGCGCGCGATTTCGATCACCTCGCGCACGCTGGCGACAAGCCCGTCGCCTTCGCCGCGAATGTGCGTCACCAGCGGCTTGCCCGTGCCGCACAGGGGCGCGAGCATGGCGCGGGATTCGTCGCGCGCAGTGTAGTATTCGGGAAGGTACATGATTCCGGCGGAAATTCCCGCCGCGCCCGCGTCCAGCGCGTCCTGAAGCATGCCGCGCGCGGCGTTCAGCGCGCTTGATGACAGCGGCGCGTCCGAAAAGCCCGTCAGCGAAATGCGCACCGCGCCCAGACCGATCAGCGCCGCGAGGTTCAGACCCGACGCGGAGCTTTCGAGGGCGTTCAGGTATTCGGGAAATGAAAAGCGGAACGATTCGGGATAGCGTCCCAGTATCGGCGCGTCGTTTTCGCGCTTTTCGGCCGCGAAAGCGCCGCCGTATGGCGCGAGCGAGAAGCCGCAGTTGCCGACGGCGGTGGTGGCGATGCCCTGACGCAGCTCGACAGCCATGTCGTCGCCCAGAAGCGGGCGCGCGTCCATGTGCCGGTGCATGTCCACGAAGGCCGGGCACACGACGCAGCCGGAAACGTCGATCACCTGTTCATCGGGAAGCGGCGAAAGCGCGCCGACGGCTTCGATTTTGTCGCCGTTCAGCCGCACGTCGCCCCGGTATGCGGGCGCGCCGGCGCCGTCCAGAATTTGCCCGCCGCGAAGGAGCGTTCTCATGAAAGCGCCTCCCTGTCCGGCTGCATATGCACGCGGTCGCGAGCCGCGACAGGCCAGAGATCGCACAAACGGCCGTCGGATACGACGTAGGCCGCATCGTACAAGCAGGTGGTCGGGCAAATGTGCGTGGGAATCACGTACAGCACGCTGCCGATGGACGGACGTTTATGCTCGTGACCCGGGCGCATCCGAAACACCCAGTGCTCCTCGCTGCTCAGCACGTCGTCGCAGAGCGCTTCATAGCCCGCGAGCTGTCCGCGCGCGCCGACGGGGTCGGCAGATACGGCCTTGTAGCCGGTGTCGAGCGTGAAAAGGCCGTCCGCCGGATGGCTGATCACGCGCGTCAGCACGGCGGCGGCGGGCACGACCGGAATATCCGGGAAGGCGGCCGCATAGCCCGCGTCGGAGACGAACAGCGTGCCGGGCGACAGGAACACGCCCGGATGCCGCGCGTGGCAGGGGAAGGTGGGCGTTCCGCCCATGATCATGATGTCCACGTCGAGCCCATCCCGGATCAGCGCGTCGCGGACGGCGAAAACGGGCCGCGCGCAGGCGTCAGCGTGCGCAAGCCGCTCGTTCAGGCCGCGGTCGTGAATGTGTCCGTCGTAGCAGTGCATGCCGCGCACGGAAACGCCGGGCAGCGCCGAAAGCGCGCGGTATGCGTCATACAGTCGTTCAGGCGCGATGCCGGTGCGGTTCATGCCCATGTTCACGTCCACGAGCACGGAGGCCGTCCGCTTCCGCGCGAGCGCCGCCTTCCCCAGAAGGGCGCATGCGTCGAGATCGTCGGCCAGCGCATACAGATGAACGCGCGGAAATTCCTCCATGAGGGAGAGAAACCGCTCGACGTTCGGCCCCACCACCGGATACGCCCACAGGCAGTCCGTCGCGCCCGATTCGCAGGCGAGCCGCAGCTCCTGGTAGGTGGCGCACTTGAAGCGATGAATGCCCATGGACAGCTGCATTTTCAGCATCTGCGCCATCTTGTGCGTTTTGATGTGCGGCCAGAGACGCTCCGGGTCGCCAGCCATCTGAACGGTGAGATGCGTGTTGGCCTCGATTGGATCCCTGTAGTAGATCAGCGCCGGGGAGGGAATCGCGTCCTCGCCGATAAAATGATAGTTCATGATGCGCACCTCAGATTTCAAAGATGAACTCGATTTCCACGGCAATGTTGCCCGGAAGCTCGTTCACGCCGATGGCTGAGCGCGCGCCTACGCCCGCGTCCTCGCCCATCACGTCCATGAAGAAACGGGAAGCGCCGTCGATGACCTTGGGCTGCGCGTTGAAGCCCGGCGCGCTGGCGACAAAACCCAGCGTCTTGACAAGGGACTTCAGCCGGTTCAGATCGCCCAGATAATCCTCCAGCACCGCCAGACAGTTCAGCGCGCACATTCGCGCCGCGTCCTGTCCCTCTTCCAGCGTGCGCTCCATGCCCACATGCCCGACCACCGCCGGCACGCCCTTCACCGTCGCGCCCTGACCGGAAACATACAGCAGATTGCCAATTTGCTTCACCGGCTTGTAAATGCCGCCGCGTGGGGGCAGCGAAGGCAGCGAATAACCCAGTTCCTTGAGCTTTCCATAAATATCCATCGTATAAACCCTCCATATATAATAATCTGTTCTCAGTATACCCTCTCACCGCCGCTGCGTCAATGCAGAAAAGGGTAGAAAATTTGCAGGAAAGAAAACAGACAAAAACCGCGCTCCGTATCAAGAGGAGCGCGGTCAAAGCGTTTATACGGCTTCCGGAAGGAAGGTGGGTGCGTTGGAGAGGGAGAGGGTGGCGCTGACGACGCATTTATGGGCGATTTTTTCCACGTGGATTTGGAGGCCGAAGGCTTCGAGGTCGAGGGTGGTGCCGTCGCGGGGGATATTGTTGAGGCGGCTGAGAATCAGGCCGTTCAGGGTATCGAAGTCCGCCTCCTCGGGGAAGCTCACGCCCGTCGCGTCGGAGATTTCGTCCAGTCGGGCGCTGCCGAGCGCGCGCCAGAGGTTCTCGCCCAGCTTCTGCACGGGTGGTTCCTCGGCGGTATCGAACTCGTCGTAGATGCTGCCGACGATTTCCTCCAACAGGTCTTCCATCGTGACAATGCCGCCGGTCTGGCCGTATTCGTCGACGACGATGGCGATGTGCTGCTTTTTCTGCTGCATGTCCTTAAACAGCGTCGCGGCGCGCAGCGTTTCCGGCACGAAATAGGCCGGGTGAATCAGGTGCTCGGGGATGCGCGTGTCGGTGTCGCGGCGCTCGAGCAGGAACTCGCGCGCGTTGAGAATGCCGAGGACGTCGTCAATGTTCTTGCCGTAAACGGGAATGCGCGAGCAGCCGCTTTCGCGGATGGTCTTCAGCACGTCGTCCGGCGCGGCATCCGCGGGTACGGCGACGACCTCGATTACGTGCGTCATGACCTCGCGCACGGTGGTTTCGCCGAACTCAAACACGTTGTCAATCCATTCGCCCTCGTCGCGGTTGATCGTGCCGCGCTCCTCGCCCAGATCGACCATCATGCGAATTTCTTCCTCGGTGACGGTTTCGCTTTCGGCCTCGGTCTTCATGCGGAGAAGCCGCAGAACCGCGTTTGTCGAGAAGGAAAGAAAGCGCACGACGGGCTTCATCACGGTCGCAAGGCTCGAAACGACGCCGCAGGAGAGCCGCGCCATCTTCAGCGGCTTCTGCATGGCGATGCGCTTGGGCACCAGCTCGCCGAACACCAGCGTGAAGTAGGACAGGATGATCGTGATCAGAATGACCGAAAGCGTTCCCAGCGTTTTTTCGGAGAACAGATGGAAGCCCAGATCGTTATAGATCCAGTTGACCAGACCGGCCGAGAAGCTGTCCGCCGCGAAGGCGCTTCCGAGGAAACCGGCCAGCGTGATGCCGATCTGAATCGTGGAGAGAAAGCCGGCGGGTTCCTCGACCAGCTTCAGAAGCTTCGAAGCGGTCTTGTCGCCCTCCTCGGCCATTCGCTTGAGCTTGGTGGCGTTCAGGGAAATCACGGCGATTTCCGTCATGGCAAAAAATGCGTTCAGAAAAATGAGCACGGCCTGCACGAGCAGCTGCCGGAATATGTTCATGAATGAATATCCTTTCCTATTGTTTCTATATTTTTTGCACGCAAAAAGGCATGACCCTGCCGACGAAAACGTCGACAGACCATGCCTCTATTCAAGCCGGTTCCGTGCTGCCGGAACTGTCAGAATCCATTCAGGCTCAAACCCCCTTCATAACCAGTATCCATTATAGCAGAAGGGAGGAGGCCTGTCAATGGGCCGCGCGCGTATTCTTTCCTAACGCGTTCACGCTTGACAGAACCCGGCGCGGCGAATATCATAAAATCAGAAGATATGCGAGAGGTGACGGATATGGTCAGGCAGATGGTTTCGCGCTCGGCGGAGTTTCAGCGGTTTGAAACGATCAAGCGCAACCGCGAAAAGCGAACGCAGCAGAAGCTGGTGTTTGTGGAGGGCGTACACCCCATCGAGCAGGCCGTTGCGCACGGCTGGCAGTTTGCCGCAATGGGATACGCGGGCAGTCGGCGGCTTTCCGGCTGGGCGCAGGATATGCTTGCGAAGGCGCATCCAGAGATCGTTTTCGAGATGTCGCCGATGCTGCACGACGAGCTCAGCGACCGCGAGAACCCGTGCGAGCTGGTCGCGCTGCTGCGCCAGCGCACGGACGGCCTTGAGCGCATGACGAAGCGGGCGCGTGAAACGGCGAACCCGCTGTTTGTGCTGTTTGACCGTCCGCAGGGGCCGGGGAACCTTGGAACGCTGCTTCGCTCCGCGGACGCGTTCGGCGCGGCGGGCGTGCTGACGACCGGCCACGCGGCCGATTTTTATGACCCGCAATGCCTGCGCGCCTCGATCGGCACCCTGTTTGCCCGTCCGTTCGCCGCGCTGGAATCGATGCAGGACGCGTTCGACTGGATGAATTCGCTGCCGGTGCGCCTGAACGTCGTGGGTACGAGCGCGCATGGAACGTGTCTTTTGGATGAGGTCGACCTGACGGGGCCGACGCTGCTGCTGATCGGCAATGAGACGTTCGGCCTGTCGAAGGGCTGGAAGGAGCGTTGCGACGTGCTGGCGAAGATTCCGATTCAGGGCAGCGCGTCGTCGCTGAACGCCGGATGCGCCGCGTCCATCTGTCTGTACGAAATCGACCGACAGCGCCGCACGAAAAAGTAAAATTCGGGAATCGCCCTGTGCGGTTCCTCTTTTTATGCGCAAAAAGGCCGCGACTCCGGAAAGGCAGTCGCGGCGAAGAGAAGATATAAGGCTATTCCCTTGCGGGAAGATGGACGGTCACGAGCAGGCCGGGCCATTCGGTAATTGGGCACGGATGTCGCCGCCGTGCATGCGCACGATGGTTCTGGCAATGGAGAGCCCCAGCCCGGTGCCGCCGGTCGCGCGGTCGCGCGCCTTATCCACGCGGTAGAAGCGCTCGAAGATGTTTTCCAGCTGGTCGGCCGGAACGCCGCAGCCCTCGTCGCGCACGGACAGGCACGCGCCGTTCTCGTCGGACGCGACGGAAACGAGAATGGCTCCGCCGGTGGGCGTGTAGCAGGCGGCGTTGTCGAGAAGGATGAGGAGCAGCTGGCGCAGCAGGGATTCATCCGCGTATACGCGCAGACCGGCCTCCGCCTGCGCCTCATATGGATGCGCGGGGTCGATTTCACGCCGCTCCGCGAGCAGGTCGTCAGAAAGCGCGAAATGTCGACGGCTTTCTTTTCCAGCGCCTGCGAGCCGTGGTCGCCGCGCGTCAGGAACAGCAGGTTCTCCGTCAGGTGGGTCATGTATTCCGTCTGGCGGCAGATGGCCGCCACGCATTTATCCAGCACGGCGGGATCGTCCCGTCCCCAGCGGCGGAGCAGCTCGGCATTGCCCTGCAGCGCGGCCAGCGGCGTGCACAGCTCGTGCGAAGCGTCCTGTGTGAACTGCCCCTGCCGGGCGAACGCGTCCTCGACGCGGTCGAGCATGTCGTTCAGCGTCTGCGCCAGCAGCCGCAGCTCGTCGTCCTCGCGCGGAAGCTCCACGCGCGTGTGCAGCGAGCGGCTGTCGATCGAGCGCGCCTTGCGGATGATGGCGGAAAGCGGCGCGAGCATCTTCTGCGAGGCGAGCTTTCCAACGCCCAGCGCGATGAGCGCGCCGCAGACGTTCAGCGCCAGAAGGAGCCGCGCCAGCATCTCGAGGAATTCATATTCGCGGTCGATGCGTTTCACGACCATGAGATTGCCCGTGAATTCGCCGTTGATCAGCACGGGCATGCTCTTCGCCAGCAGCGCGAGACCGTTTTTCTCCTTGTGCATCACGATTTTCCCAACGCAGTCGGGAATGGAGGCCGCGTCTACTTCAAAATAGCCCGCCCGACTCGCGACCGTGCCGTCGGAGGTGAGAAACAGCAGCACGATGTCGTCGTCCGTGCTCAGCGCCCACAGCACGTTCGGGTCGGTGGGGTCGTGCCCGTCGGCGACCTCTTCCAGAAAGATTTCCGTGATGTTGCGCAGGTTGCCCGCCAGCTCCGTGCGGCGGCGGTCGAGCAGAAAGTGCAGGGATGTGACGAACACGCACAGGGACAGCAGCGTTCGCGTGGAGCGCAGCACGGAGGATCCCGTCGCGCTCGGAAACGAGCTGGTGCAGGCGAACACGTGGCAGACGTTCGAATTCGGCCCGGAGCTGATTCGAAACGGACAGGCCGTGGAATTCAGCCCGGAATTCGACCTGATTTCCACCGCGCCGACCCGCCGCGAGCCGCGCACGGCCATTGGACAGATCGCGCCTTTGCACTATGTGGTGATCGTGGCGGACGGCCGCCAGAGCGGCTATTCCAAGGGCATGACGCTTATCGAGCTTCAACACCTGTTCCTGCGCTATGGCGCGCAGATGGCCATCAACCTCGACGGCGGCGGCTTGTCGGAAATGTGGTTCAATGGCAGCATCGTCAACCGGCCGTCGCAGGGCTCGGAACGCAGACTGTCGGATATCCTGTATTTTTAGGAGGACTTGATGAAACGGCATCTGAAAATCGCGCTTCTCGGCGCGGGCGTGGCGCTTGCGTTCCGCGGCGTGGCGCATGCGGGAAGAAAACCCGTGCCCCCGCATTCGCCCCAGCACGCGCATCCAGTTTCGCATCCGCAAGCAGCGCAGCACCATGAAAAAGGAACGCCGCCATCCCGGATGAGGTGACGACGCCCTTTGTACAATTTTATGGTTCTGTGGGAGTATCTGATAAAGTGGAAGCTCAGGCAGCTTCTTCCTCTTCTTGCTCGGAGAGGTTCTCGGTGGCAAACAGGTTGATGGCGCTCAGAATTTCCTCCTCGCTGTAATCCTCGGCGATTGCGCCCACGTTCCAGTAGGCGTAGGAGCCTTCAAACCAGCTCTGCAGGTCTTCGACGTTCTCGGCGTAGCGGAATTCCAGATGCCACGTGGTGGCCATGGTGTCCGGAGAGAAGGCGAAGTAGGTGAACTGGCCGGACTCCGCGTCCTCGCTCTGATAGAAGATAAAGCCGTTTTCGTTCTCGAGGTTCATCGGAACGTAGTTGTGACGGAACACTTCGTTGCCCGCTTCGTCCACGCCGTAGATGGTGTTGCCGTCAACGGTGACCTTCTTGACGCCGCCGAGGTAGTAGCAGTTGAACTGCATGCTCTCCGGGTCGGCTTCGTAGGCCGCGATGGCTTCCTCGCCGTACAGCGAGCCCATACAGACGCTCAGCAGATATGCGACGACGTCCTCAGCCGCGTCTTCGCCGATGATCGGCGTTACCGCGTCCAGCCAGGCCTGATGATACTCGTCCTTGGCAAACTCCGGGAACAGCTCGACATAGGTTCGGCCGGACAGCTCGCTCAGGAACTCATCCTGCGCGGTCTCGGCTGCGCCGACGGACAGGAACGAGAACAGGCACACGAGGCAGAGGACGATGGAAAACAGTTTCTTCATGGAAATCCCTCCTCAGTTCGGTTAGAGTTCTTTAACCGACAGAGAGTATAACACGATCCCGCGGGAAAATCGATGGATTTTCGGTTAATTCTTGCCGGGAAGCGAGAAATTTTTCCGGTCGGCGCAAAGGCGAATCAGCCATGCGATCAGCGCCGCGCCGCCGGAAATCGCGAGCGCCCAGAGCGCGGACGCAAGCGGCGGCTGCGCGTGCACCCGCAGGAAGGGATAGGGGCCGTCGAACATGCCCAGCCCGTTGAGACAGCCGAGCGCCGCGCCGTAGACCAGTGTCGGCAGCACGGCCAGAGCGACCGCGCGCCGCGGCAGCGCCGGTTCGGTTTCGAAGAGCAGGAAGGATGCGAGCATCAGAAGCGGACACAGCAGGTGCAGAGACAGCGCGGGCTCCTCGAGCAGCAGCTGGCGATAGCCGTCCGCGCCCAGATAGACCGGCGCGAGCACGAGGGTTACCACGAGCATCGTCAGCGTCAGGCAGCAGGCGGCCATGTATTTCAGAAGCCGCGCCCAGCGCGGAAACGCTTTTCCGTTCAGCAGCGAGCGAAGCTGAAGCACCGCCGCCAGCGCGCAGGCCGCCGCGGCGAAGAGGTTGCTGTCCTGCGTGTAAAACGGAAGCGTGCCCCAGTCCCAGAGGGGCAGAATCGTGCGCGCTTCCAGCGCCAGAATGGCCAGATTGCACGCGAACGCCGCGAGCAGACGCAGCTTCTTCTTCATGAAATCCCTCCGACGCGCGTTGTTTGTTTTATTATAGCGGATTTCCGGAAAGCTGTAAAGGCGGTTTCCGCGAGATGAAAAAACAGACCGGAGTTTGTATTTAAAACAAAAATACGGATAAAACAAACCGAAGTCTGTTATTGCGATGAGATAAAACGGACTTCGGTTTGTTTTATCAGCGTGGTTTATACTTCCAGCAGCACGCGAAGAATCTCGTTCACGAAAAGCCGATGCGCTTCGCGGGAGGGATGATTGATGCTGTTGGCGAGCATCTCGGTGGTGTCGATGCCCGCGGCGGCAAGCGCGTCCCACACGCGGTAGGTATCGGCGACCGGCACGCCCTGCGCGCGGGCTTCCTCGCGGGCCGCGTCCACATAGCGGCGCAGGATGCCATCGTTCTGCACGCGGGCGGCGTCCCTGGCGATGTCCCGCAGGGTGTCGTTCTCAAAGCGATGGGAAACGTAGCCGCACATGTGGTTGGGCGTTACCAGCACGCATTCCGCGCCGCTGCTGCGCACATCCTCGAAGATGCCCTTCATGGCTTCGCGGTAGCGGCGCAGGCCGTCCTCCACGTCGGGGTTCATGGAATCGTTCAGACCGAAGTTGACGAAAACCAGATCGGGCCTGGCGAAAAGCACGTCGCGCGCAAGGCGGCTGTGTCCGCCGACGGCGTTGTCGCCGGACACGCCGGCGTTGATCACCGCGGGCTGCGCGAAGGGGAACATGCGCCCCAGCTCATGCGCGACCAGCGCCGGGTAGGCGCTGCCGGCTTCGCACGCGGTGTCGACCTTGCCGGCTTCGTTGATAAAGACCTCGAAGCAGCCGTGCGTCACGCTGTCGCCCAGAAAGCCCAGCACGACGGGGCGCTCGCTGCGGAAGGAATTGTGGCGATTGCGAAGGCGTTCCATGACATTCATGCTCGTTCGTTCCTTTCCTCATCGGCGCGGTCCAGCTGACGGAACAGCTCGCTCAGCTCGGTGGGCGCGAGGTTGCGCCACTGGCCCGGCTTCAAAATTCCCAGTCGGATGTTCATGATGCGCACGCGCCTGAGCGTCTTTACGCGGTAGCCGAGCGCTTCGCACATGCGGCGAATCTGCCGGTTCAGCCCCTGCGTCAGCACGATTGTGAAGGCGCGCTCGCCGGTTTTCTTCAGTTGGCAGGGAAGCGTCGTCGTGCCCAGAATCTTTACGCCCGATTCCATCTCGCGGATGAACTCCGGCGTGACGGGGCGGTCGACCGTCACCTGATATTCCTTCTCGTGCCGTCCCGCGGCGCGGAGGATGCGGTTCACGATGTTGCCGTCGCTGGTCAGCAGCAGAAGCCCCTCGCTGTCCTTGTCCAGACGGCCGATGGGGTAAATGGGCCGGTCGTGGTCGATGAAGGAAACCACGTTGTTCGGCTCGTTCGGGTCGCAGGTGCACACGATGCCCACGGGCTTGTTCAGCGCGATGTACACGGGCTTCGACTGGCGTTTCACGCGGTCGCCCGCGATGGTTACCTTCATGCCGGGCAGCACGCGGTCGCCCAGCGTTCCGCGCCGCCCGTCGATCCAGACGCGGCCCTCCTCAATCCAGCGGTCGGCCTCGCGGCGCGAGCACTTGCCCGCGTCCGCCAGATACTTGTTCAGGCGTACGCCTTTTTCGTTTTCCATGGTGCTTTCCTGCCTTCTTTGGCCGTTTCGGGGAACGGCTCAGTTTTCTCCCTCGGAAACCAGCGGCTGATTGGTGATGATGCGCACCGCGCCGCCTAAGTTGCGAATGTCAAAATGCGTGCCGCCGCGGCCGTCCTCACCGTCCAGCGTCCAGTCCACATTTTCGCGGGTGTTGATTTCGATGGCGCTGGCGGTTGACAGGTGCAGAAGCCCCTCGAATTTCCGCTGCGCCACGTTGATCAGCAGCTGACTGAACTCAATGGCGTTGCGCGGCATGTCCACGAGCAGAAGCTCGAACCGGCCGTCGTCCAGCTGCACAAGGCTCTTGTCCAGCGTCAGAATTCCGGCCAGCGACGTGGTGTTGCTGACGGAGCCGAACAGGAAATCGCCGGAATAGTCTCCGCTGTCGGTATGTACGTCGGCGTACACCGGCTGAAGCTGCCCGAGGTTCTTCACGCCCTCGAGCAGGTACGCCAAGTGGCCCAGCACGTTCTTGATCGGCTGCGGCGTGGCGTAGGAAACGCTGGTGAACGCGCCGAACGACGCGGTGTACACGAAGTTGCGGCCGTTGAAGCTGCCAATGTCGAGCATGCGCGGCTGGCCGTCCAGAATGTCCTGCGCGGCCTGATCGAGGTCGCGGGAGAGTCCCAGCGTGGAGGCGAGGTCGTTCGTCGTGCCGCAGGGCAGGTAGCCGATGGGAATGTCCGCGCCGGATTCCAGAAGCCCGGCCACCGTTTCGTTCAGCGTGCCGTCGCCGCCCGCGCAGACCACGATGTCATGCTGCCCGGCGTATTGCTGAACGAGCTTGCGGGCGTGCCCGGCGTATTCCGTCGTCAGCACCGTCGGCACCATGCCGCCCGCGCAGAAGCGCTGAAGAATGTCGGCCAGCTTGCGCGCGACGCGGCGCTGCCCGGCGCAGGGATTTATGATAAAAAGCATGCGTTTGGTATTCATTGCATTCCACCTCCCAATTCCGTGGGATCATTCGGTATATCGCGCGAATGCACGCGCTTCGTCAGGGCGGTCAGACCCCAAAACAGCAGAAAAACGGTCAGCACCGGCGAGCCGAACAGCCCTCCGGCTTCGGCACCGGTCAGAAACGGCTCGGACATCGGATACACGGGCGCGGCTTCGCCGAACAGGCGCGCCGCGGCGGAAAAGGCAAA